>SDBV01003531.1_pt1 | contig 22987 bp, 29 predicted proteins | sample 2277081 | NCBI WGS metagenome assembly SDBV01 (sample SAMN10402039, study PRJNA504765) | marine sediment metagenome | isolation source: marine sediment core GS10_PC15, 223 cmbsf | place: Arctic Ocean: Southern Knipovich Ridge | collected 2010 | reverse complement strand
GTGGACGACCTTGAGCTCGCAACCGGGCGCCGCGGTCGTGGGCGGATCCAGCTGGCCGGTGCCCAGGACGTAGGCCCTGCGCGAACGAGCTGGGGCGCGGCCCATGTGGAATTCCCCGACGACGTCGTCCCATCTGCCGATCTGGTTCCAGCGGACGACCTCGCCCCAGGTGGGTGGGTTCCAGGTCATGCCGGCCCCCAGCCGCGGCCGATGGCGAGGTCGAGCGGCGTCCAGGCCATGCGGCACGCCCCAGGCGCGTGGCCCAGGTGGCTGCAGCCGGTCTGTCGCGCTGTCCCTCCGCAGGGCAACTCGACGGGGGCCGTCGAGTAGCGCTCGCATCTGCACGCCTCGTCGTTCAGGTGGGGGACGTCATGGAACCGCGCCGTCCGATACGACCGGCCCTTGACGTCGACGCCTGGGTTCCGGTCGACGACGAGCTGAATGGCCAGCTGGGGATACTGCCGCCCCTCGACGTCATCGACCCGGACGACGAGCCCAGCGCGCGTGAACCCGTGGTGATGGATCTCGACGACGCAGCCGACACCGATGGTCTGCGCGAGCTGCTGGCGCCGGCTGTTGTACGCCGTCAGGTCGTCGTGCAGGATCTCGTCGACCACCGCCACCAGCGACGCGTGGCAATCTTCCGCCAGATCTGAGTCGTCCGTGTGATGGCCCAGGGGGCAATGGCCCAGAGGAAACCGACAGCCGCGCTGCAGGCAGTCCTCGCAATAGACGATCGGGGGGGTCCAGACCATGGGTGAGCTCCCTTCCTGGGGGTGGTCTATCCCTGCGCCAGTCTATCGTGCTGGTTGAACTTTCGTATCATACGTTCAACTATCCCACTGGGGTCCCAGCAGCTCACCCGTCCCCCAGGCAGAGCTCACCCTTTCCTTGGGCGCCGTCGACCTGCTGGGCATGTCGAAAGGACGGACGTCATGCGACCGATCACCACCATAGGGCATGTCCTGGGCTGGGTCCCGGGGCTGCTGTTCATCCTGCTCGCCCGCCTGTTCGACGGGCTGGCGTGGGTCTGCGGTCAGACGGACTGGCGAGTCACCCGAGCGCGGGCCCGCCTCGAGGGCGCGCATCGCGCAATAGCCGAGGCCCGCACGGACGTGAACACCCTCACGGAACGGCTCGGGACCGTGCGAGGGGACAAGAACCGATACAGGGGCGAGCTGAATAACCTCACGCAGCGGTTCGAGCGGCTGGCCCAGGCAGAGGACCGATGGCGCCACCTGGACATGGCCGCGCAGACCGGCGGGGTCAACGTCCAGGCGTTCATCAGCATCGCCGCGGCCCACCTGATGGCCGGTGAGGTCGTCGAGGCCTTCGCGTCCCTGGTCGACGCCAGTGATGTCCAGGGCAAGCTGATCGCTCACTCGACGATGACCCTCGAGGACTACACAGAGGACGTCCGCCCGCTCAAGGTCGAGGCCGGCCCCCTGCACGCCCCGCGGCCGGCGGGCGTCTCCCGCATGGCGTTCAGGCGCCGGACTCTGATCAGGGACCTGAACAAGCTCGAGCTGGTCTGGATCCTGCGAGTGTGGTGGGGCCACACGGCTGGCGATGATGGCCTCGAGGGCCTGAGCATCAGCGAGCTGGCGGATAAGGTCGAGCAGGCGCAGACGAACGCCCTGCTGCTGAACCCAGACCACTGATCTCGAGGTCCTGCAGCTGCGGGACGCACCGCGCAGCTGCAGGACCCCAGGGAGCCCCATCCATGGCGCACGCCAAGGGCCAGCTCAGCGACAACGACGCCCTCGAGCCCGCTGAGTACAAGGCCATCAGGAACGCCCTCGAGCAGCGGGGTGAGCGGGCCCACCACTGGCGTGTGCTGTTCGACCTGCTCTGGTTCACAGGGATCCGCATCACAGAGGGGCTGTCGATCCGCCGGCGTGACTTCGTCCGCGGCCGGAACGACACGGACGTCGTCGCGGTGATGATCCATCGCCTCAAGAAACGCGTCGATCGGGGGGACGCCATGATCCCGATCCCGGCCCACCTGGGGGCCGAGATCGACGCGCTGACTGGCCCGGATCCGTCAGCCATGCCGTTCGCGCGCCGGTCGCGGGCCGGCAACATTGTGACGCAATATCAACACCTGACCATGCAGGCCGCGTGGAAGGCGCTCAAGGGCGCCGCTCTGATCGCGGGCGTCAGGGTCGTCCCGGTCCTGAACTTGTCGACCGTCAGGCCGCACCTGCTGCGGCACGGGTTCGCCCAGAGCATGGTCGACAACCCGCCAGAGGGGCTGAACCCCCTGCAGCATCGAGCCCTCGTGACCGCCGTCCTGGGCCACGCCAGCGAGGCGCAGTCCGAGCGCTACTACAGGCGCAGCGACCGTCAGGTCCAGGCGGACTGGCGCGACGTCCAGGACAGCATGCTCGAGGATCTGCAGCGGCCGGCCACCGGATCCCGCCGGCGGTGAACCCAGCTCAGCAGCTCGAGGACCTGCTGACAGATCTCTCGCTGGCGACTGGCTTGCCCTGGGAGCCTTACTGGTCTGAGACACATGGGCCGATGCTGGCCTGTTTCGCTGGCCGCTCTGCCGTGCTCATGCCCTGCTGGCAGCTGATGCAGCTCCACGAGGGCCGGTCACGGTTCACCCTCACGGACGAACGGACAGGCCGGCGGCAGACGCTCCCCAGGTTGCCGCTGTATGACGTCTTTCATATGGTCCGCGACCTGCTGCTGGACGAGCCCAGGGATGCGCCGGTCGAGCCCCACGAACAGGCCGAGCTGCCCGGGTTCTGATCACCTGCAGCAGCGTGGCCTACCCGGGGGATCCCGTGGGTAGGCCATGCCGCTCGAGCGCGGTGGCCTACCACCTGCCTGGGGAGCGGTAGGCCGTGGCGTGAGCTCGAGCTGGGTGGTCTGCCATGGCGACGGGCCCGGGCGGTAGACCGTAGCGGTCGACGCTCTACGTCAAGGCAGCGGCCAGAGCGCCGCCGACGCCGATGGCGAGCACGGTCAGGACCGCGCCCGTGATCCGCCAGAGCATCGAGCTGCGGGCCACCGCCACCTCGAGGGGATGGATGTGCTCGCCATAGACGACCGCCAGACAGTCAGAGCAGTGACGCGCCTGCAGGTCGAGCTTAGCGGCCAGCTCCGTCCGAACGCTCCCGACAGTCTGATTCAGGACATCGAGGGCGTCCATGATGCCGCCCTTGCCGTTGACGCCGACGACCGCGGTGTGCAGCTCCGTGATGGCCTGGTCCCGCTGCTCGTCGTTCATCCTGACGCCTGGGCGCCGGCGTCCGCGAGGGCCAGAGGGGGCTCGTCGCTGACGTTCTCGTCAATCCAGGCGAGGATGCCTGGGGCGTCCAGGCCCCACCGCTGGACCTCACCAGGGGGCGATGTGTTCAGCAGCGCGAACTCAGCCTGTGCGCGCAGCAGCGACCACCATGTCCCGTCGATGACGATGATGCTGTTCTGGCGGGCGCTCTGGAGAGACGTCAGGGCCTCACCGCGCAGGCCGTGATTCTGGATCGTATTGAGGTCGCCCAGGATCGGCGCCCGCAGCGCGATGGTGAGCAGCATCCAGGTGGTCATGGGGATGTTCTCGTTCGTCGCGGGATCCACCGCGGCGACCGCGCGTCCGTTGTACCCGGTGAGCTCGACGTTGGGCAGGTACTTCATGGCGCTCCTATTCTGGGTCGCGGACGATGTGCGGGGTTTCCCCGTAGAACAGGCTGACTTTGGTGTTCACCTTACGCTCAGCAGCCGACCGCCGATCCGTGATTCGTGAGGGCAGCGCTGCTTTCAACGCCTCTGGCGTGGCGTCCCGTAGGGCAACGCATCGAGCATCGTAGCCCGCGACCCGGACGTTGTACTCCGCGACCGCTTCCTCTCCCGCCCCGTCGACCATGTCGATAGAGTCCTCGAGCTTGTTGATCCCCAGAAACGCCATCAGGCCGGCGTCGTCCTCTGGAAACTCGCACTCGCACCGAACCTCGCCCGTTGCCTTGATCCGCATCCGCATATGACGAGGGGGCGCTTCCAGCTCGACTGTTGCCATCCCCGTCTCGAGGTCGTACTCAAGAACTCGAAAGCCCCGATTCCCGATCTCGTCGAACCCCAGCTCGACGCGCATGGGGTCATCCTCGGCCCCACTCCCGCCTGCGAGGATTGTTCCGGTCCAGGGGACGTGGATAATCACGACTTTTTCACCAACAGCGCGGAGACGGAATTCTGCACTCTCCCGTAGCCGATGCTAAGGACTGCCCCGTTGTTCTCATATTTCACCGTGCAGGTCTTGGTGCCTGTCGACGTGATCGCCTTCACGGCCTGCACAAACCAGTGCATCTGAGCAGCCCGCGGCCATGCGTTCGTCCAGTATGCCGACGTGTTGGCCAGCGTCCCATCGAGGTAGTGCTTCCATCGAGCGCGGTTCGTGATCCCCGAGTTGAATCGTGCGTCGCCGTTACCTGTGGACACGAGGTAGGCTTCCGTCACGCCGCAGACAGGCGCGGCAGTGGCGACGGTCGTCTCTGACGACGCTGCCATGCTAACCCAGCCGTCTCCGGCGAACTTCAGTGCGCCTGAGCCATCGCCCGTATGGCCGACTGCTGAGGCGTCCGTCGCGAGCGCGCCACCCGTGTACGACCCAGCCTTCCCGAAAATGGTCACGCCGGACTTGATATTCCCTGACGCGAGATCCGTGTCGATGGCGTCCAGGCCCCCACCGTCCCCTGCGTGGTAGCCCGCGGGGTACGCGTCGCTGCCGGCAGAGACAGCGACAGTGGGCATTGTCCCGGTCTGCAGCACCGCGCTGCCGGCGTAAAACTCCTTGCCTGAAATCACTTCGCCAACGACCGCGTCCCCGTCGACGATCAGGGCTTGACCGTCGATCTTGGCGAGGTCGTCCGATTCGATCCCGTTGAGCTTGAGGCCCATCAGACCAGCTCCGTGAACGTCGAGTCCGGACAGAAGAAAATCGTGTCAGGGTCGTCGTGAGCGTAGCCGACGATGCGGACGATGTCGCCCGAACCGACAGGGGCCGTCTCTGACATGGCCCCAGCCGTCACGGACATGAACAGAGGGGCGCCCCCGGTCGCGAACGCGTACTTGGCGTCAGCGCGCACGAACCCCCAGAGCAGTACGTTGAACGGGTTGCCGTCCGTGCCTGCGCTGATACAGATCCCGAGCAGGCCCTTGGCCGTCGCCTCACCGTCCGCGTCCGTCTTGAGCCATTCGTTGTCCGTGTCCTGCAGCCTGATCAGATCTCCCACCGCCAGAGTGGCGCCGGCCACCCCAGCGCAGGCGAATCCTGACCACTTGAGATCTGTCCCGATGGACTCGTCGAGGATGATGCTGTTCTCGCCCAGCGTGACGGCGCCGCCGATGCCCAGGGTCCCCGTCAGGACCAGCGAGCCCTCACCCTCGACCGCCGCAATCGCCTCAGCGTCCGAGTACCCGGGCGAGGGCGTCACCCAGGCGGGAAGGCCCGACACGAGCGTCAGGACGTCGCCATCGTCGACGATCCCCACACGCCCCAGGGTGGCCGCAGCAGTGGCGTACAGAACGTCGCCCGTCGCGAGCGTCGACATATCGAGGCCGTGCAGGGTGGCCGGCGCGCTGGCGGTCCCCACGATCAGATTCCCGCCACCCGTCAGGGTCAGGAACACCACGCCCCGCGCCATCAGGTAGAGCGTCCCGACTGAGCCGTCGTAGTGCAGGAAGGCCTCAGAGTTGGCCCCGCGGCGCGCCGCCATCAGGACGTCGCCCTCGATGATGCTCGAAATGATCAGCGAGTCCGCCGCTATCGCGGGCGTCACTGGGCTGCCGACCAGGACGTTCGCGAGCGGCGTATTGGCTCCGAGCGACGACGCCCGGTTCAGGACCGCCCAGTTGTTGTCCGTCCCCCAGGTCCAGGGGACGTCATCGACGACCGTCTGCAGGACGGACCAGACGTGGTCGATGCCGCCGACGTCATCCAGGGAGCTCCTGACAGCGTTGCCCCAGGACGCCTGGATCACGGCGCCGGTCACTGCGATCGGGGGCAGAGTCCAGGCCATTGCTAGCCTCCGTCATCCGAGTGCTCTGAGGTTTCGCGCGCCAGCTGAGCAGCTGACTCGTCAGTCTTTCGGACCTTGCGATCCTCGCCCAGCGCCCCCGCCGGAACCCAGTTGCGGGTCAGGATGTCTGGCCGCGCCGCGAGCTCCCCATAGATCGCGGCGCGGCGGCGCTCAGATGGGACGACCACCGGGCGCCAGAGGCCACCAGCTGCGGCGTTCCAGCAGCGCACGCAGAGGTAGCGCAGGTCATCGAGCCAGATGAACGACCAGTCCTTTCGACAGTCGTCGCAGTTGGCCACCCAGCGCCATTCGTGGATCTGGGCGCGGATTGGGGCCTCAGCGTTGACCTCGATCTCTGGCGGCAGGATCACGTTCCCGAGACTGCGAGCGACCGCCGCAAGGCCCCGGCGTCCGTCGTACACCCAGGCCTGATAGGACTGCCGAAAGTAGCCGGCGCCGTCGATTGGGGCCGTTGCGAACAGGACTGGCATCACACACCCCACACAGAAATGTCCCACCGGCCGATGTCCCAGCGAGCGTATAGGTCCGCGGACGATTCCTCGATGGCGATCTCCGTCCAGAGCCGGCCCAGGGTGATCTTGTGCTTGATCTGACTGACCCACCCTTCCATGTCGATCCCGATGTCGTCGTCGATGACCCGGACCAGGTCGTTGATTTCCAGGCTGAGCGCGGCCGTGATGTTCGCGGTCGACATATTGGGCGTGATCAGCACGTACTGGGGCCGACCGTCCTGGTAGAACGAGACGATTGAGTTGGCGAGGTCCCGCGCCTGCGCCAGCGGGATCTCAGGCCGGATCCTCAGCGGGTACGTCTGGATCTCGTTCGCAGTCCGCGAGGCCGACGTGTCCAGGGTGTTCGTCAAGTCCGTCTCAGAGTCGACCGTCACCGGCTGCGCCCGCAGCTGCAGGCCCGTGATGGTGGCGCCGCCGGCGCCGGCGGTGATCGTGATGGTCGCACTGGCGCCTGAGGTCCTGTCGAGGACAGCGCTGGCAATCGACCCGGCAGTGACCGTGTAGTCCGTCCCGCCCACGGGCGCGACCGCGGCCGTGAAAGGGTTGCCGCCCAGGTCCTTGGCCGGGAACGTGATGACCTCGTCTGGGCCGAAGATCTGCGTAGCCGGCCCGGTCCAGACGACCGCGAGGGAGTCCGCGGAGCGCTCGCGCTGACTGATCGTGCAGACGTTGACGACGTTCATCAGCCCGTCGTCATAGGGCTCGTCGAAATCCGGCCTGAGGAAGTTGGGCGCCGCGCCCAGATCCGTGAACGTCTGCTGCACGACGGTCGAGCGAGTCGCGGTCAGAACGTGATGGCGGTTCCAGAACGTGAAGATCCCGTCTGGCGCCTCGTTCGCCAGCGCCGGCGGGCCTTCCGTGTTCACGAGATCCCGCATCGCCTGAAACGCGTCCTCGTCGTCCAGCCACCACCAGTCCATGGTGGTCTGACCGACCTCGAGGTCCCTGTCGCCCGCCGGCCAGCCGACCGCGTCCAGCAGGTGGCCCATGGCGACGTCTGTCCTGATGGTCTGATACAGGGCCGTCGAGATCTTCTTACCGATCAGCCGCTCGAACGTCCCCCTGCAGATGACGTCCGTCTGTCGCTCGCGGGGATGGGAGCGCTGGAGGGGAGAGTCGACGAGGCCCTGAAACATGGGATAGTCGACCGTCAGCCAGTTGGCCGTGATCAGGCAGGGGATCCCGCGCTTGAGGGAGCTCCCCGGGTCGAACGCCCCGTCGTTGTTCCGCAGCGTGAACGAGGCGTCCGCCGCCCTCACAGGGGCCAGCGAACGGACCCGGTCGCGGCCGCGTACGATCTCGATGGCCCCGCCGTTGTCGACCAGCACAGAGCTCGAGACGTCGTCGTCGATGGTCCCGTCCTTGGCATAGTCGAGCAGGACGCTCACCACGGGCATGGCCATCAGGACACCGTTCCCGGCGCCAGCCTGCCCTCACGCTGCAGCTGCATGAGCCACGCGGCGAGGTCCTCTTTGACCGCGCGCCGGTCCCCGAGCAGCCGCGGGAAGATGGCCGTAAACGAGACGTTCCCGCCGAACCCGCGGCCCCCTGTCGCCCGGTCGAAAGGAACGATCAGCTCGCCCCCGTGCAGGATGGCTGGGACCGCCGTCGAGGGCGGCGCGTCGATGAACCCGCCCCTCTGCAGGTGGGGCATGTTGGGCAGGCCGAACGACTTGCCGCCCATCCCTGGGACCCAGCTGGGAACGGAGAACGTGGGGACAGAGTTGAAGGCGTCCGCCATGGTGTTCCACGCCGCCTTGACCATGCCGATGGCAGCCTGGAAAGGCGCCACGATGATCTGAGCGATGGGCTCGAAAATCTTGCCCAGGGTCACGCCCACGCCACGGAAAAACTGGATCAGCCGCCCCATGGCGCTCTGGATCAGGTCGATGGCCCTGCTGAGCGTCCGCCTCATGCTGTCCCAGATGTCCCGCCAGTTGTCCTTGAGGAACAGCAGGGCCTTGATCAGCGGACCCGCGGGCAGCAGCCAGCCCAGCTTGGATTTGTAGATGCGCTCGAGGAATTCGCCCGCGCGCCTGAACGCCCCGACGACAGCGGCCCAGATCTCCCGCCAGTTGTCCCTGAACCACCCGATCAGTAGGACCATGCCGGTGATGGCAGCTGCGGCCTGGGAGACGGGCCCCAGGGCCATGAAAATGGCGACGCCGATGGCCACGATGACCGCTACCAGGACGGGCTTGTTGCTGATGATGAAATTGAACAGGCCCTTGATCAGCGGCCAGACGACCTCAATCCCGCTCTGGAACGTGGCCCACAGGGCGACGACCGTGTCCGCGATCTGATTGATCGCGCGCTCGATGGCAGGCCGGTTCTCGTCGAACCACACACCCAGGTCGTCGAACTTGTCCTGCAGGAAGATGACCGCCTCGCTGACGTGGGGCAGGATGGCGAGCCCGATTTCCGTCATCTGCACCTTGAGGCTGTTCATCGCCTTGTCGAATTTGAACGAGGCCGTGTCTGCGATGGTGTCGTACGCGCCGTTGACCGCCCCAGCTGAGGCAGCCATTTCGTCCATAGCGGCCGTCACCTTGCTGTAGTTGGGACCGGTCAGGGCGAGGGCCGCGTTCATGGCCTCGACGGACCCGAACAGGTCCGTGAATTCCATCCCGGTAATGTCCCCGCTCTGGCGGACCATTTCGAGGATGTCGACGACGTTGCCGCCCTCAGCGATCAGCTCCCGCATCGTCTTGCCGCTGAGCATGACGATGGTGTCAGACAGCATCGTCCCGCCTTTGCTGGCCTCGACGAGCGCCTGACGGAGCTGCGTGGCGGCGACGGACGTGGGGACACCCTGGGCGGTCATCACCGCCATGGCTGCAGCGACCTGGTCGAACCCCATGCCCAGGCTGGCCGCGGTGGGGACGACCTGGAACAGACTGCGCGACAGCTCCTCGAAATTCGTTTTGCCCAATTTCACGGCGGTGAACATCAGGTCCGCCGATTCCTGGGCCGTGATCACGTCCGCGCCGTACGAGTTGACGACGGAGCTCAGACCGTCGACCGCAGTCTCGAGGTCCGTCACGCCCCCGATGGCTGCCTTCGCGGCGATGTTCATAAAGTCGATCACGTTGTCCGGTGGGACGCCCGCTGAGATTGCCTGGTACAGCGCCGGGACCGCCTCGCTGGTGGCGATGCCCACGTCTTTCGAGAACTGCAGGATGTCCTTTGACAGCGTTCCGAACGCCTCCTTGCTCATGTTGGGGACGAGCGTTGCGACCTCGCCCATATTCGACTCGAAATCCATGGCCATTTTCGCCATGGCGATCCCGGCGCCGGCAGCCGCGACGCCCATGCCAGCGAGCGCCATGCCCGCGGCCTTCCCGAATTTCTTGATCGAGCTCTGCGACTTCCCCAGGATCTTGCTGGCGTCGTCGCGGGCTTTGATCAGCAGTTGCAGCTCAGCTGAGGCTGCCACCCATCCCCCTCACTTCCGCGTGTGCCTGTCGACCTGGGCGTTCGCTCGCTGCTCTGCCTGCATGTCGCGCAGGTAGTCCTGAACCATCCAGGCCGGCGCCGTATCGACTTCCCAGGGAGCGCAGTGCATCCGCTCCGCTAGCTTCATGTACGTCAGCTCCGCGGGCCAACGCCCGCCCGCTCCCTTGTCCTCTCGGGCAGCGCGGTAGAACTCCCTGAGCGCTGCCCCGAGCCTTCCCCCTCGCCATCATCCCGAATGGAGATCTCGAGGATCTTGGCGAACGCCCACTGCGCAACAGGCTCGTCGAGCTTTCTAGCGTTCAGGGCGATGGGGTTGCCGGCCTTGTCCTTGTAGGTCCAGGCGAGAACCCCATTCGTGAGCACGTCGCCCATGTCGTGGGTGTCCCCGACTTCCTCGACGACTTCACTGCGCTCCACGCCCTTGGCCTGTTCAGCGAGGCTGGCCAGCATGGCGTCGGGCATGTTGCGCAGCGCCACGAACCGCAGCTTCGAGGCCATCATCTGGGCATGCTGCAGCTCTTCCCAGGTGAGGGGGCGCATCGTCAGCTGCTCGCCTTCCTCGTTCGGAATGTCGAAAGGTTTGCCTGAGTCCGCGGTGATCACCGCCATGTCGTCTCTCCCTCAAGGGAGCTCAGCGGGTGAGCTCTGTATTACGACGCAATACGCGCCGTTTCGTGTGGCCGTGCAGAGGACCTGCATGGCCTACCGCCCGCCGGCGGCCGCAGCCATGGCCTACCCGCCCGATCGGGAAGGTAGGCCATGGCCCAGCTGCCGCTACGGGAAGGCAGTCAGGGCGTTCTGGACGACGACCTCGACGTCGGCCCCTTCCGTGACGTCGTACGCGCTGCTCAGGTGCATCCGCGTGCTGGCGGATCCGTCCCTGTCGTTGCCGCGCTCCGTCATCGAGTCGGCCCGGTGGTAGTAGCAGCCGTCGATCCTGAGCATCTTGTTGAACGAATCGTCAGGTGTGTCGAACGCGGAGCCCTCGATCTCGAGGCGCACGAACCGCGGCGTCCCCACTGTCTTGTTCCCATCCTCAGCCGCCACGAACCCAGAGGGGTCGATGGTGACGTCCAGGGACAGATCAGCCGTCCTGGGGGCGAACTCGTACTGACTGAAATCGAGGTCCCCGCGGCCGTCGTTGTACGCCACCGGTCGCAGATAGCCCTCGAACCGCCACGTGAACCCGTAGATCTGACCGCTGATCTGGGTGCTCCCCAGGCTGGCCCAGGCAGGGTCGACGTCGATGGTCCACTTGAGCTGGGGCATGAACTCCAGCGTGGGCAGGGCCAGAGCGGCGGTTGACGCCGCGATGACTGCCTTGCGCCCCACCATGCTGGCCGTGATCTCGACGACGCCGTCGATCCCGCCCGTGATCTCGATCACCGTGGTGAAACAGTAGGGCGACTCGTTCGACAGCTCGTTGGGCGACGCGTCCATGTCGCGGTCTGAGAACTCGAGGGTGTACGTGTCAGGCAGTGGATCCGCTGCGATCGGGGGCCGGAACGTCCACAGGCGAGCGTCACCCGTACCGGGCGTCGCGGGGCTGACGCCACCCTTGAGGCCGCTCAGGCAGAACATGAGGATCTGATCGAAGTCGAGCCAGCTCGCGAACTCAAACTCCGTCCCCGTGCGCACGACGACCGGCGCCGTGGCCACGCGGGCCATGGTGCGGTGCATCTGGCCCTCGAATTCCTCCATCTCCTCGATGATCCGATACGTGGGGTCACGCATCGAGATCGCGCGGGTGGCAGCGACCGGATCGCCCCGGGTCGACTCCTTGCCGATCTGGACCCGGCGTGCTTCCTTGATTGCAGTGCTCACGCTCTAATCTCCCTGCGGCTCCCCGCCGCTGCGTCCACTGGCCCGAGCCACCCTGTACAGGGGCGAGGCCTTTATCTCGCCCTGGACAAAGGCGCCCAGGGACTCGAGCTCGCTGTCGAGGACGTCCCGTGCTGGGATCCCCGGGATGTGCTCACCGTGGCCGACGTACTTGAACGCGACCCGGTCCTCGTTGTCCGTCATACGATCTCCCTCACTCACGAAATCGTCGCTGTCTCGAGCAGCCAGATCTGTAGGTACAACTCGAGGGCCGGACAGCGCAGCCCAGCCCATTGCGTCTCTCCGATTGTTGGCAGGCCCCCCCTGAGCATGGATCTCGAAACGGTCTGGCTCAGGCTGAGGTTCGTCCGCCACGCGTTGACGATGGGGATCACGAAGCCCGTCGCGATCTTGAGGGCCACGTTCCACTGATTGTCGTGGATGATGATCTGCGTATGAATGTCGAACACGAGCTGCTGCAGCGAGACGCCCAGGCCGATCTCGGGCATGGCGAAGTCCGTGACCGCCGCCGGCAGGTCCGCCCGTAGGATCTGATCAGTCCCCTCTGGCTGCAGGTAGTACGCCGTCTTGATCGTCTGCTCGCCATAGTCCGCGTGCGTATACGTGACGGACTCGAGCAGCGTGTTCCAGGCCTCGATGGCCGTGACGATGTCCATGCTCAGACGCCGCCCCCACGAGCGGCCCGTTTCTTGGCCTCGTTCTCGATGTCATGGCCCATCTTGCTGAGGATGCTCCCCCAGTTGTTCTGGACCCAGCGCTGCGCCGCCCGCATAAAGAAGTGACCGCGGAATCCCCGGCGCCCGATGGACCGGGACAGGACCATCACGTTCCCCGCGAACCCGGACCGCCGCATCCAGTCCAGCAGGGGCAGGATGGGCGGGGGCTTGCGCCCAGCTGCGCGGCCGACCTCGAGGGTGTTCATCTTGCCGGCGTGCTGAATCGAATAGACCCGAGCCCGCAGCGGCTTGACCTCAGTCATGATCGACCGCGACGTCGACCCTGGGGCGCCGTGCTGGGCCACCCTCTGAGCGCCCATCACTGCCCGCAGCAGCGCCCGCTTGCGGGCCCCGACGACACTCTCTGGGTCGAGGAACCTGAGGCCGGCGTCGATGCCCCTGAGCTCAGCCGTGATGGGGGAGCGCGGCATCAGTATTGAGGATCCCGGTACAGGTTCAGCAGCTCCCTGACGATGTTCGCGGCCTGGGGGGAAATCGCTGTCAGGGTGTCGAACCCCTGCGAGACGTCCATGGTGGCCCGCGGCGACTCGAGTCGCCAGATAGCGGTGAGCTGGATGCACGCCTGTTTGACGCCGTCAGGGATAGCCGGCCAGCCCCACTTGCCGATGATCTGGACCTTGGCGCCGATGGGCCACGCGCCCCAGTTGCCCCAGGGCGTGAGGACGATGCTCGTGTACGGCTCTGCCTCAGGGCCATCTGGGGCGTTCAGCGGCCGCAGCTCATAGTCCGTCGACGCCAGCGCCGTCTCGTCCGTGAACAGACCGTCGAGGTCGCTGTCGATCTTGATCGTCGTGGGAGCTGCGCTGAGCGGCGGGATGAACAGCTCGCGGGCGCCGCGGATGTTGGCGAGGACCCCGCCGGCCTTGACCGTGACGAGCTGGTCCGTCCCGCCCGGGTCAGGGTAGAACTCCCGCGTGGCGTCAGAGACGTCTACGGTCCAGAAAGTTTGCGCACGCCGTTCCATGAATCTCGAGCACGCTTTGAGCTCGAGCAGGACCTGGGTGTCGTTGCCCGAGTCCTGTCCGCTCAGAGCGGCCCTGTATTCAGCTGCGGTGGCGTACGCGTCCGTGATGGCCATCTATGCACTCCCGCACAGGCGTAAGAGTGAACAGGCGAGGACGCTACTGGATCAGCAGCGCCCCCCCTTTCGCTCGTGGATGAGCGGTCCCGAAAGAGACGTCACTTGCAAACCCCGCGGATGGTCATCGTTCCGTGGGTGGCGTCAACGGTGGGGTCGATCTTGACCCGGTAGAACTTCCAATAGGCCACCGCGTTCCAGACCTCGTCAGCCCCGACGACGACCTGATTCATGGCCAGCAGCTCTTGCTCGTCTGAGTAGTCCGATTCCATCGCCCCGTACACCGCCCAGTTGACGTCCTGAGTGGCGACTGACGCGGTGTACGTGATCAGGCCATACAGCCTCGCATCGAGCCCTGAGCCGACGACGACGACGGGGTCGTTGCTGTCCGTCAGCTGACTGACGTCGCAGACCTCGATGGTCCCGTGTTTTTCGTTGGTGACGACCTGTTCTTTCGACACGGTCTACCCCTGTCCTGGTGGCTGGTAGGCCAGCGGAGATCTCCGCCGGTCTACCAGCGCCAGCTGCGTCTGTTCAGGTCTAGGTGGACGGCGCCTGGACCCGGTCCCTGGGTAGTGGCCCCGTGCGAGGCCGATCGGGCGGATCCTCAGCGCTGGGCGGACCGTCGCCCTCGCCATCACCCTCACCCCCGGAACCCTCGCGTGTCTCGCCCCCTGGGGCCTCTGCACGCTCGCCTGGGGGCTGCTGGGCGTCCTCGCCCCCTGGGGCCTCTGCCGTCTCGCCCTCAGCCGCCTCACGCGCTTCCTGCTGCTCGACGATGGCCTCAGCGATCTGCCCCTTCGTCCAGTCCGTATCGCCCTCAGCGTCGAGCTCGAGGTCGATGCCCCGGGTCTGGGAGAGGGAGATCAGGTCTGCCTTGTTCATGCGCACGAGGGCCTTGACTGCGTAGACCTCGCCCTCGTCGATGATCCCCTGGTCGACCGCGGCGCCCGTCTCGACGAGCGCCCACTGGGCGGGGTTCGCATCGTCCAGGATTGCAGTCGTCCCGGCCCGAAAGTTGCCGAGGGGTCCCGCCGCCGTGCGACGCATCAGGACGGTGTGCTTGCTCATGCCTTACCTCTGGCTCACGCAGGTGAGCTCGTTGCGCTACTCAGGGGCCGGTCTACGCCAGCTCGATGTAATGGATGTAAATGTCGCCGCGGAACTCGGCCCAGTCGCCAGAGCCCGCCGTGAACGTGATCGACTCGCCCCCGCTGGCGACGTCCTTGCCGGCGATCATCGCACCATCGCCCTGGTTCGCGGTGTCCTGACCCGCGATCAGCAGCTCCGTCAGCAGCTCCCCACGGGTGTGGGTCGCGGCTGCGCCCAGGTAGGTCTGATTGTTCGTAGTGGCGACGGCTGAGCCCTTTTTCAGCCCGGTCGAGGATACGTCGAGCCCATCGAGGAATCCATCTGGGTCGTCCGAGCCTGAGCCGTTCGTCCCGACGTCCAGGGTCTTGGTCCCGCCGGTGGCCTCTGCCGTGGTCACGTTGACGTAGACGTCGAGGACGACCGCGTTGGCTGGCAGGTCCCAGCCGGTATCTTCCTCTGAGCCGCTGGGGGTCGAGCTGATCGAGAGTTTCTTGATCTTCTCGATGGCGCCGACAGCGCTCAGGTCGTTGTCGTTCAGCTCCCCGGTCGTCGCGGTGACGCCGTCCATGATGTCGAGCTCTGCCGCCGTGGCGTCGAGCGCGGCCAGCTTCGTGAGGTCCGCCTGGACCAGCCCCGCCACGCCATCGAGCAGGTTCAGCTCAGCGGCCGACGAGCTCATGGCCGTCCCCGCGATTTTCAGAGCGGAGCCTGCCTCGAAATCGACCTCACCGCCCGATTCAATGTCAATCGAGGCGCCGCTGGCGACGACGAGACGCTGGCCGCCGTTGGGTCCGGTTTCCCTGTAGACCCTGCCTTCGTAGGTTGCGTCCGCCATGCTCTCTCTCCCGCCCCTGTAGGGGCAGGCCCAGGGGACTCCCTGGGACCCGCCCCCTCATGGGTATCAGCTCAGGGTTAGGCCGTCCCCTCAGCAGGGCTGGCGTGGACCTCGAGTTTGGCCACAGTCGAGTGCTGCGCGGTGGGCGTGACCTTCGCGTTGTACGGGATGGCGACGATGCCGTCGATCACCGCGTTCTGCGTCCCTCGCAGCAGGATCGCCTTGAGGTAGCGTTCGAGCGGCCTGACGATGTCGATGACGATCATCTGGTCGCTGTCGCCTTCCGCGAGGGCGCCCGAGCCCGTCCCGAGCAGATCCGCGTAGGCGTCAGAGCCGCCGTCGTCAGACGACTGCTGGATCTTCATCGACGTCGCGTGGCCCGACGTCAGGGTCCCGAGCAGGCCGATGAACATGACGCCGTCATATCCCGCCCTATCCACCGCGTCGCTGGTCTGGTCCGAAGTGCCCGCAACGACTCCGTCCATGATCCGCTGGGGCTGGGTGTTCTTTGCAAGACTCATGTTGACCTCGTTCGCTCCGTTGCGTCCCCGGTTTGGCTCAGCTGGCCCAGCCCCTCAGGACTAGGTGAGCGTGATCCGTGCGAAGGCCTCAGAGCGGACAGGCATCCCGTCCGCCTCGAGCCGGCCAATGAACCCCACCTGATTCGTCTCAGCGTAGAGCTCGTCGAGCCGCTGGATCTCCATGTCCAGGGCCGTGGCGATCCAGTAGTTTTTGAACGCCCCGAAAATTCCGACGTACAGGCCCGTGGTGAGCGTGCTGGGGGCGTACTCAGACAGCGACAGGGGGACGTTCAGGACCCGGTCAGGCTCGCCCGCCCGGACGGAGTCTCGCCAGACGAACCGGCCTTCCCCGTCCTTGATCACCGCGATCTCGACCATCACGTCGCGGTGCGCAATGAAGTCGAGCGCGGGCCAGTAGCCGGGTTTGATCGACCACTTGGCCCGGGTCAGACCGTCGAAGGTGGGCCGGGTGTTCGTGTTCCCGTCCGAGACATCCCGGCCCGTGGGGATCCCCGACGCGCTGGCCACGAACACGCCCAGGGGTTCCTCAGCGCCCGAGCCGTTCAGGAACGAGTTTTCCTCCGTCGTCCCGAACTTGTACCCCAGCCGGTTCCTGACGATTTCCTCCGCATCCATGCGAGAGGCCCGCAGCAGGCGCCTGGACACCTTGATCCGCTTGGCCAGCGGGTGAGGGTACAGGTGCCTCGCCCCGAACGACATGGTCGAGTCCTCGTCGCCTGTCCCGATCTCAGCGGTCCACACGGGATCCGCCGGATCGGACTCGAGCGAGGGGGCGCCCAGGGACTTCGCGGTCGGGACCTCGTGCGTGGTGCAGATCCGCCGCATGAACACCTCGTTGTCGAGGTTCTTGATCAGCTCCGCAACCCACTGCTCTGGGGCCACCAGGTAGCCCCCGGCGGTGTCGACGTCCGCCTGCAGCGCACGCAGCTCCCCGCTCAGGGCGAGGGTGCGCTGGACCGCAAAGTCATCGCTGAGGACGAAGCTGCGGAACAGGCCCGCATTCTGCTCGACGAGCGTCCGCTGCTCACCGCCGCCGGCGCCGCTGCGAGTCTCAGCGTTAGGGTCGTCGTCGTCGACGTCGCCCTGCCCGCCCTGGGCGGCACGGTCCTCAGCGCTCAGGAACTCAGCGATCTCAGCGCTCAGCGCGTCCTGCTCTGTCAGCGAGCGCCGGTTCTGGATGGCTGTCGAGAGACGCCCGACGTCCCCCATGGCCGTGTCAAAGTGGCCGCGTTCCTCGTCCGTCATCGCGCGGCTTTCCGTCTCGGCTGCGTCACTGATCTCACGGGCGCGGTCGATAGCGCGCTTCCGGTCCTCGATCAGCTTCCTGAGCTGTGTTCCGTCCATGTCGTGTCTCCCGCTAGGTGCGGCCGGGGGACCACGCGAATGGGGCGCAGACGACCCGAGCGCACACGCTTGTTTCGTGTGGCCGGAATAGCTCTGCGCCCCAGCTGAGACGTGAACACTACCTGACGGACCCGCGCCGGATGCCTGCTGGCCCACCCCCGCTGGGGGCGCCGATCCATCACGTATTCAGTTGAGCGGAGTCTATCAGACGACGAGGATGGCCGTCTCCGCGTCAGCCAGCTCGAGGCGCCGTCGCGCCGCTTCCTCATAGATCCCTGGGTGCTGCCGCTGCCAGAGCTCGAGGGAGCGCTTGGCGACTGCGACGTCCGTCTCAGGGTACGCTGGGAACGTCACCGGAGAGACGTCCAGCAGCCTCGCCTTGATCAGCGTCCTGATTTCCTCACCGTCGACCATGTCCCAGGCGTCGCTGAGGGTCTGGAACGAGAACGACATACCCGAGACGTCGCCCCGCTCGATCAGCGTGATGAGGTCGCGGCCGACCGCCGTATCTGGCGTGTCGATCACGAACGTCAGGCCCTCGTTGTCCTCAGCGAGCTCGAGGGTCCCGGCCCGGTTGCGGCCCAGGGGCGCGGACCTGTCGTGCTGCCAGAGGGCCATGATGTCGTCGACCCTGATCGTTTCCTCGAACACCCCAGGCTGGGTCCTTTCCCTGAACCCGCCCAGGTTGTGGCTCAGGATCCCGAAGCGATTGGCGTAGCCGGCCAGTTTGGGCAGCTTGCCCTCGCCGCGAGCCCGCAGCTCGATTCCGCCGCCGCTGTCCGTGAACAGCAGGATCCGGCGCTCGATGATCTCCATACCGTCTCTCCCGTCGTATTGCGTCCCAATATGGGCGCCTAGCCTGGGCTGATGCTGCAGTCACACCCCTGGTGCAGTGGCGGGTGGCCGTAGTTTGTCCACGCCTTGAGGGGTGTCGTCTCGTCGTCCTTTGGATCGACCGTCTCGCCTCGTTTGACGAACGGCGCTTCGATGCTCACTGTCCTGCCCTCGAGGGTCGTGCAGAGCGGGCAGTTTTCGGAGCCCGTGTTCCGCCAGACCTTGCGCACGACGCCCGCCGTCCGCCATGCCAGCGCGGCGAACGCCCCGCCGATCTGGACCACGTTCCGCCGCGCCACCTTGCCCGGGCGCGTCGTCTCCCATTCATCAGCGCGGGTCGTGACCGCCTCGAACATTTCGTCGTCGTCACGGTGGTCCTCGAGCAGCTTCCTGAGCTGGGCCAGCGCTCCTGACGCCTCACGTTCGCCCAGGGTGCTGCTGTACTCGCCGGCGAGGACCATCGCCTCAGCGTCGTCCTCATAGTTGCCGTCGCCCGCGACTTCCTCAGCTGCGAGGTCGTACACCGCCTCGCCCAGAGCCGCGACGAAGGGCACAGCGTGGCGGGCGACCGTGTCCGCGTGATCCGCGTAGAACGAGGCCATCCACTGCTCGAGCTCGCCCCTGTCAGCGCGGCGCACTTGCTTGCGGAGCTGGTCGAGCTCACGACGCTGCCAGCGCTCCGCGGCGGATTCCAGCAGGGCCTCGTGGATCCGCTGCTGCTGCACGCGAGCGTCGATGCTCCGGTCCTGACGTTCCTCGACGATCTCGAGCTCCCGACGCTGGTCGTCGTCGAGCTGGCGGTCGTCGTCGCTGCCGCCCAGGTCCCCGCCGCGGGGACCCTGGACAAGACTCAGCTCAGCAGCCGGTTTCATGTTGACCTGGACCATCATGTCGTCAGCCCAGTCCTCGTCGATCGGGCTCATGCGCTCGCGGGCGCGCATTTCGTTGATTGACGCCATTCCCCACTGCCTGAGGACCTGGACGCCTTCCATCCGAGTCTTGAAATCGCCGCGCAGCAGGCCGTCGACGTTCCACTCGATAAAGAACTCCCGCCTGTCCTCTGGCCGGATCAGGGCGCGGCTGAGGGCCTGTTCCCACTTGACGAGGCGCCGCATCAGTTTGAACTGGACCCACTCGCGGGATTGGACCTCGAGCGAGGCGCGGGCGCTACCCCCGGACTCCGCGAATCCGAGCAGATGGGGCGGAACGCCGAACGACATGGCGATGATCTTGACCGCGTACTGGCGCATTTCGAGCAGCTGAGTGTCCTGGGGCGACATCCCTGTCTTGACCCACTCCATGCCCTTGGCGAGCACGGGCGTGCGCCCAGCGTTCCTGGAACCGCCGTGGGCGTCGTCGAATTGCGCCTGGAACCGCCGACGAGCTGCCGAATTCCTGAACGTCCCGTCGTAGTTGATCACACCCGAAAACCGCGGGCCATGGGCGAGCATGCTTGCGGCCGTGGTGTCCGCCGCAAGCCCGACGCCGATGTCCTGCGACATCTGCCTGACCGTCGAGATCCCGGTCAGGCCGTTGTGGCTGAGGTTGGGGACGTGTAGATACTGGCCCGGGCGCAGGATGACCTGTTGCTGGACGCCACCCATCGTCGTCCGTGTGATGACGCGGGTCTGCCTGTTCTTGCGGACGATCCGAGTCCGCTCTGGCAGCAGCGGCCAGAGGGCGATAGGTTCACCCGACGCGTTCCGAACGATCTCCGCGAAGTGATTGCCCCAGAGCAGTTTGTGCGCCGCACCCGTCTCGAACATGGTGATGTGCGTCATGTCTGGGTTGGGCTCGTCGCGGACGAGAGTAAAGGCAGGATGATCGACTGCGAGTTTCTTGTCCTCGTGGCCCCTCACTTCGGTTCGCTGGTACAGGTCGACAGGGAGCATCCCGATGACGCCAGCGATGAAATCGACGCAGGCGAACACCGCTGCGAAATTCTGGGCGGTCCATTCGTTGACCTCGACGCCCGCATCCGTGCGCCCCGCGCCGAACGCCTGATACATCCAGTCCGCGGGGTTGGCGAGCGTGGCCCGCTGCTCTGCGACAGCCTGCCCGAATTCACGGAGTAGCGACACAGGGACCCCCTAATACTGGGTCGGGCTGGTGGGCCTGGACCATGCGACCGCCGGGATCAGTAGGAACAGGCCCAGGACGATCAGCGCCGTGGGGGGGTGCATCCACCATATCCCAGCGATGATCGACGTCACTGCGAGGACGAACGCGAGGTTGGCCCTCAGGTCCCGGTTCTTGAGTCGAGACCGCCACTGCCACCGCCATGGGCGTGGCATGAGGCCCGTCAGCTTGGCGATGTGTTCAGAGATCCACGTCATAGAGTCACCGTGATCAGGTCGTCGTCATCGTACAGCAGGCCGTCCTGCTCATGCCGGTCCCACCGCCCGATGGCCATGATCAGGGCGGTGATGCCGTCGATCTTTTCCCCGGACCGTGCCTTGTTCGGTTTCAGGTTAGCCGATGGGTCCGTATCGACCGCCACGTTGTTCGCCATCCAGGCGAGGACAGGATTCCCCCCGTGGGCCAGCCGGCCATCACGGGTCAGGCGCTCGAACCGCTTGCTGGGCGCCGTCATGTCCGCGAAGCCCTGCCCGTGAGCGACGCAGGTGATGCCGTGATCGTTGGCGAGAGTCTGGGTGATGTACTTGGATCCCCAGCGGTCGAACCCGACGTCGACGAGGCCCGGATATTGGGACGCAATACGCCCCAGGTCTGCGATGATCGTCTCCTCGTCGATCACGTTCCCGGGGGTCGTCCTGATCCACTTGTCGCGGACCCATGCCTCGTAACTCGCGCGCTGCTGCCGCGCCCGCGTGCGTACCGTTTCCTCAGGGACCCAGAACCAGGCCTTGACGTCGACCTTGGCGCCTTCGTCCCGCATATCGCCATCAGGCCAGACCAGGACGAACGCGACCAGGTCCTCGACAGATGCGAGGTCGAGCCCGCCCCAGCAACGGACGTCCCTGAGGTCGTCTGGGTTCGCAGGCATCCATCCGCACTTGGCCCAGGCTGCCGGCGGGATCCAGCGGTTGACCTGATGGGTCCAGATGTTCAGGTGATACCTGAGGAACGCATTGAGCGCCGTGGGCATCGACCGCGCCGTCTCTGCCTCGATCCTCAGGTACTCCCTGCTGATGATGTCGTCGATGTGCGGGTTCGCCTTCTCCCAGCTGCGCTCGTCGAACGGATCGTCTGTCTGCTCAGCTGCAGCGATCAGGGCGAACAGGCTGTCGTCCTCGATCAGCCCCTCGAGCACCTGACGGGCCCGCTCGTGCTGTTCCCATCCGATGGATTCAGGGTCGTACAGGCCCGCCGTGGTGATGGCCAGCATGAGCGGCTGGCGCCGTGCGCCCATGCCCGAGATCAGGACGTCCCAAACCTCCCTGGACCGGTGGGCGTGCAGCTCGTCGATGATCACGCAGCTGGGGTTCAGGCCGTCCAGGGTGTCAGCATCGCGGCCTACTGGCTCGAACTTGCCGTTGACCCTCGGGACGCTGATGTTGCAGACGCCCTGAATGGCGTCGTACACCGTGCAGTAACGTGCGAGCTGGGGGGACTGGCGGACCATCATCGCCGCGTCTTTCCAGACGATCTTGGCCTGGTCCCGCTTCGTGGCCGCGCTGTAGATCTCAGCGCCGGCCTCACCGTCCGCCATCAGCATGTACAGGGCGATCCCAGCGGCGAACGTCGTCTTGCCATTTTTCCGCGCCCACTCCAGATACGCCGTCCTGAACCGCCGGGTCCCGTCCAGGCGCTTCCATCCGAAGATGGACCGGACGACGAAGTCCTCGAGCGGGGTGAGAACGAAGGGCTGACCCGCCTGATCGCCTTTCCAGTGGCGCAGCAGGGCGAAGAAATCGACCACGCGCTGGGCCGCGTCGTCGTCGAAATACAGGCCCCGCTCGTCACAGGTGGCGAGATCCCGAGCGTGGCGCTCGTACGCGGCCGTGACGAGGCGCCCGATCTCGACCATGCGAGCGACCTCAGCCACTCAGCTCAGCTCCCGTCATGCGCGCAGCCGGCCGGCGCCGGCGCCCCGCGGGTGGCAGACCATGCAGGTCCTCGATATTGCGGCCCAATATGACCCCCCAGGTGCTTGCAAACAGGCCGCTCTCCTGCAAATGTATACATCATGGCAAGGGGCGACGCACGATCCTGCGACCGATGTCAGGCAGACGAGCCTGGGGAATTCGAGCCGGCCTCTGAACACGGCCGATTTGGCCCGCACATGCTGCGCCGGATCTACGAACGCAAGGACCGCGGCGCCGGATTCGCGCCCCTGGGCTGGGTCTGCGGGCGCGGCCATGTGTTCCTGGACCGCGCGCCGACGCTGCTGCGCAACTGATCACGCACCCCCGAACAGCCACTTCTCCGCGGGATCCGGTGGGGCCTCGACGTGGATCCTCGAGCGAGCGACAGGGGTGAGGCCCAGCTGGGCGCCGAGCCGTTGCATCTGCTCGAGGGCCTTGTCCGAGATCTGCAGCCATGGCGACCTGACGACGTTCCCAGCCGGCGTCAGGACGACCGCGGCGTTGGATGTCGAGGCCAGCTGTTCCTCAGCTCGACGCCAGCGGTCGAACGAGTGGCAGTACGCGATCAGGGTCGTGAGGTCGAGGTCCGTCAGGATCCCCAGGCGGACCAGCTCGCCACAGATCC
>SDBV01003530.1_pt1 | contig 22990 bp, 19 predicted proteins | sample 2277081 | NCBI WGS metagenome assembly SDBV01 (sample SAMN10402039, study PRJNA504765) | marine sediment metagenome | isolation source: marine sediment core GS10_PC15, 223 cmbsf | place: Arctic Ocean: Southern Knipovich Ridge | collected 2010 | reverse complement strand
ATTCCTGATTCGGCAAAACAATTAAAAAAACTGAGAACGAAAAGGAGGCGTATCCGCAACCATTTTGAAGGCTTGATGAACATCGAAAAAATCGATGTTACGCTATCCATCAGGCCTGTTCAGGCAAACGTAATCATTGGCATTAAAATACGGGCGATCTCAAATGTGGGAATAAAAGGCCTGGATGCCAGTGAAATATATTTGATGGAGCAAAAAAATAAGGATGAAAAAATGTACCTGTGTTATGTGTTGATTGCACTCATCCGGCTCTTGTTGAATTCCAAACCCACCACCATATATTATGACTCGGATTACATCCGGGGAAATTTTGATGCAAACGATAAAAGTGAATATTCAGATTTGCTGATCCGCTTGACGTCAAACTTTGATTACCTAACTTTTCAAGGTGTACGAAAAGGAAGAAACATGGAAATGCTAAGAAAAAAATTAGGGCAATTGACAAGAAATGATGTCGGTAATGAGGTGAATCCGGGAGATATCATGATGATTAAACAGAAAATAGAAGCTGCCGGAAACGTGTAATAGTAAGGACAATCGCTCGTAACGAAAACTACAATTACCAATGCAATACGGATTGAATCCTTATAGTCATTGTTCTCACAGGTTTGGAAAACCTGCGATAGAGCAGTATTCCCAGGACACGCTTTGGAAAGAACAAAAAAAATTGCTTCTAAGACAGAAAAACATTAAACATCAAATATCTTGCAGCAATCTTCTTAAGAAAAAGATAATAGACACGTGAAAAAAAATTCAATATTACTCCTGGTGTTGGCATATGCCATCTCCGGAACAGCTAAGGACATTTATGTATCCTCCGGTGGTAGCGGCAAGGAGGATGGTTCGCGAGCCAATCCCTTACATTCCATTGAAGCTGCCCGAACTATGGCCCGGCAATATGCAGGGAAAGAGGCTATCACGATCTATCTGAATGATGGAATTTATTACCTGGATGAAACGATTTCCTTCACATTCGAAGACAGCGGCACAAAGGAGTTTCCCGTATATTATAAAGCAGTAAATGAAGGTAAAGCTATTGTAAGCGGAGGCAAACTTCTGAACGTAAATTGGACTCCGTATAAAGATGGCATATATGTGTGCGATGTTCCCAATGGACTGGAGATAGATCAATTATTTATTAATAACAAACGGGAGGAGATGGCCCGGTATCCCAATTCAAAACCCGGTAAGAATGTGTTTGATTGTTGGACGCTGAGTCATGATGCCAAAGCCGATCCCACCAATGATCCCTTATCAGAAGATAAAATTGTCCAGTGGGGAAATCCTGAGGGGGCTTACCTCCACGCCATGCACCGGTCGCTATGGGGCGATATGCACTGGCTGGTAAAGGGCAAAAAAGGTAAATCAAAGCTGGACCTTGAAGGGGGATGGCAAAACAACCGACCCGATAAAATGCACGTAAAATACCGATTTATCGAACATGTATTTGAGGAACTGGATGCTCCCGGTGAGTGGTATTATAACAAGAAGGAATCGCGCTTGTATTACCATCCCAGGCAAGATGGAGATATCGAAAAAGCGAGCGTAGAAATTGTAAGCCTCCGTCATTTAATCGAGTTTAATGGCTCTAAAGAACACCCCGCAAAGCACATCCACCTACAGGGATTGACATTCAAACATACGGCACGGGTCTTCATGGATAATAAAGAACCGCTGTTGCGCTCGGACTGGACGGTATATCGAGGAGGCGCCGTGACCTACAATGGAGCAGAAAATTGCTCGGTCATCAATTGTGAATTTGATCAGGTGGGCGGGAACAGCATCTTTGTGAACAATTATAACCGTCACATAACTGTTTCAGGTTGCTACATCCATCACAGTGGAGCCAATGGCATTGCCTTTGTCGGCGATCCCAAAGCAGTGCGAAATCCAATATTTCGCTACGGCCCACAGGATTACAAGAACATGGATCTTACTCCCGGACCAATCGGTGATAATTATCCTGCCAACTGCATCGTGTCGGATTGCATTATTACCAAAACAGGAAGAGCCGAAAAGCAAACCGCACCGGTTCAAATCTCCATGTCTTTTAGAATTACCGTTTCACACTGTTCCATTTACGATGTGCCACGAGCGGGAATCAATATTAGTGAAGGTACATTTGGAGGTCACATTATCGAGTATTGCGATGTGTTCAATACCGTATTGGAAACTGGCGATCATGGTAGCTTCAACTCATGGGGAAGAGATCGTTTTTGGGATCCAAATACGACAACGATAAATCGTGAGGTTGCCAACAATCCAAACTTGCCCCTCCTTGATATACTGGAACCTTCAATTATCAGAAACAGCCGTTGGCGTTGCGATCATGGTTGGGCAATTGACCTGGACGACGGATCATCGAACTACTACATTTACAATAATCTGTTGTTGAGTCGTGGACTCAAACTGCGCGAGGGATACCGGAGAATTGTTACAAACAATATTCTGGTGAACGATGGTTTGCATCCTCACGTGTGGCAACACCAAAGTGGCGATGTGTTTAAGCACAATATTGTATTTCGGGCACACCAACCTGCAGTAATGACCCGTGGACTAGGCATCAACGAAAAATGGGGCAAAGAGATTGATTATAACATCTATACCTCAAGCAATCGCGATAGATTGAAATTTGCAGCAAACCAGTGTGACCTGAACTCCATTGTTGCGGATCCGAAATTTAAAGATCCGGCAAACGGTGATTTCAATGTATCTTCGGATAGTGAAGCCTTAAAAATTGGTTTTACAAATTTTGATATGTTAAGCTTTGGTGTGGTAAGCCCAAGGTTAAAGGCAATTACGAAAACACCGGAAATGCCTGAAGTAATCATCCATCCTGACACCAGTTATGTGGAGTCGATTACGAAGGACGCCCCATTGTGGAATGGAGCACGTATTCATGAGCCGAAAGGAGATGAGCTTTCTGCCTATGGCGTTAAATTCGGGACAAAGGGTGTAGCACTTGTTTATGTGCCTACCTATACTTTAGCCTGGAAACAGGGATTTCGCACGGGTGATTTTGTTGTCAGCATTAATGATACAAAAGTTAACAACTTTACTAGGTTTCTCAGCTTAGTAAAAAAATTTACCGGAGAGAAAAATGTAATTTTCTCTATCACTCGAAATCAGGTAGAAAAAGAATTAATAGTTAAGTTGTAGAGCAAATGAAGCGTTTTCCCAGACTGAAAATTAACATAAAAAATAGAATTGCCATGAACCAATTTAGAATTACCACACCTTTCAAATATGTTTTTTATATCACTATGCTGATGTGCAGTTTTAGCTGTCAGCGCAACAAAAATACTGAGGTTCCTCCAATGCCGATCATAGTTCCTGCAGGTGGAAATAGTTGGATCGCGAATAATGTGAGTGAAGGCAAAAGTATGATTTCTAAAGCAGGTGTTTCGAACTGGACAAATGGCAATAATAAGGTACGGATTTACTTTAAATTGCCAGAGTCAGGTGAGTTGCATGTGGGCATCACAGCTAAAGTTGCTACCGGCGAATCCCTTCTAAGAGTGACAGTTGCGGATCAGTATAAGGAAGTTCTCTTAGCTGACACCACCTTCAAAAATCGTTTTGCTGGAACTTTTACAGTAGAGAAGCCAGGCTATCATTTCGTGGAATTGGAAGGGCTGGATAGGGAAGGAGAAATCTTTGCTGACATAAAGGAAATCAGTCTGGGTGGTGTAGCTATTGAAGGCAAGATGTATTTCGTGAAAGATGATTTTTATTGGGGTCGGAGAGGACCATCAGTTCACCTGAAATATGAAATGCCCGAAGAAGCCGGACCAATTGAGTGGTTTTATAATGAAATTACTGTGCCGGAAGGAGAAGATGTTATCGGTTCATATTTCATGGCAAATGGTTTTGGAGAAGGGTATTTTGGCATGCAGGTAAATTCTGATGTAGAACGTCGTTTTCTGTTTTCTGTATGGAGTCCATTTAAAACGCAGGATCCAAAAAAAATTCCTGATGAATATAAAATCATTCTACTCAGGAAGGGAAAGGACGTTCATGTGGGGGAATTTGGTAATGAAGGCTCCGGAGGACAGAGTTATTTGAAGTATCTTTGGATGGCCGGAAACACCTATAAATTCCTATTGCACGGCAAACCTACGGGAGATAATTTCACGGTGTATACTGCCTACTTTTATGCTCCTGAAGAAGAAGAATGGAAATTAATTGCCAGTTTTAAACGACCTAAGACGGATACCTATCTCACACACCAATATTCATTTCTTGAGAATTTTATCACCGAAACCGGCGCTATCAGCCGTAAGGCATATTACACCAACCAATGGGTTTGTGATAGCAGCGGCAAGTGGTTCGAAATCACCAAGGCAAAATTTACAGCCGATGCCACTGCAAGAAAAGAGTCAAGAATGGATTATGCCGGAGGCGTTGAGAATGGAGTATTTTATATGCAAAATTGTGGCTTTTTTGATGAGACTACGCCAATTGACTCTTATCATACAAGAATCCCAAATGGTCAATCTCCAGATATTGATTTTACACTTTTACCGTAATGCATAAATACTCAGGGCCAACAAATAGATAATTGAAATAAAACTATTTGATTTAGGCCGATTTTGTCTCCGGAACTTCGAAAAGTAAATCGGGTTAAATTTCATAATTCTTAAGTTATTGGTATTTCTTGATCACAAATTCATATGCTCCGGTTATTTTTGTAAAACAATCAATCATTGAAATGAATATAAAATCTAGCGAAATAAAAAATGCTGTTGAGCAGATAAGAAAAAAGAATGGTTTTATCTGCGATATGGATGGCGTAATCTATCATGGGAATAAAATTCTTCCTGGAGTAAAAGAGTTTATCGAGTGGATGCAGCAGGAAAAGAAACGATTCCTTTTCCTGACTAATTCAAGCGAACGCTCTCAAGGAGAGTTACAGGATAAATTGGCACGGATGGGTATTGTTGTGGAAAAGGAACATTTCTATACCAGCGCTTTGGCTACTGCATCTTTTTTACATTCTCAAATTCAAAAAGGAAGCGCTTTTGTGATTGGAGAGGCGGGCCTGCTGAACGCCCTATATGATGTGGGTTACAGGATGAATAATGTGGATCCTAATTATGTTGTGATGGGAGAAGCGCGATCTTATAGCTATGAAAAAATTGAACAGGCGGTTAATCTTGTTATGAAAGGAGCCAAGCTCATCGGCACAAATCCGGATATAAATGGACCAACAGAAAATGGAATCGCCCCGGCAACTGCAGCGCTGATCGCCCCGATAGAAATTGCAACTGGCAAAAAAGCCTATTTTGTAGGCAAACCCAATCCATTGATGATGCGGAGCGCCTTAAAAAAATTGCAATGCAAACGTGAAGAAACTGTAATTATCGGAGATCGGATGGATACGGATATTATTGCGGGTATAGAATCTGAAATTGATCCCTGCCTTGTTTTAACGGGAATCACAACGTTAAATGAAATTGATCAATTTGCCTATCGGCCTAAATTTATTTTGAATGGGGTTGAGGATATTATAAAATCTTAAAAAATGCTAGACTTTTCAGAATCCGAGCTCTCTAAATTAGCCATACATCAGGTAGGTAATAAATCCAATGAAGAGGGGATTATTATTTCTGAGGAAGAAGTGCCAATCAATGGCGCCATCGCCCCTCTGCTTACCACCTATTTCACCAAACCATTTAAACCAGAGGAATTCTATAATTTTTCTCATGAGACCAACTTGAACATGAATGAGGTCTATTCCTATGTGAAAAGCATTTTTAATGATAAAACCTCCCTGCAGTTGCAATCCATCAATCTCGCCAAACACTTGTACGAAGAGTCGAATCACCCAAAAATAAAATCAGGAGAGTTGTATGTGGCATATTTTGAAAATTGCTTTCTGAACGAGGAGCTCACTGAGGTAATCGGCATTTTTAAGTCCGAACAGAAAGAGACCTTTCTGAAAGTTTTTCCGGAAGGCAAATCGTTTGCCGTTAGTCGCGATGATGGGATCAACATCAACAAACTGGACAAAGGATGTCTGATATTTAATGAAAATGAAGCTGATGGGTATAAAGTGCTTTTGGTCGATAATACCAACAAAGGTGAAGACGCTAAATATTGGAAGGATTTTTTTCTCAATGTAAAGCCTCAGGAAGATACGTATTATCATACCAAGAACTACCTTCAATTGTGTAAGAACTTTGCAAATGACGCATTCCCCGAAGCAGACAAAATAGATCAAATGGCATTGGTACAAGAGTCAGCTCTTTTCTTTAAGGAAGAAGATGCTTTTGATAAAGCTAGCTTTCATGAAAAAGTGTTACAAGAGCCTGAGATCATAAACGCATTTGAACATTATAAGGAAAATTACCAAGATCAAAATAAGATGAAGATGTACGATGAATTTGATATTAATTCTGATGCTGTAAAAAAAATGAAACGGGTATTCAGAAGTGTGATAAAGCTGGATAAGAACTTTCATGTATATGTACATGGGAATTCAAAATATATTAAGAGAGGTTTTGATGACGAAAGTAAATTGAATTTTTATCAATTATTTTATAAAAAAGAATCCTAATCACTTATGGATTTTAGTCACATTAAAGCAATTATTTTTGATGCGGAGGGCGTAGTCGTAGATACAGAAATTCTTTGGGACAAAAGTCAGGAAGTACTACTTGAGAGAAGAGGACTTAAATATGACCGTGAATATTTAAAACCAAAAATGGCAGGACAAACGCTATTGGAGGGCGCACAATTAATGGTTGATTATTATAAATTAGATGAAGATGCTCAGCTCATTGCACAGGAAAGAAAGGAATTGATCCATGATCTGTTTGAAAATGAAATCAACTATATCGATGGATTTCTGCAATTTATGGATACTCTGAAAACCACCGGACTAGCCATAAGTATTGCTACGGCCATGGACAAAATCCTTATGAAAAAAGTGGAGGCAAAGCTGAAGCTAAGCCAAATTTTTAGTGAGCATATTTATTTTATCGAAGATGCGGGTAATAAATCCAAACCTGAGCCTGATGTATTTTTACTGGCAGCAAATAAAATGGGCATCAATCCATCAAGTTGTTTGGTGCTTGAAGATGCGCCACATGGCATAGAAGCGGCAAGCAGAGCAGGCATGCAATCCATTGGCATTACCACTACTTTTTCAAAGGCACACTTAGCTGAAGCGAGTTTTGTCGTTGATAATTTCAAAGAAATCAGATCCATTTTAAATCTTGGAGGGATTAATTTTTAGTCTCCAATAAAATCATACTTACTTCAGGAAAATTTATCAGGATAATTATTGAAACCATATCAAGGAAAAAAAATCCGAAATTTAGTTCATTACAGAGTTTCGTAGCATGTGATATATTAAATTATTCCTTTTTTTAATTAGAATGATTATATTGAAAGCATATTTGAATTAATATCATGGATATAGCCCAAAATTCATATACCCTGGTGCTTTCAGAACTGCATTGCTATTTTGTGGAAGAAAGTAATTATGACGATGTATATTTGAAGTATAATGGTAAAAAAATCTGGCCTTTAGACAAAAGACAACAAGCTATAATGATGGATACTACCACCCTATTGGCAGTAAAAATCAATGATGTAACTAAAGGACAGGAAGTAGTCATTGAATTGTGGGATTGGGATTTTCTGTCTCCTAATGATAAACTTGGGACATTCACCTTGGTTATTGAAGAGGATTCAGGTCCTTTTTCTACTGATATGGCGCAGAATATAAAAGAAACCACAAAAGCAAAATATACCATAGATTGGGAACTTCAATAGTTGATGGCATAAAAACCTACGTTTGCTATACCAGCTCTGAAATTTATTTTAAATTGCGTATTAAATTTTAATATTATGTTTGATCCTCCTATTTCAGTCGGTGCTAATATTTTTGTAATCATTTCTGTTTGTCTCATCGCAATTGGCGCCGCGATTACTGTTGTCGATGTGTATAAAGTTTCAATTCCTAAGAAGAGAAAAACGGGAAGATAGCATCTTTCAATTCAGATTTAAATGAAATCATCCTATCTATTATCGATACGAGTATGGTTTTGTTTTTACCTCATTTCATTTTTCATACCAGAATATTATTGTTTTTCGGCTGATATTATCCCGGATAAATCGAGCCATCTAAACCCAAATCAGAATTATTCCGATGGATTATTTTTAAAAGTGATGGGATTCTGAAACTTACCATTCTCAGTAATTTTTCGTCTATTATAAAAGATCGTGGAGAGGATCGATCATACCATAAAGGTCATATACTATTTGAATTTGACTGACGATACGATAAGAAGAAAAATCAAACTTAAACCAGGGGGTAATTTCCGAAATGACGGTTCATGTCCAATTGCATTTCTTTTTATAGTCGAACTCAGGTTATAAGGGTTTATGCATGAAATATGATGAATATATCCAGCATGTGCAGCTTTTCAATTCTTATAAAGAGCATTTTTCGAGTTGATTGAAGGAATAAATGATTTGTCTGAGAAGAACAAGCGCGAATCGCTAAGCCTCATTAATGGGTTTTATAAAACCATTAATAAACCATCTTCATTAAAGAAAATTTTCCAAAAAGATACTTGTATTAAAGAACCTGTGATTCAAAAAAAATAAAAAAGCTTAGGTCTCCACCTAAGCTTTTTCCAGTAGGCTGTGGTTAAATTTATTAATTTAACCGGTTTTGAACAGTAAGACCTTCACCGAAGATCCTGTATTGATCAAAAATTGACCGTACTGCCCATTTTATATATTTCTCATTTTGGTAAGGATTGCCAAACATTGTCGTTGCATATCCTTGCCATACTACTCTTCTTTTTTTACGATCCCATAAAATAACAATAATTGTTCCCTCATACATGTTGTAGGTAACAGGATCATATGCCTCTTCGTCATTTTCATAAACCAACCAGTTCTCAAAGTCAGGTTGATTATATCCATAAAAATCAAAGTCCCCGTAAAACATTTTATACGAAATCAGGAGGTCGGGTCTCTTCTTATTGTATTTATAACCCTGCAATTCCATTCTTCTTAGAATTGATCCTTCTATTGCCGCTCTTTGTTTCACCGAATCTTTATTTGCTCCGATTTCTGTCATGAAATCAAATGTCTTGTAGTTTTTAAAGGAGCCTGCATAACTATAATCAGATTCGACTAAGTACTCATTTCTCATACATGATCCGAAAGCCAATGACACAAGGCAAAGGAATAAAACAGCGTTTTTCATAGGGTTAAATTTAGTCTGATTAGCAAAATAGTAATAATTTCAATTCCTACACACTCTTGCTGAATACTTCAGTGTGATCCGTAAACAAAATATCTAACCTGAATGTTCCAGAAAATCAACAAATAATGTTTGAGTCGACTATTATTAGCAGATTATTCAATAATTATGTAAAGGAATCAATAAATTAAAATAAAGATAATGAATTGCTTCGTCATCTTAAAGACTATTGCCATTGAATTATTAATAATTGAATAATCCCAATGAAAAAGCCAAGAATCCCTCCGAGGATTTCAACGAATTTAAACTCCTTTTTCATAATTGAAAACAAGATTTGCTCTAGTTTATCAGAAGAGAAAGCAGATACTTTTTGTGAAACGATTTCTTCAATATCTATATCTTTTTCGAGTTTTTCTGAATATTTGTTCAAAATATCTGGAAGGATATTTTGAAATTCCTGATGAAGTGTATCTTTAATCCTCGCCTTTAACTCACCATTGAGAAACATTGCTAACATTGGCATCAAAGCTTTTAATTTTACCTCAAGAAAATCCTCTAGCTTCTCATCTAATACTGTATTAATTTCTATAGCGGTAGACGTGCTTGTGAATCTTGATTTGATATCCTCAAACGAAAACAACTCATTTGAAACTATTTTTCCAAGTCGCTCTGCTAATACCTCCTGTCTTTTTGGGAATATCCCCTGAATGCTAAAAAACAAGAACTTTATCTTTTTCCTTGGGTGAAATAGCATTTTTATAGCGAGGAAATTCGTAACCCAGCCAGTAATAGCGGCAATTATCGGTAGCGTGTATAGTAGCATCAGTGATTAATTTTTGAAAGGTTTCAATATTATATGAAAATGGATTAGAAAACAAGTGGAAGTGTAAAAGTAGGTAGTAAAAAAACAAACATCAATCTTTCAATATAGGTGGATTTTATTCAAGCAATTAATTATTATTACGCATTATTCTTTTTTTAAAGCCCATGAAAATTATAAGCATAGTATTGTTGTTGCTAAGTTTGCAGATTAATCCAAGTGAAAAGATCCGGCAATTAGAATATAATGGTTCAAAGGTGAAGACTACTTTTGCAATCCATAAAAAATTTTTAGGGACCTACAAGGGGCGCAAAAAAGGATTCCTCAAATTAAATAGTGATGGTAGTGGAGTATACAAATATGATTTTCCGCTTTTATCCACCGCCTGTCCGGGAGAGGATATTAATATCAATTGGGGATTTATTGTAGAAGACAATGGCGAAATTGTACGATTTAAAAGAAAATATGGATATTCCTATCCCATTATTTATAATTGCTCAGGAGAGAACACATTTCAGGGTTGTACCAAGCGAGCCATGATCGATTATCTTTTGGAATACGATGACGGAACCATTACCATTTCTTCTTCCGATGATTGGGAGAAAACTGACTAATGGTCTGTTCAAAAATAAATTATATTTATGAACAGACCCTAAGCTTTTTTCAATTCAATTATCGTGATTTCCGGTAATATTCCTATTCTTCCCGGATAACCAATAAAACCAAATCCACGGTTTACATAAAGATATTGATTGTCTTCCTGATGCAGATCTGCCCATTGTTTGTAGATATATTTTGATGGACTCCATCTGAAATCTCCAATTTCTACTCCAAACTGAAATCCGTGGGTATGACCCGCAAACATCACATCAATATCGCTGAATTTAGTCCTTACCTCAGCATCCCAATGGCTTGGATCATGAGAGAGTAATAGCTTCACTGGTTTTTCTTCGGTTCCAGCATATGCTTTTTTGAGGTCACCATATTTCGAAAATCTTCCTGCACCCCAATTCTCAATTCCAATAATGGCGATTTCTTCCCCATTTACTTTCAAAGTTCTATTTTCATTCATCAAAATATCCCATCCCATTTCCTTTTGAGATTGAATAAGATCTGCTAGGTTTTTTTTCTTTTCATCGATACTGTTCCAACCTTTATAGTCACCGTAATCGTGATTTCCAAGTGTAGAAAATACTCCCAAAGGTGCTTTTACCTTTGAAAACAAATCTTTGTATTTAGCAACTTCACTCGCTTCATCATTCACCAAATCCCCTGTAAAAAATACTACATCAGGTTTTTCTTCCAGCAGCAAGTCAATACCCCTTTTCACTCCCGGCTTGCTAAAAAAACTACCGCTATGAATATCTGAAAGCTGACCAATCCTTATGCCGTCAAAAGATGAAGGGAGATTGGGCAGAGATATCGTTTTACGACGTACTCTATAATTATGGGCTCCGGTGGCAATTCCAATTCCAAAGGTCGTCAATGGAACGGCAACTGCTATCAGAGAAGTTTTTGATATAAACTCTGACCTTGTCATCCCTTCTCCAGAAGGCTTTTCTGTAATAATTTGTGGAAAAAATTTGCCAACCACCCATTGACCTGCCCTGAATATGTCGTCAATCAGGAGGGTAAGCACTCCAAATACTTTGGAAAAATAAAGCATTACTATTCCAACAACGATCATCCTTTTCATATCGCCGGGAAAAAAATCAGATGCCATGGTATTTATTAATAACACGCTGATGATACTAAAGCCTGTTACAGCCCAGAATCCCACGATTATTCCTTTTCGCCAGGTAGGTGAAAGGTTATTAATGGTAACTTTGATGGCCTGATAAATGTATAAATCAATGATTATGAAGAAAATAGATAACCCAACAATCAGCAGCACTTTACCCATATTACTTTTTTAGTTGTTTGATAAATATTGAAAAGGGAGAATTCTGGTTGCTATTTTTCCAGTTTTACGCCTTTAATTTTTAGTTTAATCTTGTCTGATATTAAATACATAACCGGTACGATTACAAGTGTCAGGAAAGTTGCGAATATCAATCCAAATATCACCGTCCACGCCATAGGCCCCCAGAAATTGGCACTGTCTCCACCAACATAAAAATTTGGATCGAAATTGCTGAATAATGAAGTGTAATCAATATTCATCCCGATAGCCATTGGTATCAAACCCAGTACAGTCGTGATGGCCGTCAATAATACAGGGCGCAATCTTGTTTTTCCTGCTACTCGAATACTTTCTATCAATTCATGCAAACTTAAATATTCATCATCTTTTAATCCAAGCTCCAATCGTTTTCGACTTCTAACAAGATTGATATAGTCTATCAATACTATGGCGTTATTCACTACAACACCTGCTAGTGAAATAATCCCAATGCCAGTCATAATGATTATAAAGTCCATCTTAAATATGACCAATCCGAGGAAAACACCTATTGTGCTTAACAACACAGTTGCCATGATGATAAATGGAGATGATACTGAATTGAAATGAGCCACGATGATAAGGAATATCGAAAATATGGCTATCATTAAAGCATTCGCTAAAAATTCACTTGATTCTGCCTGTTCCTCCTGTTCCCCTGTAAATTTCAGAAGGTATCCGTGAGGCATTTCATAACTAGAAAGTAATAGCTTAAGTTCCTCAACGATTTTGTTGGCATTATACCCTTCCATAACATTACTATATATAGTTATTACCCGATCCAGATCTTTTCTTTTTACCGAACCATAGGTTGATGAGTATTCGAGATGAGCAACAGAAGCTATAGGTATTTGTTTTAATTTCCCCATTTTATCCCTGAAAGTTACCTTTTTGTTTAATAAGGCATCGATATCATACCTATAGATATCCATTAGCCTCAACTGAATGGGGTATTCATCTTCACCTTCTTTAAATTTAGAAATTTCTTTGCCAAATAAGGCCGTTCTTAATTCCGAGGCAATTGAGTAAGTTGATAAGCCAAACCTTCTTGCCTTATCACGGTCGATATTCACAAGCAGTTCTGGTTTTCCGGTTTCCAGATCAGATTTTAGCTCCTGAATTCCGGCGATATTTTCATTTTTAATTGTTTTCAAAACATCATCGGCAATCGAGATCAGTCGGTCATAATTTTCACCACTAATCTCAATGTTGATGGGTTTCCCAACCGGGGGACCCATGGCATCCTTATCAATTGTGATTTGTACACCCGGATGCTTGGAAAGTTCGGCTCTTATCAATTCCATGACTTCTCTTGTATCCACACCATTTCGATCTTCGAATTCTACAAATGAAATAGCAATCCTGGATTTGTTTGGCGTTTCTTCACCGCTTGACATTTGGTTAGGATCACTTGCTCCCTCACCAACCTGCGCAATTATTGATTCAATGGCGCTTTCATACGGCTTCATTAATTCAACAATTTCATCCTCTATTTTCCGTGTGAATATATTAGTTTCTTCAATGTCGATACCTATTGGTTTTTCAATGAAAATATTGATGTAGTTTGGTTCGCTATCAGGAAATAGCGCCACTTTTGGATTGCTTGTAAAATACCACGTAATAGAAATGACCATAAGAACAAACGTTCCAAAAAGGAATAAAATAGGTCTAAGTCCATGAAGAGCATACCTTATAGTAAAAGAATATCCGTTTTCGAGGAACGGAATAAATTTTTCCTGAAACCAATTTACTCCCGGATTCAGTATAAATACATTAAAAGGCGCTCCAAGGGCTACGAGCATTAAAATATTGGCTAAGGTATTATTCCCTGTTAAATAGAATGGAATACTTACCAAAGCAAAAGTGCCGGCAATTATAAAAAGTTTGGTTCGATTTACCTTACTTTCCTCAACTTTCATCAAAATTGAGGTTAAAACAGGATTGATCACCAATGCTACAAATAGTGACGATGAAAGCACAATAATAAGTGTGATTGGAAGGTATTTCATGAATTGCCCCATGATGCCTGTCCAGAATGCAAGCGGCAGAAACGCAGCCAATGTCGTTGCTGTGGAAGTGATAATCGGCATGGCAACTTCTCCTACACCTTCTTTCGCCGCTTTAATTGGACTATAGCCTTCCTGCATTAATCGATAAATATTTTCGACAACGACAATGCCATTGTCAACCAGCATTCCCAATGCTAATATTAAACCAAAAAGTACCATCATATTGGCAGAATAGCCAATAGCATTAAGGATCATGAATGCCATGAACATGGAGAGGGGTATAGCTATCCCTACAAAAAGTGCATTGCGCAATCCCATGAAAAACATCAAAACCAGTGTAACAAGAATAACTCCTGTGATTATACTGTTTTCGAGGTTGGCCACCATACTCTTAGTTCGCTTCGACTGGTCATTGGTAATGGTAATATCAAGGTCATCAGGAAAGCGTTCTACCTTAGCCAATTCAATAATATCTCTGATTTTTTGAGCGGTGATAATCAGGTTTTCTCCACTTCTTTTTACCACATCGACTGTTACTACCGGCAATCGATTAGAACGTGCATAACTGGTCCTATCTCTATAGGAATCAGATACAGAAGCAATATCTTTTACATAAACAATCCGATAATCTTCATCTTTTACGATGACATCTTTTATTTCATCTATTGACTTAAATTCTCCGTCTACCCGTAAACTTCTTCTAAATTCATTGGTAAGAATATTTCCTCCTGAAAGCGTCACATTTTCTGCAGCAATAGCATCTTCAATATCTTGAAAACTAACTTCAACAGCTTCCATCTTATGAATATCTGCATCAATCCTGATTTCACGGTTGAGTGCACCTTTTATGTCGCATTTTGAGATTTCACTTAGCTTTTCAATTTCGTCTTCAAGATACTCGGCATATGTTTTTAGTTCATTGATGCTATAGTCACCAGAAATATTTATATACAAAATTGGAAGCTCCGTAATATCAACATCCATCACATTCGGATCACTATCCAGATCAGTTGGTAGCTCACTTTTAGCTTTATCGACAGCATCCTTTACATCTTGAAGCGCTTTGCCAATGTCCTCCTCAGGATTGAATTCTACAACAATAGTAGAATAATCCTGTACCGAAGTTGATTTAATATCTTTTATACCCGATATGGATTTCAGCTCCTTCTCAATTGGCCTTGTAATCAGGTTTTCCATATCAATCGGAGAGTTCCCTGGATAAAGGGTTCCAATATATATGGTAGGTATCACAACATCCGGGAAGCTCTCTTTTGGGATATTTTTGTAGGCAAGAGCTCCCATGACCACAATGATAATGGTTAGGATGAATACACTGGTTCGGTTATTTATAGAAAAGGAGCTAAGTCTAAATTCCCTAACTATCCTTTCTTTTTTATGCTGGTTTTCCATGAATTGGTTTAATGTAAAATCCTACAAAACATTCTCGACTATTTTCAACTTGCTTCCCTGGGCAACATATCTAAAACCCTCGTCTATGAGTACTTCACTCCCGGAAAGTCCTTCAAGTATCATTGTGTAGTTTTTATAGGTAACTCCTCGCTGTATTTGAATTTTTTTGGCGATCAATTCATCATTATTCTCTTCAGTAATAAAAACAAATTCTCCTTTATTATCCTTCTGAATAAGTTTTGAAGGGATAACGACTGCATTGTCTTCTTCAAAATCTTTTAGCTTTACGATGGCCAAAAGATTAGGTTTTATTGTAAAACTTGTCAATGGCAACAATGCTTCAATTGAAAATGTTCTGTTCATTTCATCAATCACTTGTCCGACTGAACTAATTCTCGATTCGATAGTTTTGTCATTTGATGGGAAGCGAATAATTACTTTATCTCCCTTATTAAAATCACCAATAAAAGATTCACTCAGATCAGCACGGATATACATATCTCTGTGATTGACAATTCTCACCAATGGAGCTCCTATTTGAGCCATCTCACCCTCTCTGACAAATACATGCTCTATCGTACCTGCAAATGGCGCTCTAACTTTTGATTTTGAGATCTGAGTCCTAATATTATCAATTTGTCTTTCAGTGGATTCTTTCCGGTTTTTTGCTTGCAAATATTGCACCTCCGTTCCAATTTTTTGATTCCACAAATTTGTTTGCTTTTCAAACATAATTTTGGCTAAAGTATATTCAGTTTCCAATTGATCCAGATTGCGTTGATAAAGCTCAGTGTCTATATTAATTATCAGCTGACCTTTCTTAACTTCGTAACCTTCCTTGGCAAGCACCTGTTTGACATTACCCATGTTTTCAGCGCTTATCAATACATTCTTCCTGGATTTTACGGCTCCGCTTACTTCAACAAAATGTTCAAAGTTTCTTAATTCTACATTCTTAGTAGTAATTAAAGTCGCTTTGCGATTTTTCTTTGCAAAATCAGGATCCAATTTAGAAATCTCTTTCTCAAGCTTGGTTATTGAAGTTTTGATCTTTTGAAGTTCAGCTTTTTGCTCTTTCAGCTCTTCCTTTTTCTCTTGCAAAGGATCTTTCTGCTCGCAAGCGCTTATCGATAATATGATAAATCCTAATATGAATAAAATGTTGGTTTTCATTATCTTATGTTTTTTAATCTAGTCAATTTTTAATATACCCAAGGCTTTCTGATAGTCTACATGAGCAATTAATGCATCGTAAAGAGCATTGAAATAATTGCTCTGTGCTTGTTTGAAAGCATTGTCCGCTTCTATAACTTCCAGGTTGGCGCCTACTCCTTCCTGATATTTTATTTTGGTTTGGTTATAAACCGATTCAGCCAATTTTGAATTTTCTTCCTGGCTTTGTAAAAGATTTAAATTCATAACCAGGGTCTTTCTCATCTGATTGACCTCCATTTCTATGGAATTTTCAAGCATCTGCCTTTGATAGCCTAATTGCTTTATCTTGATTTTATTCTGCTGTATTTTTTTTGCTTTGTATAAACCGTCAAATACTGGTAGTTTAAAAGTTAATCCGGCAAGTTGATAAGTCGGCCAAACCATTCGGTTATCGAATTCGCTTAAAGTGCTAAACTCGCTAACGCCTGCATTCATTCCCCATGAAAAGAACAAATCCACGCTAGGCAGGTACTGGGATTTATTGTTTTTCAAATTCAACTCTGCAAGTTGCTTATTCATTTCAAGAATTGAATATTCGATTCTTCGCTGATGATTAAAACTCATCCTAAGCTCGTCTTCAACATTAAATTGGAGATTGGAAATTTTATCCGCAATTTCAATCTCCTCGCTCACCGCCATCCCCATTTGAAATTTTAGCAATACCATGCTTATTTCTACAGCTCTTTCAGCGTTTGATTTCTGAGTTTTAATATTGTTATACTCTACCTTTGTTCTGTTCAAATCCAACAACTCAACAAAACCATTCTCTTGCATAATACTCGTTTCCCTGACAAGTGAGTCGAGCCGCTGATAATTTGATACTATAGTTTCAAGAGACATTTGACTTACAAGCACTGAATAATAAGCCTTGGTGACCGATTCTGCAACGTCAATTTTTGATTTTATATGATCCTTTCTCGACAATTCCTGGAATGTCCTGGACGCCTTAACTCCAACAAAATATGAACCGTTAAAAATCATCTGACTTAAGCTTATTCCTAAATCTCCATCGTAAGGAGTACCAAAAGCAATTTCCACGAATTCACCTTCCGGGGCATTTGGATCCATAAATTTCTTTGGAAGAAACGCCTTTCTAAGGATAAAATTCTTGTTTACTGAAGCCATGGCATCAATCTGGGGAAATCCTGCTGAAAGGTATTCACCCGTTTTGGCTTTTGAAGCTTCAATTTCAAGATTAGCAATAATGATATTTTCATTGTGTTCAAACGCATAGGTGAGGCACTCCTGAAGAGTGAATCGGTTAGCGCTACGCTCCTGGCCAAATGTCGAAGGCGCAACGAATAGCAGGCAAAGAACAATAATTGGTTTTAATTGTCTCATTTATATAACTTTTTGTGTATACGTTTCAAATAATTTGAATCCTTTTTCAGAAAGGATCCCGTAGGTAAAATGCTGGAATAATTGTTCGTGTATTTCTACAAGGGAAAATTTATCTTCCGGGAAAAAGTCTTTATCAAAAGATAGTTCAATCTCTCCTATTCTTAATTGAGCTAGTATTTCCGGATTGATGTCACGTCTGAACAATCCTTCTTCAATTCCTCTTTTTAAGTTTTTTATTACGGAATTATAAATTACATCACGCTTAAAATCTTTGTATCTAGCCCACGCATTCTGATAGTATTTTTTCATATCATACAAAGCCGTGGTGCTGGTATTTTTAATTCTTTCCCGCAAACAAAGTGTCAATCTGTATAATTCCTCCACAGCATTATCGGCTTCGTTTTCTATTTCTTCCATCATCTTATTTTCGTGTTCAAATACTACTGAAGTAGATTGAATGATGATTTCTTCTTTATCTTTAAAATGCTGATAAATCGTCTTCTTGGATATCCCCAGATGCTTTGCGATATCATCCATCGTTACACTTCTCAATCCATTCGTCATAAAAAGATTGATTGCTTCTGAAATAATGTTTTCTTTAACTATGTCTTTATTCATACGGAGCGCAAAACTATGGAAACTTTATTGTTTTCCATAGTTTCCATTTGCTTTTATACTCTTTTCAAGGGAAAAGGTTTTTGAACAAAGAATTTATTTGCATTAAAAAGGAGCAATGGTAGATTGCATGTATAAATGGTCAATGTAGAATTAGAGGGATATTCATTTGAAGCATCAAAAAAATATTAGAATCACCATTACAAACGCAGAATTCAACTGTAGGGTTTTGGGGAATGGGACAATTAATTTAATTGCTTTTCATGGATTTGGACAGGATGGAAATGCTTTTTTACCCGTCGCCATCCAAAATCCTAAATACACCATTTATTCCTTTGATCTGCCTTTTCATGGCGAAACACTAATTCGAAAACCTTCTCGTAGCCTAAGAAGCCAGGAGGTAATTGAATTAATTCAAAAATTAATAGATCAATTCGCAATAGATAGATTTTCACTTATGGGTTTTAGCATTGGAGCAAAATTTCTATTCCCGATTCTTGAAGAGTTCTATTCACAAATTGAACATGTATGGCTTTTGGCGCCAGATGGAATAAAACTAAATTTCTGGTATCGTGCAGCAACAGGAACACGCCTGATGAGGTATTTATTTCGGACCGCTTTACATAATTACAAATTTATGAATGGACTTGGAAACCTAACGCTCTCTCTAAAAATCATGGAAAAAAGCACAATATTATTTGCCATAAAGTCAATTAATACCAGCGAAAAAAGAAAACAGGTATATTATGTCTGGACATATCTTTGGAAATTGAAATTAAACTCTGCAGCAGTATCCAATAAACTAAATGAAACTAAGGCTCCCGTATATTTTATATTGGGTGAACGTGATAAAATAATACCGAAGTCAATGGTAATGCCTCTTATCAAAAAATTAAATAACTCAAAAGTAGTTACGCTTGCTTGCGGGCATCAAAGCCTTATTGGGAATTTTGTAGAGTGGAAATCGAAAAATTTCAATTAATAGTTTTACCGAACTCTATTTGCTTTTGTTGTTCTGCTTTGGCTCTACTCTTAGCTAAAAAGGTTTTGACATCCTCTTCTTTTTCATTAGTCCAATCCATCAGATCTGAAGCATCTTCATGTTTCATCTCGACTTTATCCTTGGCATGTCTGAGATTTATACCTTCAATCCATTCAAGTTGAATTTCACCGTTGAGTCGATAGGATAAGTAAAATTTGTGAAGTTGCCTGTCTAACATTTAATCAATTATAATGATTTATTAAATTTAGTGGAGTAAAGGTATAAGGTTGAAATAATTAATCTACGCTTAATCAATTATTTATTTATCCACATTTCATATGTGTATATTTATATTTTAGATTATTCTAATATAATGTGTATGTATAAAAAATGTCAAATACTCTTATTTATAATGATGCTATACTCTGTTGCTGTTGCTCAGGAGAGACAAGTAATACATTATGAAGATGGCTCAATTAAAGCTAAAGGAAAACTGGAAAATGGTATTAAATCGGGAGTTTGGAATTATTACTATCCATCCGGAATACTTAGCTCACAAGAAAATTACAGGAATGATCAGCTTGATGGAATAGCAAAATATTTTGACGATCATGGAAATCTAATTGCAAGTGAGCATTGGGCAAATGGAATTCAGGAAGATAGTTCGATTTATTATTATGCCAATGGACAATTGGAGAAAAGAGGTGTTTTCAAAAACAGCCTTTATGAAGGGAAGTGGTTTTTTTATTTTAACAATGGGAATCTGAAAAGAATTGGATTTTATGCAAATGGATTGCCGGATGGTGCCTGGAAATTTTACAATGAGCAGCAGATTTTAATTCAAGAAGGAGCCTTCGAATATGGTCTTGAACATGGAGAATGGAAATATTATAAAAAAAATGGTGAATTAGAGTTTGTTGGGAATTATCATCACGGGGAAAAAATCGGAATTTGGTTCAGGTCAAATAAAAAAGGAAAACTCAAACCCTTTAAATACTAAAAGCCCGGCGTGAACCGGGCTTTGTACTTCTATTAATTTTGTCCTTATTATATATTAATTTCCCCTGGTTTGAGGATTACCATTTTTTATTATGGTCATCTCATCAATTAAATGCGATGCTCCGGCGAATTTATCGATAATGAATAAAGTATATCTGATGTCAACATTAATGCATCTCTGTAGCTTTGGCTCAAAGGCGATGTCACCACTCATTGCTTCCCAGTTTCCATCAAAAGCGGTTCCAATCAATTGTCCTGTCGCATTAATGACCGGGCTGCCAGAGTTTCCTCCTGTGATGTCATTGTTCGTTAAAAAACCAACATATAGATTTCCATCCGAACTGTATTGTCCATAATCCTTTGCTCCATGCAATTCCTTTAGCCTGGGATGAACAATGAATTCAGGATTAGTTGGATCTTCCTTTTCAATAACACCATCCAGTGTAGTCAAATAATGAAAATGTACAGCGTCCCTTGCATCGTAACTAAGCACCTTGCCATAGGTTAACCTCATTGTAGAGTTAGCATCCGGATAATAATTCTTGCGATTATTCATATCCCGCAATGCTGCGATGAAGTTTCTTCTCCCTTTTTCAAGTTTGCCAATTGCATTTCCTCTTTTCGCCGAAATATTTTTATAGGATTTGTAAATGGAGTTAGCCATTATATAACCCGGATCATTTTCAAGAATTTCAGCTTTTGGATCTTTATAAAAAGCGTTGATTTTGTTTTCATCTACAAGGATAGAATTAGAAAATAAATAATCAGCAAAAGCTAGATAATCCCCATTTTTTGAGGCCTTATAATCTGCGAATAGAGACTTTGTATCATCAGAATTTAGGTTAACCGCATTAAAAGCTTCAGGAATAAATTCAGCATCAACATCATCCATAACAAACTTCATCATAGCCACAAGAACCTTATTATCAATTTCGGCATTATAATCCTTGAAGAAACTTTCAGAACTCCCTATATATTTTTTAATCGATGTCTGAATAGCTTCCTCATCTTTTTCTTCATCTTTTAGCGCTTTGATCAAGCCGCTCATCTTATAACCAGACTTCACAAACTCAATTCCAAATCCGGCCTCTATATGATAATAAAATGGAAGGTTATATTTCTTTACCTCCTGGTAAGCTTCACCGATATCAGCGATAGGATCACCATATTTTTTAGTTCTGGATTTTTTGGCATTAATCCATGCACTCAATTCTTTTTCTATGGATACCTTTTTGCCATAAACATCCAGGTTTTTCAATCCATTTGTTTGCCCGATAAAGTATTTCCAATAGTTACTAACCCCTGCATATTTTGAGGCATAACCCAATCTGACTGCCGGATCAGCGTCCATGCCTTCTTTCATGATTTCGAGTTTTTTCCCTCGTATTTTCACTCTTGCAGGGTTGGTTTCCTCAATGGCCAAATCGACTCCAAAAGACGTCAGGTAACGATTTGTGGATCCCGGATATCCAAATATCATTGCAAAGTCATTTTCCTGAACGCCATCGAGTGAAATGGGTAAATGATGCTTTGGCTTTAACGGAATATTTTCCGGAGCATATTTTGCAGGCTTTCCGTCAGGTCCGCTATAAACCCTGAACAATGAAAAATCACCGGTATGTCGTGGCCACATCCAGTTATCAGTATCTCCACCAAATTTGCCAATTGATTCTGGTGGCGCCCCTACCAATCTCACATCATAAAATGATTCATACACAAATAAATAGAATTCATTTCCTTCATAAAATGATTTTACTTTCACATCATAATGAGTGTCTCCTTTGGCATCAGCTGCTATCTCAGCAATAGCATTATCAATTATTTCAGTTCTTTCCTCTTCAGATACTTTATTAGATACTTTTTTTAGCACCTTATTGGTAACATCTTCAATCCGAACTAAAAACTGAACAAAAAGACCTTCATTTGGTTTTTCATCACTTTTAGATTGTGCCCAAAACCCATTTGTAAGAATATCATTTTCGACTGTACTGTGTTTTTGAATAAAACTATATCCGCAATGGTGGTTGGTAAGCAATAAGCCTTCCTTTGAAATGATCTCTCCTGTGCAGAATCCTCCTCCCAAGTTTACAATAGCATCTTTCAGCGATGAATGATTGATGCTATAAATTTCATCAGCAGTTAACTGAAGACCCATTTTTTCCATATCAACCTGATTTAATCGATCAATATGCAATGGCAACCACATACCTTCATCAGCAAATGCAGAGGATCCCAGTCCTATGCATAAAAATAAAATTATTACCTTCTTCATATTTACTTCTAAAAAAAACTATGGCCGCCAAATTCACGAAGTGTTCTAATAGTCAATATGTTACAGTCTTTTCAGGCCAAGTCATTGAGCCAATTTAGTGAAATTTGAGTAACCCAGCCACAGATGCAACGAAATTTAGAT
>SDBV01003529.1_pt1 | contig 22995 bp, 19 predicted proteins | sample 2277081 | NCBI WGS metagenome assembly SDBV01 (sample SAMN10402039, study PRJNA504765) | marine sediment metagenome | isolation source: marine sediment core GS10_PC15, 223 cmbsf | place: Arctic Ocean: Southern Knipovich Ridge | collected 2010 | reverse complement strand
CAGCTTTTCGTCTTTGTCATACTGGTCTAAAGCCACGGTCTTCTCCTTTTTGATTGCTTGCGTTGACAACAAACAGTCTAAAGGAGGGCCGGGGCTTTTTACACACTTAAGGGTACGCTATCGTTGACCTCCTAAGGAGATAGAGGGTCACAACAACCCATGCTCGAAAAACTGTACTCCGGAGAAGATTCACAACAGGTTAAAGTAACCGTTGCGGCGGCTATTTCCGTTGGGACTGATAGCGGGTGCTAATGCTTGCTAATAGTTTCGATTGCCTAGAATAAGCAACTCCAGCCTTAGCAACGCAGAGGTCAGGGGTTCGATTCCCCTTAGGCTCCACAAGGTCAGGGCCCTATTGAAGAGCTCCGTCGTAGTTAGCTTTTTGTTGTAAGTGCGAGGTAAGTGCACGAGACAGCAAGCTCCCATCAAGGCCATCATTGAATCTCTCCTGCACCATGATGCCTCTAATCTACTTGCGCCGGGCAGAAAGTGAACCTGTGACACCGCAGTAGCAAGTGCTCGAATGCGCAAAATTCGTTCCGCTAAATGCTGCGGCTGTTCGCTATGCCTCAGAAGTGCGGATACCGGGCTGAGCTGGCTTCTTTGCAAAACTTTTGGCAACGAACACGCACGGTCATCGCACTAAACCCAATACATCTACCGCTTGCCATACATTGCGCCCAGCCTTGATCGTTGTTTATCCTTGAGGCTGTGGACGCGCTTCTCAGGGTCAATCTTTAGGTCCGCTAGTTTCTTGGCAGCTCCCGCCTTGCCTACACCTGGCAGTGATTCAACCAAGACCCTAATCTTGAGCCTGCCTACGACTGGATCGTCTTGCCTCCCTAGAAGTTCTCTTAGGGAAACGCTACCTTCTTTCAGCTGGCGCTTGAGCTCGGCCCGGGCTTTGCGTGCCTCCCTCGCTCTTTTGAGCGCGGCTCTTCGCTGTTCGTCCGACAACTTGGAAGGAGCGCTGTGCGTCTGTCCCAAATAAGTCTTAATGTCTTCTGTAGAGCTAGCAGGAAGTAGCCCTTTGTTCAGGGCGCTAGATAACCAGTTAATTGTCTTATGTAGCTCTGTATCGCTAATAGCTAAGGCGTTTGTAACAAAACCTGACTGGTCAAAATCAGGTTCGATCAGCCAATTAAAGCCTTCTTTGCCTACAGCATTATGAGCGAACAAATAGGGCCTCCAATCATCAGCTTCAGATGATGGCAGCCGCCACTCCATTGCACAGCTGATAACCGCGACCAATCTACGATTGTCTTCAATCACTAGCCGGCGAATTTGGCCTAGGTCATCAGAGTATGCTAAGACATGCAAATCCATAACGCTCCCTAACTGAACACTTGTAGACGGTCTTTTACGTACTTGACGCTAAGTGGATCTCTGCACTTGCTTAGCTCAGTCTCAAAAGCTTTTTTAAAGCTCGTGTGCACATGAAAGGACTCAATATGTTTTAATCGCACGGGGCCCCACAGCTGAGCCTCTACGTAGCAGGTTTTATCCTGCCAGCCCCAGAATCTGTTTAAGAAAAAAGTGCCAACATTCTCCCACGTATATATCTCCCGCTGGATCGCCTCTTGCCCAGATACCGTGTTAAACCCGCCCAAGAAGGGCAGTGTTATATTGTACGAGTCGCGAGCCGTGAATGTTGTCATGTGCGCGATATCTTTGCCCGCCAGCCTTAGCCACATATCAGGACAGTATCCCGGAGCCGCACCGTTAAGCGAGTTAATGTTCAGCGCACCGTAGATAGGCGACTCGCTTGAGGTGCCACGAAAACAATTTTCTGCATTTTCGCGAAACATTTTTGAATAAATGTCTCGGGGTCTGGATGGCGAAAGTCGCCCGTCGTCCACGAGGGCTAAAACGCGATCCCCGGGCGTGTTGATCGATATGTGCGCGAGACTGGCCATCTCTTTCAATTTTAGATTATAGACCTCGTTGACTTTCGACGAAATGTCGCTGGATGAAATTCCTGCTCGCTCTAGTATATCGCCGATTTTCGCCCGAACTTGCTTATCATCACGACGAGCATTCTTTTCAGCGCTTCTCGTATGGCTCGCAACAACTTTATGGAGTGTCGCCATTACTGATTTAGCCGCAGCTCATGCGTGGCCTTCGATGTGGACACATATAAAATACGCATTTTCTCCGCTTCGCAGTCATGCTTTCAGATAGCTTAGCATATCTGGATATCCATCGACATGCGGTTGCTCAAAGCCAATTGACGTTTCCCGGGCCGCGATGATTGGGGAGGCTGAATATAAGCTTACAGGACAATATAACTTGTTCAACTGTCACTGATGCTTGAAAGGTACATGTTGCAGGACAGCTCATTCGGCCCGCGTTCCGGGAAAGAAGAACTCCTCCAACCGCTCAGCCGCCTCACGCCCAACATCAGGCAGTAAATGCCCATAAACATCGATCGTTACCTGAACGCTTGAATGCCCGAGAACGCGCTGGACGTATTTAATATTCTCACCGCGATGGATGAGCATGGAGGCGAAGCTGTGGCGCAGGTCGTGAAAGCGTATTCTAGGTAGGCCGGCCCTTTTTAGAGTGGGCCAGAAGCAGTACCGAAACAGGCTCGAATGCTCCATCAAGTTGCCGCTTTTATTTGGAAAGACGAGATCAAGTAGGTTTTGGGGCAGCTCAGCTCTTAATCTTGCTTCATGTTTTCGGAGCAGTTCCATCACGGAACGCGGGATGTTAATTAATCTGCGTGAATACTGACTTTTCGGCATGGAAATCTTGCCCCCAGAGACGGCCTTGCGCACGAAAAGGCGATTGTTTAGATAATCCACGTCGTCCCAGGAAAGAGCCAGAAGCTCGCCGCGGCGCATGCCGGTAAGGCAGGCCACACTTATTAGCGCCTCGTGTTGGGGCAAGGCGGCTTCCATCAGCACTTGAAGCTCGCGCGGGGTCAGGAAATGGGCCTCCTTTCGGAGCCCAGGTTTGGGCGGCTTCACATATTCCCCGGGATTGCGGTTTAAGTAGCCCCAGATAACGCCCTGCTGAAGGATCTGTTTCAGGAGGCGGAAATACTTGGTCACTGTTTGCGGCGCCAGCCCGGCGGCCAGGCAATGGCTGAGGAAGTTATCGATTGACTCGGCGTTAATATTCTTGGCCGGGTAGTCGGCGAAGTAGGGGAGAATCTGCCGTCTTAGATAATGGGAATAACCTTCCCAGGTTTTCGGGCGCACTTTACCTTCGTGGACTTTGGCCCATTTTGCCGTCAACTCATTAAAAGTAATATCTACCTGAAGCAGGAGCTCGCCTAGATGGATCCGGCGCTCGATTTCGGTTTTTATGCGATCGGCATCGTGCTTTACCCGGCCGGTCTTTTTCCACGTTTGTTTTCCGTTATGGCGGTAGACTACGTAGTAGATGCTTTTTCGTTTTACGATTGAAGCCATGAAAACTTACTCATAGAGGCCCGGATTTCGCAGATGGAGCGCATCTTGGACGATATCCAGCGCCTCGCTTAATTTTGAGCCGTATTTCAGAAATGGACTCGTTTTATCTTCGGCCAACTCCTTAAAGAGACCGGCGGCCACGGCCAGGTTTTCCTGGGTCTGTGTAAGCCGGGCGATAATAATGTCCTCCACAAAAACCGGATGTTGTTTCGCCCGCGCCCCCGCGAGGCGCGCTGCCCGAACTTCGTGTCTGAGCAAGTGAAGCGGGAAACGTTGCGTGATATCATCTTGCATGATGCAGACCTCGCTTGTCTGTATCCGGGCCCGGGCTGTTGAAGCAGTGCCGGGCGTTTCTTATATTCGGTTGTTGGTTTGTCGGTGGGCGTTTGTTTTGACTGATGGGAGTTCGCTTGGTGGTAGGGTTATTTTAGCAGATAAGCGGGTTGAATAGCAAACAGGTGTTCGCTATTATTAACCTAGGACATGAAGGAGCCGGCGAGTATTGACACGTTACAGGTTACGGAATAGAATTGATAAAGTCATTCAGGCATAAGGGGCTGAAGCTGTTCTATGACTGAACGAAAACCGATTCATCCAGGCGAAGTTCTGCTTGAAGATGTGATAAAGCCCCTTGGGCTCACTATTACGCAGGCGGCAGCGGATCTGGGGGTTACGAGAAAAACGCTCTCGGAATTGGTAAATCAGAAAGCCGCTCTCAGCCCGGAAATGGCAGTTCGTATCGGGGTCGCAACTGGGACCAGTCCGGAGAGTTGGCTGAGCATGCAAATGAAGCTCGATCTTTGGAAGGCCGGCCAGAAAAAACTGGCTAATGTGCAGCCGTTTCGTAAAGCTGTTTGAAACGAAATTGACCGTACTCTTAAGTTTTTTGCCGGGTCAATAATGCCGGCACGCACACTCAGTGCCAAAACTTCAAGCATTTTATTGCCTGATCGTCACAATGTACCCCGACGTCAGGCAGCTTCCGGGGCCGTGGTCACATCAAGGGTTGGCAGGGGTTTCTAGAATCATGGCTAACTCTTTGATCGGCAAGGCCCAAACGTCTTTTCTGAGCGGATACGCTTCATTCCCCGGATAAACTACGAAACCCCGGACACAGCCCAAGTCTTCATAAGCGCTCCAGAATCCTTTGAGTAACTTCGGCGAGGCTGAGTACTTTATCTCGATGGCGATCGCATCACCATTGTCGTCGATCAGCACGAGGTCAATCTCAGCGCCCGCGGCAGTTCTATAGAAATACTTTTGCCAGCTACTAGGAACCAGGCCCTGTATTTGTTCGATAACAAAGCCCTCCCAGGAGGCGCCAAGAGAGGGATGGCTTTGCAGGGCATCCAGATTTCGGTTTGTCAAAAGGGTATGGAGCAGCCCGGAATCGCGAATATATATCTTGGGAGATTTCACTAAGCGCTTTTTTACATTGGCATAAAAGGGCGGCAAACGCCGAACAATAAATGTCGCTTCCATGATGTCCAGATAATTTCTGACTGTTGGGGCCGACACCCCTAAGCTTAGGGAAAGCTGTGAAGCATTCCAAAGTTGGCCATGATAATGCGCCACCATGGTCCAAAATCGCCTGATCTGCGCGGACGGGATTCTTATTCCCAGCTGGGGAAGGTCCATTTCCAAGTAGGTCTTGATAAACGCCTCCCGCCACGTGAAGCTTGTGTCGTCATTTTCGGAGAGATAGCTATCGGGATAACCGCCTCGGAGCCACAGCCGCTGCACTTTTTCACGCCCGACCTCAGATAAAGCGAAAGGAGCCAATTCATGGTAGATAACTCTTCCGGCCAGGCTTTCCGATGCTTTCTTTATCAGGGTCAATGAGGCCGATCCAAGAATAAGGAATCTGCCGCCAACCCTGTTTTGGTCAACTAGAGCCCGGATGAGCGGGAAGAGCGATGGCATCCTTTGAATCTCATCAATAATTACGAGACTCTCCGAAAATTGCTTCAAATATAATTCAGGATCACGCAGTTTGTTGGCGTCTGATGGAAGTTCTAGATCAAGATAGACAACTCTTTTATCGATGGAAGTTAGTATCTTTTTTGCGAGTGTCGTTTTCCCGACCTGGCGTGGTCCCAGCAGACCGACGACAGGGTAAGTTTTCAAAGAAGTCTCCACTAAATCCTGGATATCCCGCTTAATCATCATTGTATTATGAAGATAAGGCTTTCAATATGCAAGGATAACTTCGATAGAAAATTAAGGAGCTAGGAAGGAAGCGTCCACCGTCTCTCCAAGACCCCCGCCGCTGTCGCCAACAAGAGTGAATTAACGAAGATCAATGCTTTCGGCCAATTCGCTGTTATCCTTTTTCGGGTGAAATCGTGTTGTTCACCATATTGCGGGTGAATACGAGCCCTTCAAGATATTCAGCCAATAGCCTTTCGGTCCTTTCCCCTCCCAAATCGTTTGACGCTAGGCTCCAATGAGATTGCTGTGCTCCCAGAAAAGAATGTCATACAACCGAACGGCACTTAAGTGAGGGATCGGGCGGCCAACGCTCTTTAGGTGTTCAGCTAGTTCACGGAACTCATCCGCATGCGAAATAATTAATTTCTGGATGTTGAAAACAACTTCAACCATGTCGTCAGTGCGCCAGCTCTGAGCCGGCTTACTCCAGGCCTGCAATTGCCAGCTATCAATGATCGGAATCAGGGCCGGTCTCTTTTTATGTAGCATTTTTGTACACCTTGCGGGCCCGAAACCCGACAACGCCCGGTTGCCACCTCCGGTCGTTGCCCTAAACAGTCCAAGGAGTTGCTCGCGATGTTGTTCTGTGTCAGGCCAGCCTGCCAGGGATACATCGGAGGGGAGCTCTCGGAGCGCTTTTGAGGCTATCCTCAGGGCTTGTAGAGTTTTCTCGCTAAGCAATGCCTTGAAATTTGGAACCGCACCCAAGAACGCGGGAAATGCCAGATCAAGTACCTCAAGTTCATTTGTGTTACCCGGCGGTAAGGTATCGTACCAACTGATGTACTTCGCCTTCGAGATCAACTCTATCGCGTGCGGAACCTCAATCGTTTTCTCGGTTTCATTACGGAGCCGCACTCTCACAACTTGTACCTTCTTTCTCAGCCTATCTTATTTGGCCTCGCGTCCGCATTCATCTGCAGCTACGTAGACCGGCCGCGTGATTGTCTGGTAGAACACCTTGCTAGCGCTTATTAACATTCTAGCACGCTTGTTATATTCTAAGTATGAGAGCAACCTTAGGCGGCATGACGGTTTTCGTCCTGGGCGTCACACACAACTCGAAGCGGTTTTCTCAGTACCATTATGTCCTCTGCCGTACGATTGCTAATGTCGAATAAATGCAAAGTTGAGATAAAAGGAGCAGCATGAAGGCACACCAAGGACACACAAAAGATTTTGAAGAGCTGACTTATGCTGAGCAAGCTAAATCAATAAATGCGTACATGGCATTCTTAGGGAGAGCCGTCAACGCACATCTAAGAAAAGCGGAACACGAGGGGCGAGACACAAACACGGTTCGAGAAAAATGCGTAAGGCAAGCAAAAAGCCTACTCAAACGCATTGAAGAAAGTATGCCGGCGGAGCCTGCGCTCACCACCACAAAGAAAGCAAAATAAAGAACCCAGGGTTTTGGCGACATCAATGATTATCGCAAGTTGTTTAGGTGGCGGTGACCTGTCCCCCGAAAATTGTGCCACGTTCATTTGGATGAAGGGCAGACAAACCGGACCGTATGCTAACTGAAAATCTAACGTGCAGCTAACATTCGGTATGTATCTCGACGGTACGCTCTGGAGCTCTGATGGAGCTTCTATCGGTGAGCTTCAACTCGGTCCCGCCGGGATGTTGAGCTTACTCGAAACGCAACTGGGGCTGACCGGGCTTACCGCTCATCCGGCCGCGCGAATCAACCAGTATTTACAGCGACTGGAGGCGGCTGATCACGATGATGCCTGGTTTCACGCTTCGCTGGGCGCGGACGGTTGGTCGACGGCCAAGCAGATGCTGGCCTGGCGGGATGAGCTGATTGAGGCCGGCTGGGAGGGTCAGGCCGAAACGTCCGATTCCCCCCGATTGCAGGCATTGGCGGAACTGGAGCGTGGCGATTCGCCTCTGGCTCCCGGACGCGAGGACCGGTTGCGCGAAGCATTGCGGCGCATGGAGGATATACCTTCGGTCGCAATCGTCGAGGTTCATTTAGTGGAGCCGCTCGAGCTGCTGCCTTCGGTCTGGCAAAAGGTGTTCGGCCAGCTAGAAGACAAGGGCGTAATGATCGAGCCTGCCGCTGATATGCAGCATCTTGAGCGTTCCTCGAATCTTGCTTCTATGCAAGCAATGTTGGGCGACGAGCCCGAGACCGAGACCATCTCGGACGGTGATGATTCTCTGATCTTGGTCAAGGCGGCGGATGAATGGGAGGCGGCGGACAACCTCGCTATGTGGCTGGCCGCTGAGGCCGGGGCGAATCAAGATGTGACCATTATCTGTGGCGCGGACACCGACGTATTGGACCTGGCTTTACAGCGGCACGGTCTACCTCAGCTTGGCGATTCCGAATCTTCCCGTTGGCGTGCATCTTTGCAGGTTTTACCGTTAGTGCTGGCCAACGCTTGGAATCCGGTCGACGTTCAGCGGCTGGTTGAACTGCTTTCGTTGCCGATGGCGCCTATTCCGCATTATGCTGCCCGTTGGCTGTTTAGGGCGTTGGGGCAGGAGCCCGGTGTGAGTGGCGGCGCCTGGAATAGGGCGTTGAACGAGATTGCCGTTGAGCATGAAGAGATCGCCTTGAAAAAAGGTCAGGCCGATGCGCAAAAGGAAGCGGCGACATTTGTTACCGAACTCGACGCGCTTTTAGCTACAGACCGCTATTCCCCTGAAACCGGAATTCCGGAAGATATGTTGAAGCAGCGCTGCCAGTGGGTGATCGAATGGCTGGCCTGGCGAATCGACAGCGAGCCGATGATGGCTGAAGCGGTCAGTCATGCCCGTGAAATGCAGAAATTGGCTACGGGCAAGGGAAACATTCCGCGTGTGGCCTTAGAGCGAATGCTCGATTCTGTAATTGGCACAGGCGCCGTGGCGCCGGACCGATTTGAGCAGGTTGCGCCGTGGCGGGTGGTTGATCATCCGGGGCAGCTCACGCGGTCTAGCCGGGCGGTTATTTGGTGGGGCTTTACTGAGGCGTCCGCCAAGTCTTCTGTTTATTGGAGTGAATCGGAATGTGAGAGCTTGCGGCGCTTTAGCATCGAACCGGAGGACTCCAAAACCTATCGCGCTCGCGAGGCGCGGGCTTGGAGGCAAGGTTTCAGAGCCGCGGAAGAACATCTATTACTATTTTCACCCGCTCAAATACACGGCGAGCCAGTCTATCATCATCCCTTCTGGGATGAAATTCATAACGCGGCTGTCAAGGCGCACCCGGATCGGTCTGAGGATGCGGTCATCGGCTCTCTGATACAGGACTGTTCTGAGCTCCACGATGACGGTAGTTGGCGGCTGGCCGGCCGGACGATTTCACTCGAAAAGGCGGAGCAGGCGGAGCGGGCCGCAATCACAGATACGCACGAGATCCCGCGCAATACACTGGTACCGCCCGCCAGTCTTTCGTACAGTCGAATGAGTGCCATGCTGGGCTGTCCGATGAACTGGGCTTTGAAATATCACGCGCGCTTAAGGGTGCCGGACACGCTCTCTATCCCCACCGGAAATCAGATGATCGGCAGCTTTTGTCATCGAATTGTTGAAGAACTTTATGCTGAGCCCGGTCGGCAGTGGACGCCGGAGGATGCACAGACTAAGGCCCTTGAGCTCTACGATTCACTGGTTGGCTCAATGGCTTCCGAGCTATTGCTGGACGGCAAAGAGCTTGATAACAAGAGATACAGGTTGGCTATGGGGAACGCGGTCAAACAGCTCGTGGCGGCTATCGACCGATATGGATTGGCGGTAGAAAAAACGGAGGAGCGGCTCGAAGGGGACCTGAAAGGAATACCCTTTGTGGGTTTCGCCGATCTGGTACTTCGCGATCAGCACGGGCATCTTTTTGTTCTCGATCTGAAATGGTCGATGGCCAGACGCTACTATAGGGATCTGGTCAAGGAAGGCAGTGCCCTGCAGTTAGCCACCTATGCTTGGATGATGCGCGCCGCGGACGGTGAGCGGTGGCCGGACAGCGGCTATTTCTTGCTGGCTGCGGGTGAGTTGATTAGCGACAGTGCTCTGCTTCGCGATGAAGCGTTGGAGGCAGATTATTCGCTTTCGGAAATCTGGGAGCGGGGCGTTGAACACTGGAATGTTCGTTTTCGGGATGTGAATGGCGGCCGCCTCGAAGCCAGTGGCGTGACCGAGCGACTTCTGTCTGAGGAATTAGGCTTGAATGAACGGAAGGTGCGTTCGAATCGCAAAAGCAAATGTGACGCGCAGAATATGGTTTATGAGCAGCCGCCATGCGGGTTTTGCGATTTTTCTTCGCTTTGCGGTCTGGCGGGTGGTGACTGATGAAAGGTATCGAGCTAATTAATGCCAGTGCCGGGTCGGGCAAGACCTATAGGCTGACGGAGCTGGTGGTGGAGAAACTGCGGGGTGAGGTTGCTCCGGAGGGGTTGATGGCCACCACTTTCACCAACAAGGCCGCGGCCGAGCTGCGCGAGCGTATTCGGTTGCAACTCCTGAAACACGGCAAGTCGAGTGAGGCCCAACGAATTTATGATGGATTCGTCGGTACGGTAAACAGCGTCTGCGCGCGACTGCTTACTGAATACGCTCTCGATGCCGGCCTTTCTCCGGCCCTCGATGTTATGCCGGAAGATGATAGCGAGCGGTTGTTTCGGATCGCCATCGCCGGCGTTATTGAGTCCCATGCCGATACCATGGAGCCGGCCGCCCGCAGGCTGAGCCGGACCGGCGGCGGCACCAAGTATCAACCGCTTGGAGATTGGCGGGCCGATGTTCGGACGATTGTTGAGTTGGCGCGGGCCAATCAGCTTGGCGGTGAAGATCTACGCGAGTGCGCCCGGACATCTTGGGCTTCGCTTAATGATTTATTCGGTCCGGTCGGCATCGAGGATACCGGCGGCCAATTGGATGCGGCAGTGCAAATCGCCATCACACTACTACAACAGATAGACGAGCCAAAAGGGAAGACAACAGAATCCCTGAAGAAATTGAAAGACTTTAAGCGTCAGCGGCGGCACTTTGATGTTCCGTGGTCCGAGTGGGTTAGGCTGGCCAAGGCCGAGACCAACAAGGATGGAGAAGGGCGGCTCGATGAAGTCAATCGTTTGGCCGGCGATGTTTGTAAGCATCCCAAGTTTCAGGAAGACGTGCGCCGGGTGATTTTGGGCGTGTTCGAGTGCGCGGCGGAGGCTCTCCAAGCTTATGAAGCATTCAAGCGCAAACAAGGTTTAATGGATTTCGTGGATCAAGAAACAATGGTGCTGGCACTGGCGCGGGACAATGAGGCTTTTCGCGCATCCATGGGTGATCGGTTGCAACAGCTGATGGTCGATGAATTTCAGGATACGAGCCCTATACAGCTCGCGCTTTTCCTAAAGCTGAATGAGCTGGCCGGACAATCAGTTTGGGTGGGAGACCCCAAGCAGTCCATTTTTAGTTTCCGTGGTACGGATCCGCAATTAATGGAGGAAGTCACCAAACAGCTCAGTGGCACCGAGACACTTGATAATTCGTGGCGCTCGCGCGAAGTCCTGGTTGAGTTCAGCAACGCGGTTTTCTCAAAAGTCTTTCACGAGACGGATGCGGACAATGTGCGTCTTAAGATACCTGATGCCCGCAGAGAAGCGGCGCTGGGCGGTTGGATCGAATCATGGAACTTGCCCGCCAAGACTAACGACGCTGAAGTGCTCGCTCTCGCCAGTGGGGTGAAGGACTTATTGTCACGCCACCAAGATATCAAGCCGGGCGACGTAGCTGTTTTATGCCGCACGAACCAACAAAGAGAGGCGGTGGCGCAAAGCCTGGAGATGCTTGGTGTCAGGGCGGCCGCCGGCCAGGGGTTGTTGATGGAAACTAGGGAGTGCCGGCTGGCGCTGGCCGCGCTACGATATATGCATGACAGGCGGGATACCGTGGCTCTGGCTGAGATAGTGCACCTATCGCCCCACCATGCCGACCATGATCGCTGGTTGGCGGCGCTGATGCAAAAGAAAGATGAGGCGACGGTTGAATGGATGAACGATCCGCTGATCGCCGGGCTCACCGAAGCACGCGATGGATTGAAACACCGGACACCGTTGGAAGCGCTGGAGCTTGCTATCGACCAAGCTGATCTCGTGAACACTCTAAAAACATGGTCCAACACCTCCATGCGTATGAGTAATCTCGATGCTCTGCGTGGCGTTTGCTGTGAATACGTTGATCAATGCCGAGCGCGCCGCAGTGCCGCGACTGTGGCTGGATTCATCAATTACACCCGGGAGGCAGAGCCGACGCAGGCGCAAGGGTCCGGAGAGCAAACCGTACAAGTGCAGACCTATCACGGCGCCAAGGGGCTGGAATGGCCGGTCGTCATTCTGGCCGGCCTCGATAAGGTCTTCGAAGAAGGGGCCTTCGGGATAAATGTTGTGCCCGCGTCCCAGTTCGACCCGGCTGATCCACTGGCGAATCGCTCCATCCGCTATTGGCCGCGGCCTTTCGGGGCGCAAAAGACTTTGCCGGAATTGGATGCCAGGTTGGCAGAGAGAGATGAGGAAACCGAAGCCCGGGAACGGGGCGAAGAGGAAGCGCGGCGATTGTTATATGTTGGCATTACCCGCGCCCGCGACGGACTGATTTTCGCCATGCGCAAGCACATCACGAAGAAGGCAACGAGCCTCAGGACGCGCTGGCTCGATCAATTGACAGACGAAGCGGGCAAGCCAGTGCTGTGTTGGCCGCTGGAGAGCGGTGAGCACGTTCTAGACGTAGGAGATTCCTCTATCGCTGTGACCGTACGCGAGTTTTCGGCAGAGGGCATAGACGAGGAGATCGAGATGTCCGAGCCGGACAACTATCTTGCGCCCACTGTTCAAGATGTTCGGGAATACCCGCCGGCCCGGTTGGCGCCGAGCGGCCTGATTGGTGATGACGATTCTGCTGATATTGAGGTGCGATCGCTAGCTGATTTAGGAGAGCGGATTAAAATCAAAGGCCAGCCCGATATGGCCTCACTGGGGAATGCAATGCATGGATTTCTTGGGGTGGATAAGTCCGGGTTAGCCGAAGCGCGGCAGCTCGATATGGCCACTGAGTTGTTGCACAGATGGGATGTTGAGAAATCAATCAGTCCGGCGGATATGATTGTGGCCGGTGAGCGCTTAGAAGGATTTATCGAAAAGAATTATCCGGAGGCCAAAGTGCGGCGTGAGTGGCCGATCACTTTGGTTAATGATCAGGGGCAGCTCTTGCAAGGCTGGATTGATATGCTTTTGGAATTACCCGAGGGCTATGTTGTGATCGACCATAAGAGCTATCCGGGGGCAAACGCTTTAGTGGAAGCGAAAAAATATGCTTCACAGCTGGCCGTCTACAGGGAGGCAATTGAGAAAGCGACTGGCAAGAATGTGGTTGCGACATTGATTCATATGCCGGTGCTTGGCCAGATATTTGATGTTTGCGGGATTTAGCTAGTCTTCAATACCACATTTCCATTCGCAACCCGTTGTTGTCGGTTGATGGATTCTTGGGAATTCGTTTTGCTTGATCATTAAGAATTCTCAAGGCTGTCCAGAGGGCGGCGTAGGCGTCGATAACATCATCGTAAGCTACTTCTTTTCGCGGGTATTTCGCTAGCGCGGCAGCAATATGCTCTGTGCTCAGCTCCGAGTCTTCCTATACTTGGTGTCGCAGGTTCTTTCTAGGACAGGGTAGTTGCCGAAAACGGACAGCCCTCGGTGCCGATTGTGGCCTTGAGGCCACCGCACTGATAGTCGAGTTTGACCGTCCCACCGTTTGGTGGTGATTGACCGCGCGGTCATGTGATTAACGTTTTCCAGTTTGTTGATCGGCGGCATGGTTTTGATCGGCAGTGAGGCGCTTGACTCCACTTTTGGCTTCATCTTTTCAACCAAGCAACTCAGAAAGTCGAGACAGGATGCAACGCATGCCAATTTAGTTGACGCTAAATTGGTTAGCATGCAAAGTTTTGGGAATACTCAGAAGATCGGTTGGGGTCCAACAAAGCGGTTGGAAAGGAAGTTATCAGTGTGCACCTAAGAAAAATTTCCATGCGGCATATATTGATTGTTTTGATGTTCACGTTGATTTTGCTCGTTTTGTTTAACCCTTTGATCGAGGCGGTGACCGGTGAGGTTGTCTGGACAAGAGAGATTGGGACCGCTAGCCAAGTAGCCTATAGCGCGAACAGTGTCGCGGTTGATCGAGATCGAAATACGTACGTGGTTGGGGCAATTGAGGGAGGCTATCCCGATAAATCATTCCTTAGAAAATATGGGCCTCGCGGAAAAGTTCTCTGGACAAAAATGATTATCACAGCCCGTAGGACCACCGTTAATGATGTTGCCGTCGGGCGCGGGGGCAATGTTTATGTTGGTGGTTCGGTTGATCGCCCACTCCCCAATCAAACAGGCAAAGGTGGTACGGACGCTTTCATCAGAAAGTATAGCTCTGGCGGCGGAATCCATTGGACCCGGCAGTTCGGGACTAAAGGCTACGATCAGGTTCTTGGCTTAGCGGTTGGGCCAAGTGGCAACATAGTCGTGGTCGGGGAGACAGATCGGTCTCTCCCGAGGCAAAAAACAAAGGGGGGCACGGACGCCTTTGTCCGTAAATACAGTCCTCGGGGTGGGATCTATTGGACTCGCCAATTTGGGACCCCTAGATTCGATGTCGCTTCTAGCGTCGAAGTCAGTAAATCGGGCAGCATAGTTGTTGCCGGAGAAACCGACGGAAGATTTCGCGGTCAAACATCGAAAGGGAGCACAGACGCTTTTATTCGTAAATACAGTCCTCGGGGTGGAATCTATTGGACTCGCCAATTTGGCCGCCCTTCATATGATGGCGCTACAAATGTTGCTAGCGATTCAAGGAACAATATTTACGTGGTTGGGTCGTCCGGCCCGCGCGCTTTCGTTAGGAAGTATGCGTCAGGCGGCCGACTTCGTTGGGTCAGGTTGTGGGGGAATGCCCAGGCCTACGGTGTGGCCATTGATTCGCACGATAAGCTTTATGTAACTGGGGAGGCCTGGTCGCGGGAGGTGGCGACACGGGGGTTTGTCCGCAGTTTTAATAAGGCGGGCAGTTTCTTGTCAGCCCAGGACATCGTTAGTGGAGTGCTTGCCGAAGCTTCGGTCGATCGAACAGATGATCTCCTAGTAGGTGGAACAATAGAAATGACGAGTGTCAGGAAGGACGCTCCAGTAGCGGATAAGGCCTTTGTTGCTCGAATTGATTTGTGAGTATTACGGGCGGATTAGCAATTTAGGAGGGAAGCGATGGACAAAGAGAATGCACGCCCCTCAATGCTGTATGCGCTGAGTTTATTTGTGGCCATCATCACTAGCGTTACAGTGTTATTCTTCGGAAACGGTGTTTATCAGCGCATTTTGGACAATAGGGAGATTCAAGTAGAGGCGGAAATCAGCACATTGATTGATAGCGAAGCGCTGGCGGTATTAGACGAGAATCTAGGCCAAATAAATTCAATATTTGCCCATGATGCCTTAATTGTTAATGCCGGTCTTCCGGAACAATGGGCTGGGAGCGCTAGGATAAAAGACAGGTATACCAAGCTTTTCGGGAACGCAAACTTCAATAGTCTCAGCCACACTGGAAAACAGATCACTGTCAGAGGGAATAGCGCCACAGTCATTGCCGATACAACCGGTGAATTTGAACAAGAAGGCAAAGGCGTCGTTATTTGGAGCAACGGTGGCGAAAAGTGGACCCTTAAAAAAGAAGAAGATGGATGGAAGGTTGTTCGGTTTATTTATGGGCTCTGAATATAGTATAAATAGTGAGAAAGCAGGCTATACCTCTGTATTAAGGTCACTTCTAAGCCTGCTGACAGCATTACTTGTCTTTGCCGGAGTAATGAATATTATTTCTCCCCCTCAAAGTCAGGCTCACCCACGGATTCGACAGCACCTTGATGGCATTGCCTATAGTCCTTATCGTGACGCCGAAAGTCCTGATATTGGTACGATCGTATCTGCGCCAAGCATCAATCGAGATTTGCAGATATTGCGTCCTTTTCTGGAATCCGAAGAGATGCAAATCAGAACGTACGGCTCTACTCACGGCAACCAGAAAATTGCGAGAATTGCTAGAGAGAATGGAATATCCACGTTGCAAGGTGCGTGGATTAGCAAGCTTAAATCTGAAAACAGGAAGCAACTAAATAATCTGATTAAATCAGCTCGCCGGGGTGAGGTGAAGACGGCCATTGTCGGGAACGAAGTCTTGCTTCGCGGCGATTTAACTGAAAAACAATTGATTAATTATATTCGGTGGACAAAACGTAGAATCAGTGTTCCTGTTGCGACTGCTGAGACTTGGCAGACATGGTTAAAGAGTCCGGATTTGGCCGCGGCAGTAGATGTCATGCTCATTCATGTCCACCCATATTGGGAAAACATATCGGTGGAAAATGCGCCGGATCATGTCATCAATGCCTACAAAAAACTAAAAAATAGATATCCCAATAAAGAGATTGTTATCGGAGAAACTGGTTGGCCGTCCGCCGGTCCGCGAAGAGGCCGGTCGGTACCGAGTGGTGCGAATCAAAAGTACTTTACTAAGAGATTTGCGGCGTTGGCACAGCATGAGCGTGTGCCGTATTTCTTTTTCTCCGCCTTCGACGAAAAGTGGAAAAAGGGAAAGGAAGAGGGTGTTGGCCCATATTGGGGCATATTAAATACGCGCGGTGCCCTAAAGGCACATCTTCAGGGAACTTTCCCTAGACCATCCATTAAGCGGCTGATTAAAACAATTAACGTGTCCGGAGAAGAGCACGCGGTATACGCAGGCCCAACACTTTCCGAAGGCTATGATATGGGGGTGGATTCCGAAAATCGCGATCAAGCCTGGGCGACGGATCTGATTGGGAGTATGCGCTTGGCCTATCCTGGCGGCCAAGGCTGGGGCGCTGTTTTCATAACGTTTGGGCCACCGGTTAATCCACCACGACCTTATATTAATTTGTCCGCCTACAATACGCTTTCTGTCGATCTCAAAGGGGCCAACGGCGGCGAAAAGGTCAAGATCGGCATCAAGGACAATACTGATCTTGATAATGGCTTGGAAGCCAAAGAGGAAGTTATTCTAACTAATACTTGGCAGACATATACATTCGATTTGGCAGACTTTACAACCGCTGATCTAACCAAACTCTACGTCGTGGCCGAATTCGTCTTTGAGGGCGCTACCGCGAGAACAATCGAGTTTAAGAATGTTATTTATAAGTAGTGGGATTGGAGTTGATCCACTTCCAAGTATTGAACTTCCTTATCTCAGTTGAGAACCTCGAATATCGGGCAGGACCGGACCTGACAAGGTCGAGCCACATCAAATGATTATGAGTTATTGGATGGTGACCCTATGGGACCAACCTCCTTCGCTCATGGATAAGCACCTTCTCTACCTGCTTAAATGCCTGTATAATATAGCTTAGTTGATCGTTCGAATAGTGCCCTGCCGGGGGCACAAGTTTCGAATAATGCCTGCACAGAGCCACAATCATACCTTTAGCCCCGCGTAGTGAAGCCGCGGGACTGCTTCGCGTCGTCTCCGCCAGAGAGACTTTTCCGCTGAAACTTAGTTTATATTGCTTGACTCAATGTATACTAAATGACAACATAGTATATGTCTTAGCATTGAATGGAAACTAACTATGAAAATCGAAATCGGCAAGAACCAACCACAAAAAGAGGGATTCTCGGCTTTTACCCTGTCTGCATTCCCACCCAAAGGCATCTTTGAATTTTCTCAAGAAACTCTGATCAAGGCCGCTGAAGCTGATCGCCTGATCGGAAAACTTGACGGGATCACCCACACGCTCCCCGATGTCGATTTATTTCTCTACATGTTCGTAGCAAAAGATGCTGCTTCTTCCGCTCAAATCGAAGGGACACAAGCAACGATGGTTGAAGCCATTGAAATGGAAGCGGGCGTCACCACAGAACAAACCGACGCAAACGATATTTTGTATTACATCAAAGCTCTAAACTACGGCACGGAGCGGCTCAAGAAGTTCCCTCTTTCACTTCGCCTCGCTCGTGAGATTCATTCACAACTTGTTGAGGGGGCAAGGACTTCACATTTTGCAGACCCTGGGCAATTTCGTCGCTCTCAGAACTGGATCGGAGGTACTTCTCCGACCAATGCCCTATATGTGCCCCCGACTGTCGATGATATGAACCGAGCTTTGGATGATTTCGAGAAGTTCTTGCATGCAAAACTACAGACCCCGCCTCTTTTGCATATCGCTCTTATGCATGCCCAATTTGAGACCATTCACCCTTTTCTAGACGGAAACGGCCGGACAGGCAGACTCTTAATAACTATGTTGTTGTGTCACCGGAACCTACTTGAACGACCAGTGTTGTTCTTATCTTCATATTTTAAGAAACATCAGAAAGTCTATTACAGCAAATTGCATGATTATCATGACGGTGAAGTCGAGACCTGGGTTGATTTCTTTCTAGACGGTGTCATCGATACTGCTAATGAATCAATTAGCATTTCTAAGCAAATAACAGAGCTCCGTGAAGCAGATATGGCAAAAATCCAAGCTCTGGCCAAAAGAGAATCAGCAAGTGGTGTTTTGATCTTACGCAAGCTTTTCTCCACACCCATTATCAGTACTCGAAACATCATGGAGTGGATTGGTTTCTCCCGGGCGGGTGCCCAAAAAGCAATTGACCGATTTGTTAAGCTCGGGATTCTTCAGCCGAGAGATGAAAAAGGAAAGTATGATCGGTCGTATGCGTACGGCAAGTACATAGAAATCTTTTTAAGATAGTGGCAGACCTTCGAAAACTATCTCAATCTCCTTGTGGTGTCTCTTGTGGGCTCGACATAAACTCGCCTTTGCATTTTATAGAGTCACAACATAGCTCAAATCGGCCAGCCTTTTGGCCGCCCGCCGGTCGGCAGTGATGTATTTCAAGCCGTTCGCGGCGGCGCAGGCTACAAAATAGGCATCGTATATGGCCAGCCCGCGGTCGGCGGCCAGCCCGATCGCTTTCGAAAGGTAGTTGATATTGAAAGGTAGCACCCCTACATCAAGCTCCAAGAAGGCCGCCAAGTATTCCTGTATCTGGTCCTTAGTGAAGGCCTTCGAGAAAAGCAGGGCATTACTTATCTCGAATAATGCTAGATCTGGAATGAAGAGTTCGATCTCGCCCCGCAAGAACCTATTTTGCAGGTCGACGGCCTTGTCCGTGTCTTCTTCAACAATAAACCACTTGACGGCCACACTTGAATCAACGAGCAGGCGGGCATTTTCAGTCATCTAGCCGATAGCGCCATTTCCGGACGATCTCAGAGCCTTTGACCGCTTTATCGCCAGACTTATGCCTGGCCTCAGCTAGTTTACGCGCCGCTTCTTCCGCTCTGCTTACTCCGGCCGATCCAGCCCGGCCCCGGCTGACCATGTATTCCCTCAAGGCTTCGCGCACAAATTCGCTACGGCTCCGATGCTCCGCTTCAGCTTCGGCGTCGACTGCTTCCAGGAACTCCTCCGGCATACTAAGAATAATTCTCTTCGACATGATATACATAATATATCGTAAGTATACCATCTTCAAACCTTTTTTCTTCGATCTAGCCAACTGTCCACAATTGCGTGATCAAATAATAGATCAGATATCGGCCTTGAAGGATCAGTGCCCTCAAGGATGGTTCAGGGATATTTTGCGGTACTAACGTCGCAACACAGGACAACTGAGATTGGTGCCGTGGGTTCGATTCCTGCCGGGGGCACAAGTTCTGAATAATGCCTGTACAGAGCCACAATACGGCCTTTTTCATGAATCGTTTCCATCCTCTATTTGAAAGTGGCACAATTTTCGAGGGCACGCATCAAGAGCCCGGCGGATTATGAGGGAATGCAATTCGCGCTATCGCAATATTTGAAAAGCTCTTTTTATCCCTGGCTAAAGAAGGATTTGCTAGATGTTGACCATAAGAGAGTTTCTAGTTAGATTGGGGTTGCTTGGTAAACAATTCAAAGTAGGGATCTATGTCGCGTTTATCTGATAAAGAAGCGAACAGAAACAAAATGCGCGAAGAACTAACCGAAACCTTGTTCACCTCGGTTGACGTTCCCGATATTCTCGAGGCTGGAAGGCAGCTAACAGGAGCTTCAAATTTCAATTTTCGCGTTCTCGATTGGGAGAATAAGTCATTAGTATTTCCTGGTGAGTGGCTGGCAAGCACAACTACAAATAGACCCGAATTAGAAGAGCCTGGGCTGGGTAGGCGCGTGGTTATTGACGATCATGTTGATTGTATTGTGGGAAGAGTTGCGCATCGGTTCATGGATCCAAATATCAAATACGATAGCAAGGATCCCACTAAGTATCTATTTAATAACCTCAAGGAAGATACCGACTTCAAAGATTTCGTAGACCGCATGGAGGGGCAGCGCCAAGAGAAGAGCGAACTGGCAAAGATTTGGACGGACTATCATGACGCAATTGTTAAAGAAAGAACTCAGAACGAAATTACATTTTTTAAGAAGTGTATGGAATATGACCTTCCCGAGCAGGTCAGGAGAGAAAATATAAAACGCCTTTGGAGCTTTCTAGGCGAAGAACAAAATCTCGGCAATCTCCAAAAGATCGATGCTTTTGTTGAAGAAGTTGAGCGGACGGCCACTTGGTATAAAAAGATGAGTAGCGCATATGAAGAATACGTTAAATTACTGATCACTTACGATAGCGAAATAGCGATTCCCGTCGCAGCCGGAAATGGATTGCTAGGGATCTTGAATGCACATAAGCCGCACGGGGCGAGCGAGTTTAGTAGGATCGATGTGCGGGAGATGCAAGGCATTGCAACTGCGCTGACCAAAGCTCTCTTTTATAATCGTAATGGTCTTTTACGCGGTGTCCAAGACGTTCAACAGAGAATGACAAGTAAGTGGACTTTTGAAGAAATAGCCAGTGAAGTGGCAAAGGGGATAAGGACGGGTTTGCGGGGATTGGGTGAAAATGAGATCTACCCGTTGCTTTATACGCCGACAAATCCGAGCAAACCGATAAGAGATACCGACAATTTAGAGGAGAGATTCGGATCAAATACATGGAAGTTTTGGCCACGACAAGTTGAGGTCGATGACCCCCTAGCTGAACCAGAAAGAAGGCTAGGAGGAATAGAGGTAAGCGACGATGGTCTTGGAAGATATGCCATGGATAAATGGCAGGATGCAGCTAGGCTTGCAACGACAAAAAGGAAGAGCGATGAAGAAGATAGCAAGCTTGAGGCAGTAAGCTATTTTGGATTCTGTGATGAAGTAGATAATCTTAATAACGGCACGCATGGAAGCCCGAGCGCCCTGAGAGAAGGAATTAAGGCGACGGGTTGTTTGCCTCTGGCATTCGAAGGGAAAGTTTATGGGCTCTTATATTTGCACTGCACGAGGCGATACTATTTTACGAATCATGAACTCAGCGCTCTAGAATTATTTGGCAATCAGATTGCTGTTGCTATTAAGAACGCCGAGTTATTGTCGCCAATAAAACAATATGAAGAAATGTATGGTTCGTATCTTTTAGATGAATTTGACGATTTGCCGTTTGATGAGAGTGATGGTGCGCTTTTCAATCGAGTGAGCGGTCGCTTGAAGGAGTGGGCGGTAGAAGTGCGCGGCGCTCGAGGTACGACTATCAGCGAGTGTGTAAAAACCGTGATTGATGATCTCTCCAGTCCCAATTATCTTGATCTTCCTGATGGTTTCTTTGATGAAATAGAAGAGTATGAAAAAAGAGAGGGAGCGCTACAGGTCCTCGAGAACTATCGCGATCATTTTATCCACGCGTTTCATGTGTTTTGTCTTGGCCATATCTTGTTCTGCAAATGGAACAAGAGCAACGCATATCCGTGTCGTTTTGTGAGCGGGGGATCGTGCTATGGAGATGACGATGCGAAACTCTGGTTCGTCACGTCGATCTGGCATGATCTTGGATACCCTGCAGAAAAATTTGAGAGCTTGGTCCATGATTTTTTTCAGGTAACGGTGGGTCGCAAGATCGAAAGCCAATTTGATTGGAGCTCAATTCTTCTGGCTCCAGGATTCATTGATTCTATCGAAAAGCTAGATAGATTATTTAGGAAAAAACACGAGGCCTCAGAGATAGATTTTCGCAGGTGGCTAATTAAGAGATTGTTTGAAAAGCATGATCATGGCGTGCTGAGTGCTCTCATGCTCTTGAGCAAGGTTAATGACCAGAATAAGCTAGATGAAGATATTGCCTTGGAAGCCGCACTGGCGATTGCTCTACACAATTTTCGTAACTCAAAAGTGGAATCAACTGAGAGCGCCGATGACGATGATCAAAAGGGAATGGATCTGCGGGTTCTTGCGGTCGGAAAACTTCAACTAGCCTTCCTTCTTTCATATTGTGATGATGCACAAGAGTGGGGAAGAAATGTTCTTCTCGCAGCTCTCAAGAGATCTCCTGAGATAAATGCACCAGGGAGCATCAAGACTTCAAATAAGGCTTACTTGAGCGGTATTAACATACAGGTCGATCGAGGAAAAGTTACGACTGAGGTTGAGCTGTATCATAATCGAAAGGGCGATGATTATGTCGGCGAGGAGCATCTGGAAGACATAATTGCACGCATAGGAGTTGATTTTAAGAGGACCTGGAAGAGATCCGATGGTAACGATCCCGATTTTGTTATTAAACATGTGGATTGCGAAAATCATGGCTGCGGAGACTATTATCCGAGCACGTCATCATAGCTTCTGAACCATATGTCTATTTAACCAGAATCCGGCGCTGTTCTTGATAGGCAACCGAAAAACTTCGAAGATTAGCTGGAGCTTGACTATCTTGTAGTCAAAACAATTGTCCCTCATCCTTGGTATAAGCAAGCAGTAAGAAACGTTTGAATTATGTCAACTGAATCACTTTGACCGGAGCTACTGGTTAGCAAAGCACCTTTTCTACCTGCTGATATGCCTGTATAATATAGCTTAGTTGTTGGTTTGAATAGTGCCCTGCCGGGGGCACAAGTTCCGAATAATGTCTGCATAGAGCCACAAAAGCGTCCTCTGATCCCCTGCGATGAAGCGCCAACACTTTCTCTGATTTTCCGGCGGGAACCGGTCCCTTTTTGTGACCTGCCCCCCGAAAATTGTGCCACTTTCAAATAGAGGATAGACTCGATTTGAGGGAGGCAACGCATGAAGAAAAAGAGGTTTTCCGAGGAGCAGATCATCCGGGTGCTCAAGGAAGCGGAGGCTGGGGAGAAGATCTCGGAGATATGCAGCAAATACGGCATAAGCGACGGAACGTATTACAACTGGAAAGCAAAGTACGGCGGCATGACGATCTCAGACGCCAAGCGGCTAAAAGCCCTGGAGAACGAAAACTCCAGGCTCAAGCGGATCGTC
>SDBV01003528.1_pt1 | contig 22999 bp, 18 predicted proteins | sample 2277081 | NCBI WGS metagenome assembly SDBV01 (sample SAMN10402039, study PRJNA504765) | marine sediment metagenome | isolation source: marine sediment core GS10_PC15, 223 cmbsf | place: Arctic Ocean: Southern Knipovich Ridge | collected 2010 | reverse complement strand
GAACCAGCGTGGTAGGCCGGCCGTCAGGCAGGAACAGCGGCGGGCTGCTGCTGCAACCGGCGAGAGCCGCGAGCATGGCAAAGCCGCCAAGCGTGCCGAGCGCCGCACGCAGGGTGCGGGCTGTACGGCCTGCATGTTCCGTTCGTGCAGAGAATGAGTAGCTGCGTTTCATTGAGAGCCCCGATCCGTATCTAATTCTTCGACCCAGCGATTGTGCCATGCGCGCGTTGCACTGCGTCACTCGTGAGCAGCGGGCGTGTCGCCGGGACTGCTTGCCGGGTCGCTCACAGGGGCATCCGGTGCGGCAAGCGTTTTGTAGGGAAGCGGTCCGTGTGCATCCGTGCCGATCCGCATGAAGACCTGCTCGACGTCGGGAATCGCTTCGAGTTGCTGTTGCAGCGCGCGGCGATCGAACGAACGCGGCGCACATCCTTCGGCATAGACGAAGCGGCGCTGCACGGTGATCCACACGCTGGCGCCGTCGAACCCACGGGCATCCGCGAAGTGCGCGCGGATCGCGTCGGCGATCGGCGCGTCGTAGAGGTACGAGTTTGGCTTCGAGCACTTGTGCGCGAGCCAGCAAGTCGTGCCGCGCTCGACCCGGTAGTGCGCGTCGTCTTCCATTTGCGCACGCGTCGTCAGGGGGCCGAGCGGGGTCGGACAATCGGCGAAGCCTTGAGAGAGCGTGAAGAACGGGTCGTTGTACCAGTTCTTGAACTCAGGCTCCTGCGCGTACCCTGAAGCGCTCAGCAGCAACAGGCACACCGGCAGCGCAACGACAGACCAGGACTTCATCGCACCTCCCGACTGTATTGATCGGACTACCATCCAAAGATCGCTACGAGTGCGCTCGCAGACTCTGCTTCCCTTCGCTCAAACAGCGATACCGTATGCCGCGATTTTCTTATAAAGCGTGGCGCGCCCCATACCGATCTGCGCCGCCGTCTCGATCACGTGCCCGCCGTTGGCGCGCAGCGCCTCGCTCAGAAAGCGCTTCTCGAAACCGGCCATCGCCTCGGCCCACGATAGCGACGCTTCGGTGTCCCGCTGCCCCGCCGCAAAGTGCGCGTTCGCTGCAAGCGGCACATTGACTGGATCGGACGCGAGCGCCAAACCCGCGGCAAACGGCATTGCACTGCTGCGGCTCCCCTGCAACGGACTGATGAACGGCGCAAGCGCATCGGCATCAATGCGCTCGCTATCGGACAACATCACCGCCCGCTCCAGCGTGTTGCGCAACTCCCGCACATTGCCGGGCCACGCGTGTGAGCACAGCAGACGCAACGCGTCTTCCTGCAATTCGAAGTGAGCGCCACCATGAGCGCGCGTGGACAGGTCTTCGAGCATCGCATAGGCGAGCGATTCGATATCCGCGAGCCGCTCGCGCAGCGGCGGCGCGTGGATCGTCAGCACGTTCAGACGATAGAACAGATCCGCACGGAAGCGCCCCGCCGCGACCAGCGCCGGCAGATCGGCCGAGGTCGCCGCGATAATGCGCACGTCGGCGCGCACGATGCGGTTCGAGCCAAGCGGCTCGAACTCGTTGTCCTGCAGCACGCGCAACAGCTTGCCTTGCAATGGCAGCGGCATATCGCCGACTTCGTCGAGAAACAGCGTGCCGTGATCGGCCAGTTCGAACTTCCCGACCCGCCCCTTGCGCTCCGCACCGGTGTAGGCGCCTGCCACCGCGCCGAAGAACTCGACTTCGAGCAACGTCTCGGGAATCGCCGCCACGTTGACGGTGACGAGCGGCTGGTTGGCCCGTCCCGACGCACCGTGGATCGCATGCGCGAGCAGTTCCTTGCCGGTGCCGGTTTCGCCGAGCAGCAGCACCGGCGAATCGACCTGCGCCGCCCGCCTGCCCTGGCGCTTGACCTCGAGGCTCGCCGCGCTGGTGCCCACAAAGCTTGCGAAGGTGTACTTCGCCCGCCGCGCCTGCGCGAGCGACTGGCGAGTGGCAATCAGCTCCTGCTGCAAGCGCGAGTAGTGTGAAAAAAGCGGCGTCAGCGCTTTCAGTTCGTCGAACAGCGCGAAGCCCACCGCGCCCACGGTCGCGCCGCTCTCGTCCTTCAGCGGCAGACGCGTGACCACGAGCGGCTCCCGGTCCGTCTCGAGGATATCGAGCAGAATCGGCTTGCCGGTCTTGACGACCTCGCGCATCAGACTGTTGGGAATCACCGCCTCGCAGTCCCGGCCGATGGCCTGCTGCGGGTCGGCAAAGCCGAAGCGGGCCGCGTAGCGTTTGTTGATCCACACCACGCGCGCATCGGCGTCGACAATGAACGTCCCCTCGCTGAAATTCTCGAAGGTTCGAAACAGCGATTCCATCGCCCGGCGCAGCACATCGCTGTAGTTGGCAGGCAAGCCTGCCCAGTCGTTCATCATCCTGTTGCTGTCTCCAGATATTTTTTGTCGTATGGTTTGTCTCTATTTGGAGACAAGCTTATCTCAATGCGGAGATCGCCCGCAAGCCTTGTCAATAAAGGCTGACGAGTAAATTCAGCGCTCCGCCTGTCAGCTCGCGTCCCGAAATGGAGACGTTTCTGTACAATCGTCCGCAGCGCGCGCCGGCGTCATGCCCAACAGGCAAGGCAGGAGGCTGGCGAAGCACATGTGGCACGAAACCTGCGTTCGCGGGCCCGGGTCGCAGCGCCGTCGGGCGCGCGAACACGTAGAACAACCAAGTTCCGGAGACTCAATGTCCTTTATCATCGTCCTCGCCGCTCTGGCGTTTCTGATGTTTGCCGCGTATCGCGGCTACAGCGTGATTCTTGTCGCGCCCATCGCCGCCCTCGGCGCCGTCCTGCTGACCGACCCGTCGGCGGTTGCGCCCGTGTTCTCCGGCATCTTCATGGAGAAGATGGTCGGCTTCGTGAAGCTCTACTTCCCGGTCTTCATGCTCGGCGCAGTGTTTGGCAAAGTCATTGAACTGTCGGGCTTCTCCGAGTCGATCGTCGCCGCGGCGATCCGGTATATCGGCCGGTCGCGGGCCAATGCGGTCATCGTCGCGGTCTGTGCGCTGCTCACCTACGGCGGCGTTTCGCTGTTCGTCGTTGTGTTCGCGGTGTATCCGTTCGCGGCCGAGCTGTACCGCCAGAGCAATATCCCGAAACGCCTGATGCCGGGTGCGATCGCACTGGGTGCGTTCTCCTTCACGATGGATTCGCTGCCGGGCACGCCGCAGATCCAGAACATCATCCCGACCACCTTCTTCAAGACGACCTCGTGGGCCGCGCCCGCGCTCGGCACGATCGGCTCGGTGTTCATCATCGTCGTCGGACTGACCTATCTGGAATGGCGCCGCCGCGCCGCCATGGCCAAGGGCGAAGGTTACGGCACGTCGCTCGTCAACGAACCGGAGCGCATCGAATCGAAGCAACTGCCGCATCCGTTGCTGGCGATAGCGCCGCTCGTGCTGGTGGGCGTAGCGAACTTCGCGCTGACCAAGCTGATCCCCGACTGGTACGGCGCATCGTACACGGTCGCACCGGAAGTGCTGCCCGGCATTCATGCACCGGTCACGACGTCGATCAAGGCCGTGGTTGGGATCTGGGCCGTTGAAGGTGCGTTGCTGCTCGGCATCCTGCTGGTCATGCTGACCGCGTTTCGCCGCATGCACGAGCGCTTCGCAACGGGCACCAAGGCGGCCGTTGCCGGTGCCTTGCTGGCCTCGCTCAATACCGCGTCGGAATATGGCTTTGGCGGTGTGATCGCCGCGCTGCCGGGCTTCCTGGTGGTAAGCGATGCGCTCAAGAGCATTCCGAACCCGCTTGTCAACGCAGCCGTATCGGTGAGCTCGCTCGCGGGGATTACCGGTTCGGCATCGGGCGGTATGAGTATCGCGCTCGCCGCCATGTCGGATACGTTTATCAAGCTGGCCACCGCCGCGCATATCCCGATGGAAGTGCTGCACCGGGTCGTGGCAATGGCCAGCGGCGGTATGGATACGCTGCCGCACAACGGCGCAGTGATCACGCTGCTGGCGGTGACGGGCTTGACGCACCGCGAGTCGTATCGCGACATCTTCGCGGTGACGATCATCAAGACGCTGGCGGTGTTCTTTGTGATCGCGGTGTATTACACGACCGGGTTGGTTTGAGTGGAGGGTGGGGCTGACACTCGTGAGCCCCTGATCCTCAGCCTGAGCGCAACGGCCCGACTGGCTTACGCTAGTCGGGCCGTTTTCATTTTCAGAACGGCTTCACGGAAAATGCGGCCCCGGTTCGAGCGGCCCGCAAGCTAATTCGGGAACACCACATCTAGCAAAATGGGGTGATCGGGAACGTCGACCCTTACCTGTTGCACGTTGCGTTGCGTCTGGAGAGGAGCGATGCCGCGCATCGGGTCATAGAGATTCACGCGCGCAGCCATGCTGCCCAAATCGACGAAGACCGTTGCAGAAGGCGAATTCAGCGGCTTTCCGCTCGTGTGGTCCCAGAACGGCACCTCGTTCCATAGGACGAGTTCGAGTGCTCCGTCGCTCTTACGCAAAAGCAAACTTCTGCCAGAGGGGGGCAGGTCCGTCAACGTATAACGCCAAGCCTCTCCTTCCAACCGGTTTAAAGCGGTGCCGCCGTTTGCTTTCAACATCGAAGTGAGATTGTGCAGCGCGAATGCGGCCGGTTTCGCCCGGTTCTCGAAGGTGAACAAACCGTAGTGCATACCGGCATCGACCCCGCGAGGGTCCGCCTTTTCATCCAGAAGTTCGTAGAGGTACATTCTGGATACGCCCGAGGCGGCTGCATCGAACAAGCCATTCAAGATGCCTTTTGCCTGGCTTTCCTCATCAACGCCGATCTGATACCAGCCGCTCTGTGGCAAGCTGAAATAGCCAAACTCGGTGATGACCAGTGGAAGATCAAATCTCTCCACTCCCCTGATTCCCATCTTTATCCACGCATCGCCATTTGCGTTGTAGCCGGGCTGTTCCCCGTTCTGCGGGTATACATGCTGGTTGGCGTAGTCAGCAGAGCCAAAACGGGTTGTGACTGACGAGACGTTGTACCCAGTCAGATCGTAGACGGGAATACCCGCGAGCGAGGGATCGCCGCGCACAAAGGCGTAGATGGCCCTCTGTGCCGCCAATCCCGCCGCGTCGCCCTTAAGACCATCATAGGTGACCGGCCAGTTGTTGATTTCGTTAAATCCCTCCACAGCGTCGACGCTACCTCGTGAGGCTGTCTCGACCGCCTTGATCTGCGCGAGCGAATGGGCGATCTCGCTTCGAACGAGAAAATCAAACTTGATATCGGAGACTGCCAGGTAAGCATATGAGGACATTGGCGCAGATGCTCCGGGCGAAGCATCCCGAACATGACGCACGCCGAGCCAAACCAGATCATCCCTCACGTTCTTCACATTGGCGTAAGCGCCATCTGTGTAATTGATGTGCGTGTTGACCGCAATTCCGTCCACAAAGCGATCGGCACTCATGGCTTGATATGCGGCCGCGGGCGCCCCCAGAAGAATCCCGGCGACGCTCGAAATGACGCACAGAAGACGCGCAAGATCCCTCATTCCGCACCCTGAGTCAAAGCGACTCGATCAGTTTGGCGTATCGGCTTCGACATGCTTTCCAGCCGAATTCGTCTATCGCTGCCTTAGCCACGGCGTCCATCGCCTGTGGCGTCCATTCAGTCACCAGACGCTCGACGATGGCCGGTAGCTCGGTGATCTCCTCAAATAAGATCACGCAGCCATATCTGTGCGCCGCCCATTTCATAAAGGGCGTTGCACGCGCAACAATGACCGGCAACCTTCCTATTGCCTCAAAGAAAGCACCGCTCACCAACATCGAGTCGGCAACGTGAGGCAACACCAGAACGTCGAGCGAAGACATTTTGCGCTCGAAATCGCTCTCGCCAAGAAAGGCATCTTCGATCGATATGAATGATGCGAGGGAACGGTCGGCAACAATTTTCCGTAACCGCTCGACATACTCACGTGCCCCCTTCCCCGCTATGGTCAGCGCGACACCATGCGGCCAGACCTCGAGCACATCATGAACCGCTTTATAAGGCCGGATTGCACCGAGCATGCCAAACCGCGGGATCGCATTTGACTGCATCTGCCGCTGCGCTCTTTTTCCGGGTACATCCCAGTAGAGCGGATGCGGCAGGTAGGTCGCACCGTAGCGAGAAGCCGCGTTGGGCGCGTGAACAACACGCGCCTGTGCCAATCTGCAAAGGAGGTGAATGAGAAACACCGAAGCTTTCCTTGCAGTCGACGTCGTGTCGTGCACAGCATGGTTATGGATAAAGTAGACCACCTTGGCGCGACCAAAAAACAAAATGGCGCAATAAAACGCGAAGACCACACTTCCTTTCAGCGACAACCTCTGGCTGCCATCCTTCCATCTGAAAGGACGCGATTCCAGCCAGTTGAGCACAACAATCGACCTCCGGCTGAAAACATCAAACACTCCGCCTCTTAGCAAGCTGGCAACCGAAAGAGGCTCAACCATGCAGCCCAGCTCACGAAACAACTGCTTTTGTATTTCTATGTACGCATTCGTGTCGTTAGAAAACGGGGAAAGGAGCACTTTGATCTTCTTGAACTCCGTCTCGCGTGTGCGCGCACCTGAACCCAATCTCCCGAAGAGCCTCATCATATATCGCACCGGTTGAGCATGAGAGAGGTGACGTCAGGCGTCCTGAGCGCCGCTTCCAGACGAGCCAATTGTCTCTCGGGACTGCTGGCTTCCCACCCGGCCTTTGCAACCTTGGCGAGGTATACCGGGTCGTCATAAAACCGGCGCATGGCGACCGCTGCAGCGCCAACATCAGGTTCAGCCCAGGTCACCTCTCCGTAGACACCCCCTTCATCACGCATGGTGGTGAGCTCACAGGGAATGAGAACACTGTCCTCGTCGCTCATGAAATCGAGGTTACCTGACCATGCGGTGGCAAGCGTCGCAAGTCCGAAGAGGCGCGCTTCCAGAAGCGGCAGCCCGAATCCCTCGGCACGGTGCAGCGAAACATACGCATGCGCGCTCGAAAACAACCTGTCCACCTCGGTTCGCGTCATCGTTTCCTGGATGACCCGGATTCGTGCGTCACCTCCAATCTCCGCGAGAAGCGTGTGCACTTCTTTCGAAGACTGGTTGGCCTGAAGCTTGACCACAAGGGAAACATCTCTTTCACTCGGGAAAGCGCTGCGAAACGCCGCGACAACCGCACGAGGGTTCTTCCGCGCAAGACTCGATCGCGCATCGGCCATGGTCAGGAAAGTCAAGGGCTCTTCGCCCTTTCGCCATCCACGCGGGCTACCCCGCTTCAACAGCACATGAGGCACAACACGAATCGGACAGGCATAAAGCTTCGACAGGCTTTGCGCCGAAAATCGGCTAGGTGTCCAGATCTCGTCCCAAAGGTCCTCGTACTTCGGCCAGTCTCCGGGCGGTTCAGCAAGCTCCCACGCGAAATACCCAATTAGCTTTCCGCTGCGGATCAGGCGTCGCAGCGGCCACGCCAGAAGCAGGAGTTGTGGCGCCGCGCAATGAAACACGAACAGGCCGCCCCTCTTGCAGAAGATCCTTTTGAGCGGACTGCGCATCACAGAGGTGACATCGGGCTGCTCGACCTCGTACCCAAGCGTCTGAAGTGCGAGGCCGTTGTATACGGCCCCATTCGCAAGGCCATTCTTCAAACCGTACCGGCAGACGATCTTGATGGAGCTGGGTGATCGAGCACCCAGCGGGTCATCCTGTTTGCGTCGCATGGCTCGATACGCAACGGTCGTGAATACCGAAAGATATGCAGCCTTTGCGAACTTGAGTATCCGTTGCATCACGCGCTTCCCGTCAATCGGTTCGCCAGTTTTCACCAAATTCGTTGGTCGCCATCTGCATGCGCTCCATGTCGAAGAGCTCGTGGAGCAGATTGGCGCGACGCATACCGGCCAGCAGAACCAGCAGGAGCGTCAGTTCTCCCACCAACCTTGCGCTGGCCATACCCAATGCCCCCCAGTGGCTGGCAAGCGGGACCGCAAGCGCTATATTGACCAACGCGCTGATCACACCCGCGCGAGCAAGCAAAGCCTCGCGCTTACGCGGGATCAGAAAATACATGGCCAGTACCTGAGTGCAGACACTGATTGGCAATATGACCGCCAGCAAACGCAACACCGGCACGGTGCGCTGAAAGCCTTGTCCAAAAACGAGTGGGACCAGCCAACCTGACAGCGCTATCGTCACCAGCATTGCCATCGTCGCGCAGCCGAAGAAAAGCATGAAAATCCGCCGCATCATCGAATTGGCGCTCATGCGATCCTGGACCACCAGGCGTGTCACTCTCGGGACCAATATCTGGGCGGCCGGCGCCATCAGGCTCAAAGCCGCAGCAATGAGTCGTTCCGCAACGCCGAATGCACTGACCTCGGAGGCGGAGGCCAGTATGGAAAGCAGGTATGTCGAGGCTCCAATCAGCAATGTCGACGTGCCGCCATAAACGAATATGACCGTCGATTTCTTGATCAGGTCAAGCGCCTGCGATAGTCCAGAGAGGAGTCCGGAGAATTCTCCGCGCACCGTCCAGTAAGCCAGAGACAATTGAATCAGGCATGAAATCAGCAACATCAGGAACACGCGATTGAGGTCCGATGGCCGATGGATAAAGCCAAAAATAAGGACCAACGACACGCCAAATCCGATCACCTCGATGATCACGCTGATGCGGGCTCGTCCCGAGCCGGTGAAATACCAGCCGAGATTAAACGCGGCGCCCAAACCGAGCATGATCACCGCAATCCCGACGGGTAACCGGCTACTAAAAATGTGCGAAGCGGCAATCGCCACGCAGCCAAGAATCAGCGCGGGCAAGCACAGCAGCAAGCGGGCGCTGAAGTGGCTACGCAAGATGGCAGCCCGGCCGTCGCGATCGCTTGCGTGTACCGTGTCGCGCGCACCTACCGTCGAAAACCCATAGTTGACAAACAGCCATATTGAATTCGACAGGGACATTCCTGCCAGGACAACACCATAGCCGTCGGCCCCAAGAACGCGGCCGTAATATGGCAACAGCAAAAGCGGATACAGATATCGAAAGGCGTACGCAACGTACACCGCAAATAACTCTACCCTGGAGGAGGATGACTTTATCTGATTCACGGGCGCACCCAGTGGTCCTTCGCGAAAAATCCGGCAAACTCGCACAATCGGTTCTTCGTCACATATCGAGCAATGTCCAAGGCGTCAGGCGAGCACGCTCGTGTCGCTACGAAACCGCAACTGCGCCATACCTGAGGTGTTGAACGCGGCAGCGGCAAACAGGTAAAAGCATGGACCGAGATCGAACACCGTCCCCGAAATCGCCGCACAGATCAACACCGCCAGCATCGCTTGACCGGCGCAATAGCTGACGACCTTGTCATCGATTAGCCTGAGCTTCTGTGCTGGAATACGTAGCGACCGGTAGCAGAACAGGGCAAATAGCGTAGCGCCTACCACACCGACATTGGAGAGCGCGAGCGCCAGGAAGCTCGACGCACGAGAGCTTCCCAAGCCAACACCCAGACCGTCCGTTTCCACGAAATTTGTTAGTGCCTGCATATTCCAGGCGCTGCGCTCCACCCCGGAATCACTATCGAGTTTCTGCAGGAGTGTTTCATCAATCAGGTTTGAAGCCGTTTGGATAACCGGCGAATCGATCGCGATCAATAATCCAATCGTAAAGATGACTAGCAGAAGACAGAGCGCCGCAATTCTGATCTTCCGGCGGCGGCTCGACGGCGTTACCGATCCCGATCGGCCCAGCAAAAAGGTGCCTATGTACACAAGCAACCCGAGGTATGCGGTCGACGACGTCGATGCTGCCAGAAATGCGATCGTCAACAACGCGACCACGCCGCTTATGCGCCTTCTGTATCCCAACAACCAAAGGTTTGCGGAAAACGCAAACAACGGCAAAGCAAAGGAAGAGAATGCCGAAGCCTCGGAGAACGTCCCGGTAATTCTCGCCATGCCGCCAACTTCCGCGCCGTCAATGATCGCGTACTGAGCAGTCTTGATCTCAGAGAGCAAGTCCATGCCGGTCGCCGATGAGGCCAGATCGAGAATCGCCGCTGCGATGTTGAGCGTCGCCAGAAAGAGGATTGCGTTTGCAAAATAGCGACTGGCGTTGCGCTTGCGCATGAAAATCGACATGCTCACATAAAGGGCGAACTCTCCGAACAGATACAGCGACTGACTCAGGTTTCCGGAAACGGGTGCAAGCGGTTGCAGCCACGCTTGCCCGGTACTTGAATCGGTACGGTCGATGGCAAATACAAGCGTCGAATCGTGCAAGACGCGTGGAAGCGCAACCGCGCTCACCGACGCGTACAACACCAGGCAGAGGAGCCAAAGACCGGGATTGCCTCTCTCGAAGCATTTCATCCAGACGCCTGGACTGGCACTGCATAGCGCACGGCAGACAAAGAACAGCAGAAAGAGATTGGCGGGAAGAATACCGAAATTACCCAGCGAAACCGTTTCTGTCGCACCAAACAGCGCACAGGTCGCCATGCCGTAGATCGCCCACTGGAACGGCAAAACGAGGCAGAGCGCTCCCAGGACGATCACAATCACACCGAATACGCTGATATCCATAGCAATCAGAAAATTGAATTGGGTGCAGGCAAATACGAACGCTCAATACAACTCACCGGTCGATCTGCAGCACCCGCTGAGGGTGACCGACACCACGCAGCAGATCCGCACACGCCAGCAGGTTTCCCTTGAAGCGTCCTCGATAGTCCACAAACGGATGAACCACGACGCTGTGAAGCGCATTCGAAAGCAAACTGCGGGCAATAAGCGTGAGCGCCTTGCGGGTGCGCATCGTGCGTTTCTTCATCAGAAACACGGGATTTGCAATCTGCGAATAGCCGAGCCGTCGGCCGGAGGTCCGGCCAAGCTTTGAACCCAGATGCACGCCGACACAGCTGGGCTCGTAGACAACCCTTCCGAGACGCGCGGCCTGCCCCGTAAAGTCCTGGTCCTCCTGCCATCCGTAGAGCGGCAGTGCTTCATCGAAGCGGTACATCACGATGGCCCGGTCCACGAAAGCCATGTTGCAGCCATACACACACGCCACCGCTCTTCGCGTGTCGCCTGATGCCCAGTGGGCCTGTGGAGGGATCGAACCGCTCAGGTACGCATTTGCCTGGTCCTCGGATAGACCGGGCCCCTTGACCCCGTCCGCAAGCACGCGCCCCGTCATCGCGACCACGCTCGGATCGCTCTGGAACACTTCGGCGCACGCTGCAAGCCAACTGCGGGCCGGGCGGAAGTCGTCGTCAAAGAATGCGGCAAACCATGACTCATCAAACGGCTCGCCGTCCCGGTCTGCCAGTAACGCGTCGATGCCGCAGTTGCGCTGGAATGTGGACCCGGGCGTCGGCGATATGAGCAAACGCAAGCGAGTTTTCAGAAGTATCGGATGTGCATCGAGACCAGCCAGATCAGCCGGTTCAGATCCGATCACATAGATGCCGTCCGCGACGCTCTCCTGCTCGAGCATCGCATCGAGCAGATAGCGGACTTCGGGCGCCCGTCCCTTGGTAGCAACAATCACATACTTTTTCATTGTCGTTTCGAAACAAGAGGGTTCACAAACCGATTGCGGCCCAGGTATGACATCAGCACCGATTCCGTTCGATGACAGCAAACAGCTCAGCCCGGAATCGCTCAGCGGTAAAACGCAATGCGTTGTTACGGCACACCTCGGGGGCGAACCGGCCTGCCGCTTCAAAGCGCTCTACCGCTTCGACGATATCCACCACCGTCTGCTGCTGGAAGAACACGCCCGTGCGGACTTGCGGATCGTGGGATTCGAGCACTGTCTCGAGCACGCCCCCCCTTCCGTATGCGATCACCGGAGAACCGCATGCCTGCGCTTCGACCGGTGCAATGCCGAAGTCCTCCTCTGCGGCAAACACAAATGCCTTGGCGCGCTGCATGTGATCCACCAGCACTTCATTCGATTGATAGCCGAGCAGCGTCACATTCGGCGTTGCTATCGATCGCACACGTTCGAAATCGGGACCGTCACCGATTACGACAAGGCGCCTGTCCGGCATTTGCGCAAAAGCTTCGACAATCAGGGGCACGCGCTTATAAGGCACCATGCGCGACGCGGTCAGATAGAAGTCTTCCTTACTCGTGCCAAGCTGGAATCTGTCGATATCGACAGGCGGGTACACCACCGTCGAGTCATATCCATACGCCTTCCTGATGCGGCGCGCGACGAAATCCGAATTTGCGACAAATGCATCGACTCCATGCGCCGTGCGTTGATCCCAGATACGCATGTAATGCAGCGCGGCGCGCGCGAGCCAGCTCTTCAGGCCGGTCCTGAGTCCTGCTTCGGCGAGGTACTGATGTTGCAGGTCCCAGGCATAACGAATCGGCGAATGCACGTAGCTGACGTGCAACTGGTTCGGTCCGGTGATGATCCCCTTGGCCACCGCGTGACTTGAAGAGATCACGAGGTCATAGGCCGATACGTCCAGTTGCTCGATGGCGAGCGGCATCAACGGCAGATAGGCGCGATACGCCGACCGCGCCCGCGGCAAGCGTTGAATGAACGACGTTGTCGCGCGCTTTCCTAGCAGCGCGCCGCGGTTTTCGTCCGGCAAAAAGTCGACCACGCTGAACAGGTCCGCGTCTGGCCAGATTCCAATGATCTGCTCAAGAACCTTTTCCGCGCCCGCGAAGGACGTCAGCCAGTCATGCACGACCGCGACCCTCCTGAATCCGCGTGACTGATTCGCGGTAGACGGACGGGACGAGATCTCGTCGAGACGAGCGGCTACTGGTGCACGGTCCATGGCGATATCTCTTTGAGCAGTTGCATGGCACTCGCCCGCCACGTGAGCTCACGCGCACGCGCAAGTGCGCGCTCGCGTAGCCAGGCGCGCAGTCCGGCGTCTCCGGTGACGCAGCCAAGCATCGCCGCTAGCGCCGCCGGATCGTCTGGAGAAACGTACAACGCGGCGTCGCCACACGCTTCACGTACCGCCGGAAGGTTCGCAGCGATCACGGGACATCCGAGCGTCATCGCCTCAACGGGCGGCAAGCCAAATCCCTCATAGCGGGACGGATGAACAAAACACGCAGCATGACGAAAGAGCGCCTTGAGCTCGGCGTCGGAGACGAAGCCCACCTGCTTCACCATCGCAGGCAGCGCGCCGGCGCCAGTGCCATAAACGGCTGAATCTGTGCCGCCGGCTACCGCGACGTCGAACGACGCATCGCCCATCAACTTCAATGCATCGGCTATGAGGCGGAAGTTCTTGTGGCGATTCAGACTGCTCACAGCGAGCACGAATGGCCGCTTCCCCAGTCCGAATTTGCCGAGCACGTCCGAAGCCTCTGCCGGACGCAGCATGTGTTCGCCGCTTTCGGAGACGATCCCAATCTTCTCTGCAGGAATCCGGTAAGCCTCGCGTATCTCGCCACTGGAAAACCGCGAAACCGTGAGGATGCGTCGCGCGGAACGGCCCACGCACGGCGCCATCAGGCGGTACCAGGCGCGAAATGCACGACTGTAGCTATCGGGAACGCGCACTGGAGCGGCATCGTGCAAGACCGTCACCTGGTTACGGAAAAAGAGCGGACCTGAATTGCACATGTTGAGCAGCAATGCACCGCGCGTCCCGCGCGGCAGACCGATCTGTTCCCAGCGTTGACCACGCCCGCCCTGGACAGTACGCATCGCAATGCGCGAAAACGGGTTGACGATCGGCCGTTCGCCGCCGGGCACAAGAACCTCGACATTCAGTCCATCGACAACCGGGTGCTGCTCGGCGAGCAATTCGTCGATGCTGCGCACCACTTCGAATGCGAAGCGATCGACGCCGGTTGGCGAGCGAAACAGAAAGCGTCCGTTGATCGCAATGCGGCGCGCAATGCTGGTCGGGTTCATCGGCCCTCCTGATTGCGGCCAGGGGCCGCGCGCTCACGGGCGCCTGCGTGCCGCTGCCGTCCACCGCCAGGCCGTCGCGCGAGAGGGTTCGCGATATAGGTAATCGCGAAGTCGGAGAGCGTGGCGGATGGCAGCAGGCACAGACTCGTCAATGCAAGCGCGCCGAGTTTCTGACCGACACCCCAGAAAGGGTTGGCGACGATCGAGTGAAGGTAGCTGCGCGATTCCAGCGCCAGCCAGCGCCAGCGGCTGGCCAGAGACGCCCGATGCACTCGCAGGCAGAAATAGGCCTTCTCAAACGAGAAGTCATGAAATGCCGGCGGCAATTCCTCCCCGAGACGGGCACGCGCAAGCGCTTGCAGGATGCTCCAGCGCTGGGAAAACGCTTTTGGCGCCTTGTGCACATCTTCCGAGTTCGCAAACCACAGGCGCGGCGTACCCGTTGCCGGCTTACCGTCTTGCGGCACGGCCTCATGGTGAATCCGATAACCGCCAAGCGCGCTCGCAATGGGCAACACGTTGCCGACCAGCGCTACCCCATATATGGCGTAGAAGTCAGCGCCATAACGCGTATCCTTCGACTCCGGAACGGGGAAGACGCGCCGAAGCGCCCGCAGACAATATGCATTGCCCGACGCAGGCGGCGACGGATAGAGCCAGCCGCGCCGCAACAAGCGGGCACAATCGGCTGGCGGGTCCGAGTGAGGGACGTGGCTTCCGGTACGCTCACCCTGGGCCGCAATCACATCAAGCCGGAATTGCACCTTCGCGTACTCGCCCGCCTCGAACGCCCGCACCACCTCCGATACCGCGTTCGGGTACAGCACGTCGTCCGCGTCGAGAAAAATTGCGTAGTCGCTGCTAACGAGTTCGATCGCAAGGTTGTACGCCGACACCTGACCGCCGTTGGCCTTGAACACCGCCTGGACACGCGAACCGAAACTCGCAATGATGTCCACGGATCGATCCGTGGATCCGTCATCGATCACGAGCACGCTGGTTGCGGGATAGTCCTGCGCCAGTGCGGAAGCAACCGCTTCCCCCAGATAGCGCTCGTGGTTGAAATTGCAGATTACGATCGTCAACGTTTTCATGACGTGTCAGTCCTGAGCGTTGGGTTCGTAGCTGTAGCTCGAGTACCGATAGCGCCCATAGCCGTAACCGTACCGTCCCGGCCGCAGTCGCAGACCGTTGAAGATGACGCCGCGAATCTCCACACCGATCTGCGAGAGCCTGCGCATCGACTCGCGTATCTCGCCGACACCGGTCACACCTTGCCGAGCAACGAGAAACATCGTCCCGGCCAGACGCGCGAGTTCGATAGTCTCGGCAACCGGCAGGATCGGCGGCGCATCGCACAGCACCACGTCGTAGCCTGCCGCCAGGCGCGTAAACAACACGTGGAGGTTGGCATGCGAGAGCACCTCGCTCGGATTCGGCACATAGCTGCCACGCGGGATGAAGTCGACCCCCGGCAGGACATTCATCCGTACCACCTCATCTGCGCGGTGCGTGCCATGGACAAGCTCCGACAAGCCCGGCCCGCGTTCGACACCGACGTGCCGGTGCAGGAACCCCTTGCGCAGATCGGCATCGACCAGCAACACCCGCTTGCCGGATGCGCCGACCACGGCCGCGAGATTGAGCGAGATGAAAGACTTGCCAATGCCGGGCGTCGGCCCAGTGATCAGCACGAAGCGGTTGCGAGCTTCGTGCATCGTGAATTCGAGCGCCGTGCGGAAACTGCGCAGGCTTTCAATGGCCGGATCGGCGTCGGCCGATCCGGCAAGAATCAAGCCTTTGGAAGGCGAAGCGCGACGCGAACGCGTCAGCAGTTCTTCGTGGCGGCTATGCGGCACACTCGCGTAGACAGGCAGACCCGTCAGCCGCTCGATCTCGTGCGGATCGTCAATTGCGTCGAATAGTCTGCGCCGCGTCAGCGCCACACCTACGCCGATAAACAGCCCCACCAGCAGCGCCCCCGCAATGACGAGCGGTCGCTTCGGTCTAATGGGGTCCTCAGGCACCGCCGCGGTGTCGACCAGCCGTACATTGCCGACCTTGCCCGCCTTGACGAGCCGCAGTTGCTCCTCTGTATTCAGCAGGCTCGTGTACAGATCGGTGTCGACCTGCACATCGCGTTGCAGGCGCAACACGTCCTGTTCCAGAGGCGGCAAGCCGCGCGTCTGGTTCGCGATACGATCTATCTCCGCCTGGGCGGTCTGCAACTGCGCATCAATCGAGAGTACCGCGGGATGCTCTGCTGTATAGCGTGCAAGCAGATCCTCGCGCTTCTGCTCGAGATCCGCGCGCCGGGATTGCGCCTCCACCGAGCGCTGCAGCAAGGAGGTTGCCTCTTCACTGAGATCGATCGTGCCGTGGCTCGCACGATACGTATTGAAACGGTTCTCCGAGGTCTCCAGTTGCGTTTTCAGTTCCGGCAATTGCGTTTCGAGGAAATGGATGGAGTGTTCCGCCTCCTCCGATTTGCGCTGCACGTTCTGCCGCACATACTCGGCACCGATCGCGTTCAGGATGTCGCTTGTCCGCTTTGGATCAGTGCCGTCAAGCGTCGCGCCGATCACGTCCGATTGCTTGCCCTTTTCCGCAATCGTCAGATCCTTCTGCAGCTTCTCGATCGTCGAGAGGCGCGACGATCTGCGCAGCTCAAAGGTGGCGCCTGGATTCCCCTCGAGGGATTGAACCAGTATCTCGAGCGGCCCGGATGACGTCGTGGCTTTCAATGTTTTCCCGATCTCGCCACGTAGCCTGATATCGCCGTAGACCAGCTCGTAGTTGCGCCCCGTCCCTCTGGTCACGGTGAACTTACGCTCATAGAGATTCGACGGCACCTCGAACACCGGCACGTCGATACGCTCCCTACCCCATACATACCCACCGGGCCAGGGCTTCGACAAACCGTCGGAATGGTCGCTGATCCAGCGCCCGATCACCGGAACGTAGCGTGGCGATGCATGAATGAACAGGGCGAGGTTATCCACCGCCCGGCTGACCACCGTGCGCGAGCGAAGCACTTCGATCTCGGCTGAAGCCGCAGTCTTGACATCGAACATCGACGATGCATCGCCGAACAAATTCTTCGTCGAGCTCGGATTCTCCTCGACCTGGATCAGGATGTCGGCCCGATACACCGGCTCGGCAAGCACGGCGTACGCGATGCCGATCAGCAGGACACATCCTGTCACCGCAGCGACCAGTTTCCGGCTGTCGTATAGTGCATCGAGGTACTTGCCGATGTGCTCCGGCGGTCGCTCATCCGCGTCCACGTAGTCGATCGGCCCATTGAGCTGGTTCATGCGCATACTCCTAACTTCGATTCGGCCTCAAGCCGCGACAGGTGCCATGACCAACGCTCGACTCCTTCGCACATGTTGCTGAGCGTGACCCGATAGGCCTCAGCGCCCTTCTTGTACGGATCGCTGATATCGCACTCTTCCAGCAGGCGGAACACCCGGCCACGTGCTGCTGGATGCCGGTGCTCGATAACCCGCTTTTGGCGCTCGCTCATGACAAGCACCGGATAGGACGCTTCGAGCATCCATGAGAAAAGCTGCTGGGACCGGTGCTCACCCATATGGAGCCCTTCCGACTCCAGCAATGCGACCACACGAGGATCCGCTCGCATGCCGGGTATCGCATCTATCCCCGCAGACAGAACCCGGCTATGGGGCAGCGCCTTCCTGAAAAGAGCCTCGGCCATCGGGCTGCGGCACACGTTCGCAGTACAAATCACCAGGATGGTATTCATCAGTAAGCTATGCTCCGGCCGGTAGCCAGGGTCTGAGCGCTCGGCAAGAACATGCCGACCACGCGGCTCCAGCGCACAAGAGATGACGCATCGACGAACACCACATCGTTCGCCTGCAGTTCGAAGTTATTGGCGAGCGCCATCGCCGCCGGCGAGGTCGCGTCCAGATGGAACACCGTTGGCTTGCCCGACTTCGGGCTGCGTACCACATACACCTGGCCCGCATCGCCCGAGTACGGGCTGATCCCGCCGGCGTCGCCCAGCGCTTCGTTGAGCGTCAGACGCCCGTTGTTCAACGCGAGGGTCGCGGTATGGCCCACTTCGCCGAGCACGAATACCTTGCTGTCGTTCTCGGAGAAGACCCGCACCAGATCGCCGTCGCGCAAGACGATGTTGTCGGGATTGATGCCCTGGTCAATCATGCTCGCAAGGTTGACCACGACCGTCTTGTCACCGCGCGTAACGGCCACGGTGGAGCGGTCGCCCTGCGGTGTGAAGCCACCGGCGCGATTGATCGCTTCAGGCAGGGTCATGGGGAGGTCGTTCATCACCTGCAATCCCGGCAAGTGAACCTCGCCGTCGAGGTAGATGCGCTTGCTGCGGTAAGCCTGAATACGCAGCGTCACTTGAGGATTGCGGATGTATCGTCCAAGCTGCTTTGCCAGCAGATCGCGCGCCTCCATTTCCGTCAAGCCGCCGAGCTTGAGCGCGCCCACATACGCGAATTGCACAAAGCCGTTCGAATCGATCGTGTACCCTGACACCACCGCGCTCGAGCCCGATGCGTCAGCCCCGGTGGGGGTGCTGACGGCGGGCATATTGAGCTCGGGGTGATCCCATACGATGATGCTCACCACATCGCCAGGGCCAAGCGCATAGGGGCCGGCTTTGGCAAACAGGTCCTGCACGTCCTTCGGGATGCCCGGCACCACGGCTGCCCGCTCTTCTGCAATCAGGTCATTGTTAATTTCGACCATCGCGCCTGCGGGCGGTGCGTCGTTCGCGCCAGCCGCATCAGGGCTCGTACCGTTGCTCGCCGCCCTGCCGGAGGTGGTCCGGGCCAGCGCCGCGGCGGTCCGTCCATCGCCGCCCGCCGCCTTGAAGGTCATACCGGGCGCGAACGTACAGCCGGAAAGCACGATCGCCAGCAGGACAAGACCTATCTTTCGCAATTCGCATTGTTTACGTAACATCGCATCTGGCCCATTAGTATCAGGGGCAGGACTTCAACAAAAGCTGCTGATCCCGCCTTTTAACTCTCTTCCGGTCACCACTATTTCGATGGCTTGCCGGCTCTTGCGTAGCCCTAACTTCATTGCCTCGACATGAGAACACTTGTTCGCTTGACCGCCCTTCTGACTTCCTTCACCGCTTTCTCTGCCACTGCACAACCGCCGCAATCCACCGCCGCTTATCCGGCCGCTGCCAGCAGTACCGAGGCGCGCTCCCAGATCGAAGCCATGACGCCTCATCCCGCACAGATGGCGGATCACGCCGATGCGGCTTCCGGGGGCGCCGCCAAACCACGCGATCCGTACGCGGTGAGTTCAGGCAAGCAACTCACCAACCGCCAGAAGCTCGCCCGATTCCGCACAAAGCACAGCGACAGCACAGCAGCAGGAAACACTACCGACCCCTACCAATACGACGGGTGGAGCAACAAGCAGCTCTATACAAGCCCGGAGTCACCCGATTCGAACGCTGCTCATTAGGACCGCTGGCGCCCCTCGACGCCGGGCTAACGGTTAGTGCCTGCCCGGCCCGATGCGCGCGCCGCGCAGCAACCGTTGCGGCGATCTAGTAGGCTCCTTCGCGCCGCATCACTACGCCAATCGTCTTCACCAGAATCGCCACGTCCTGCGAGAGCGACCATCGCTGCACATACGACACGTCAAGCGACACACGCTTTGCGTAGTCGATATCGTTGCGTCCACTGACCTGCCATAGACCGGTTATGCCTGGCTTCGCCATCAGGTAGTAGCGAACGTCGGTGCCGTATCGTTCGAGTTCCTGTTCGACAACCGGACGCGGGCCGACGAGGCTCATGTCGCCGCGCAACACGTTCCAGAGTTGCGGCAATTCGTCGAGACTCGTGCGCCGGAGAAAGCGGCCGATCGCGGTCACACGCACGTCGTTTTTCAGTTTGAAGTCTTGCGCCCACTCCGCGCGAGCCTGCGGGTCGCTGGCCAGCAACTCCTTCAGTACAACGTCCGCATTCACCACCATCGTTCTGAATTTCAGGCAGCGGAATTTCCGTCCGTGCTGGCCGATACGGACGTGCCCGAATGTAATCGGACCGCCGTCGCGCCGCACCAGTAAGGCAACGAATGCAAACAGCGGCGCCAGAGCAAGCAGCAGCAGCACGGCGCAAGTCACGTCGAAGCCGCGCTTCACGGCGCGCCGCGCGGAGCCCGCGGCTGTTGAATCGTCAGTGAGCGAGGCGGTATGCGCTCCGATACCCTGCAACGCCGCACGGTGCGCACGCTTGCCTATACGCCAGAACAACGTGAGCACACCCAAGGCAAGCGTGCGGGCAATCAGCAAACCGAGTCCACTGGTAATGGTCCAATAGAGGAACCACAAGCGCGAAACGAGATGTGCGCGGTGCAGGACATACAGCAGCACAAAACCGCAGGCCTGAACCAGCAGCCAGGCAAGAATCGTCCGGCTCATCATGTTGAGAAGCGACTGCGTACGCGGCGGCCGGTAGGTCCCGCAGGCAGGAAAGACCGACAAGGCGAGCGCAACGGCGAACGCCACGAGCGAGCCGTCGAAGCCCAACAGCATTCCGGTGCTCGCGACGCTGAGATGAAGCGCACCCAGCGCGCCCAGCACAATGAGGGCGCCGTCCAGCATGCGCGTGATGATCCCCGACATTTTTAACCCCCGTCCTCAATTGCAAACCAATTGATCGCTAACTTAGTAGTACTTATCTGCAAATGCATTTTTTGACGAATCGTTCTGCTTTGCAGTTATGCTGCTTTACACCGGGCGATCGAGTGTCGCCGTCGCGCTACGTTCCCAGGTTCTGTCCGGCCTGGTGTTACGTAACGCGCATAAGGCGTCACGTTTCACTTTCTCATTGCCGGTTCCTGGCGGAATCCTCAGAAGCACCGCCTGGCAAGGACTTCAGCGCTATCTTGTGTTTCTATCTAACTGCCTGCCGCTTAACTTTCTAACTGGTAAGCAATGAACGGGCCAGCAACACCTCATGAACGGCCGTAGTGATCTTCGAAACGCAGAATGTCGTCTTCGCCGAGATACGAACCTGACTGAATTTCGATTAGCTCAAGAGAAAGCTTTCCCGGGTTTTCAAGTCGATGCTTGACGCCAAGCGGAATGTAAGTCGATTCGTTTTCGCTCAACAGGAATGTTTCTTCACCCCGCGTGACGAGCGCGGTGCCGCGCACGACGATCCAGTGTTCTGCGCGGTGATGATGCATCTGCAAGGACAGTGAAGCGCCCGGACGGACGACGATGCGTTTCACCTGGTAGCGTTCGCCGTTGTCCACCGACTCGTACGTGCCCCACGGCCGGTGCACCTTGCGATGCGCGTCAACCTCCGGACATTGCTTTGCCTTCAGTTGCGAAACAAGCCCCTTGACGTGCTGCACAGCATCCTTCGCCACTACCAGCACGGCGTCCGAGGTCTCGACCACAACGAGGTCGCTCGTCCCCACGCAGGCAACGAGCCGCCCTTCGGCGTGAACGAAGGTGGATGACGTGCGCTCCAGCACTACCTGCCCACGGCCGCCATTGCCTGCTTCGTCTTTGGGAAGCGCATTCGCGACGGAATCCCATGAACCGACATCGGACCAGCCTGCATCAAGGGGGATCACAATGGTGGAAACATCCTTCTTCAGATTGCCGATCTTCTCCATTACGGCGTAGTCGATCGAATCGGCAGGCGAGGCGGCAAATGCGTCCGCATCGAGCCTGCAGAATTCCCCATCCATCTCGAGGCCTTCTACGGCGTGCTTGCACGCGGCGAAGATTGCCGGCTGAAGCTCGCTGATCGCGGCCAGCCAGGTCGTTGCCCGGACGACATAGATCCCGCTGTTCCACCAATGCGTGCCGCTGGAGACATAGCGTTGCGCCAGCTCGATACCGGGCTTCTCAACAAAACCGTCGAGTCTGAAGCCACTGAATGCGCCACCCACCGGCTCGCCGATCTTGAGGTACCCGTAAGCGGTTTCGGCATGCGTCGGCACCACCCCCAGCGTCACGATGTTGCCTTGCGCCGCGTAATGGGTCGCGGCGCCCAGCGCGCCACGGAATGCGGCGGAGTCGCCCACTGCGTGATCGGCGGGCATCACAACCATGATCGAATCGTGGCCTTCGCGCTTTAGCATGAGCGCCGCTGCCGTCAACGCCGCAGCGGTATCGCGGCGGGCCGGCTCAAGAACGATTTGCGCGGCTGCGCCCACCTCGCGCAACTGGTCTGCGGTGATGAAACGTTGCGCTTCCCCACATACGACCAGCATGCGCTTTGCAGGCGGGAAACCTGTCTCGAGGCCCTTGATGTGGCTGACCGTTTGCTGAAGAAGAGACTCTGTCTTTAACAATCCGATCAGCTGCTTCGGATACTGTTCGCGAGACAGCGACCACAAACGGGTACCCGAGCCACCGGCGAGGATCACGGCACAAACGTCTGTTTCAAGCTCAACGGACGGCGTTCCGTCAACCACGGCCGCTAAGTACGCCATCTGTGCGTCACGACCCCACGGCGCGTCTACGACGTCGCCGTCATTCCCGCTTTGGTCTTTGATATCCATGTTCACGCTTCCCCGTTCTTATGCCGCTCGTTGTATGTGCAACGTATTTGCACATCCCGTGCCAATCGGATCGTCGAAACAGCACCTTTTCGCGGCGCAACAGAAAAGCCTTTTCAAACAAGGGTCTCCGCTATTCCACGAGTCTTGTGACAGACGCAGATAGCCTTGGATTGCGCCTTGAGAAGCCGGCATGTTACGTAGCGTGACGCATGTTGTTACGCAGCATGGGAACGCCGAAAGCGCGCTTGCCGCAGCCAGCGTATGCCGCGCATGGACGAGTGCATACCGGGCCGTGGCGCGACGCTCGCCACTTCCCCAAAAGGAACCGCCATTGGCTGCGCAAACCCGATCAGGTGCCGCCCGTGCCGCCGGTACCACCGGTTGCCGTACCTGTCTGGCTCGAGCCGCCGCTGGATTGACCGCCCACCACAGCACCCGCCGCGTTGGCCGCGCTGGTCAGTGCAGCGGCCGGTTGACCGTCGCTGCCGATTGCCCCAGCCGTCTGCAGCGCGTCCAGATCCGCGTCGGCGCCAGGCTGCCCAGGCGTAAAC
>SDBV01003527.1_pt1 | contig 23003 bp, 15 predicted proteins | sample 2277081 | NCBI WGS metagenome assembly SDBV01 (sample SAMN10402039, study PRJNA504765) | marine sediment metagenome | isolation source: marine sediment core GS10_PC15, 223 cmbsf | place: Arctic Ocean: Southern Knipovich Ridge | collected 2010 | reverse complement strand
TCAAGCGGATCGACACGGCCAACGTGGAGTTTGCGATGCAGTTGCCGCCCACCACGATCGACAAGAAGTACGATCTCTACGTGACGGTGCTGCGCAAGAACCGGCGGTATTGAGCCGGGCTGCCAAGGACCGAGCGAAAAACAACTACCGGATTTCCGCCAGTTGTAGCCATCACGCTCTGCGTGATGGGGCCCCGCAACGCGGAGAAAACCGCTGCTTTTGGGCTCACTTTGGGCTCATCACGCGGAGCGTGATGAATACTCTCTGGAAGTTGTTCTTCTGTCGGTCTTAAGCCGCCAGCGGCTAGACGCTGAAGCGGATCAGCAGGATGTCGTCGTCCTGGATCACGTAGTCCTTGGGTTCCTGGCGGAGGAGGTGCTGGGCCTTGATCTCGCGCTCGCTGCCCAGGCGGACCAGATCGCTGACGGTCATCGTTTCGGCGCGGATGAACCCCCGGGCCAGGTCGGTGTGGATATTCCCGGCGGCCTCCAAGGCGGTGCCGCCCCGGCGCAACAGCCAGCAGCGGACCTCCTTGTCGCTGCAGGTAAAGAAGACCATCTGGCCCGAGGCCTCCAGCAACCTGTGAATAACGTGATCCCGGTCGACGCTCTGAAGATCCATCTCCTGCTCGAACTCGTGGCGGTCTTCGGAGCTCATCTTCGACAGTTCCAGTTCCAGCCCGGCGGGGATGGCCATCACGGGGACTTCATCGGTCGCCAGCGCGTTGAATCGGCCGGGATTTTCCTCGTCGTCGGCCGTGTTGACGACGACCATCCGGGGCTTTTCGCTCAAGAGGCGAAACGATCGGGTCACCTTGAGTTGCTCCTCGGTCATGTCGGCCTGGCGCATCGGTTTGCCTGACTCCATCGCCGACACCACGATCTTGAGCGTCTCTTCTTCGTGGCGGAGTTGTTCATGCTCGGCCCGGGGGAGCGGTTTCTTCAGGGTCTCCTCGATTCGCTCCACACGGCCGGTGAGGATATCCAGGTCGGCCAGGATCAGGTCCTCGTCGAACGAGTTGGCGTCGGCGGCCGGATCGGAGCCGTCGAAGGCGGCCACGACCAGCACCAGGCACCCGGCCTCGCGGAGCAAGGCCAGCCGCGAGGCGTTGCCCTCGTGCGTTCGGCTCAAGCCGGGTGTGTCGACGATCTCCAGCGCCGCGTGCGAGATCTTCTTGGGATGATAGATCTCGACAAGCTGCTGCAGGCGGGACTCCGGAATCGTGGCCATGGCGCTCTGGGCGGCGTGCGAGAGTGCCGGGTCCGGGGCCACGGAGGTCAGCCACTCGAACAAGGTGCTCTTGCCCGATCCCTGGTAACCGGCGAGGCCTACTTTCATGGGCTATTCCTCACGGCGTTGCAGGAGAACGTCCAACTGATTGTAGGAGGCGACTCCAGTCGCCGATCACAGGAAGGTAGCCAGCCGCAAGGGCAAAGAATCGGCGACTGGAGTCGCCTCCTACGGTTCCTCTCCGCAGGCGGCCAACTCCGCCAGTGCATGTTCTACCGCTTCCGTCTGGGGATTGTCCAGGGGGAGGCGGCCGAAGCGGACCCTGTAGAAGGCCTCGACCACTTGGGCGGGCATGGACTGAAGTTGCGACCGGCCGGTTCTAGCGGCGATCCTGGCCCCGGCGGCGGCGGCGAATTCGCGCTGGGTCTGGGCGGCGTCACGCACCAGGCCCTGGCGAGAGAGCAGCGTTTCCAATCGGTCGTAGAATTCTACCTTGGGGTGGTCTCTACGGGCCGCCGGCACCACCCATCCGGACAGTCGGGCCCAAAGACGCGGCAACAGGCGCCGCATCCCACGTACGCCGAACACCAGCACCAGCAGCCCCGTGGGCAGCATCAGTGCAATCCGCAGCCAAAACCCCGCCCCCCCCTGAGTGATGTCCAGGGCCCAGCCGATTTGCTCCAGCAGCCCGCGCCACCACTCGGGATCTCGAAGGTTCCGGATTGCCTTGCGGGCGGCGCGAACCAGGGGGCGGTAGATCGCCTCGCTCTGTCGTTCGCGGTCCATTTCCAGGACGTAGTTTGCCCAGAGGGATTCGAGCCAATCGGCGGCCTTCTTGGCACGCCTGAAGATGGCGGCGAAAGTGCCGCCGGCTTGGGTTGCTCCCGCTGCCGGCGTGGGATCGAGCCGCAGCCATCCGCCGGCGGACCAGTCCCAATAGTCTTTGCCGTGGATCAGCCTGGCCGGAATCTCGTCCGACTGAAGATAGACCTCGACCCACGTATGGGCGTGAGACTGGCGGACTTGGTAGAAACCGCCCACTTCGTTGAACTCGTCGCACTTGTAACCTACCACCATCCGGGCGGGAATCTGCCGGCTGCGGAGCATCAAGGTCAAGGCCGTGGCGAAGTACTCGCAATGTCCCTGGGGATTGTTGGCGATAAAGTCTTCGATTGCATCGACCGACGTGTCTCGGGCCTGACCCTCAAGGCTGTACTGAAATCGGCCCGAAGTGGCCAGCTTCCCCTCGAGGTATCGAGCCAGGGCCAGGTGGTCTTCCGGCTCCAGGCCGGACTCCGTAACCCACTGACCCGCCAGCGCGACGAGGCTTGGCATCCCTTCGGGAACGGCGCCGGGGGAAGGTGGCGGTGCGGCGTCGGTGGATGCAATTCGCACGTTGGGCACCAAAGGTTGCTGTACGCCGGCGACAAGTGCGGTGGTGCCCAACTCGTAAGAGAACCGCCGCCCACGGCGGGTATGGGCGCGGAGCAACCGTCCGCGATCGGGTTGGACGACAACGCTTTGATACGATCGGATGGCGACCACGGGCATCACGTAGAACAGCTCATCTTGGTCGAGCGGCTCGATGTCGCACTTCTGCCGAACGACTCCTTGCGGAAGCGGTCCCTTCGTCGGAACCGACGCGTCTCTTACCAGGCGGGGACGGTAGTCGCTGGAAGTCGATTCCGGGGCGCTCCACTGGCCTTGCGAGTAATCGGAAAGCACCGCGCCGTGCAGATAGATCTCTCCCTTGGGCTGGTAAGGATTTCGGGCGCGGTCGAAGAAGCGGATCCGCATCACTTCGTCGTGGCTCTCGATAATCTCGCCCAGCTCGCCGAGCGTGACCTTGGGAGTAAAGCCCACCACGTGGATCGGTTTGCGGAGGGCCCCTCGCCAGGCGGTTCCTTCCAGACGGGGCAGGGCGAAGAACAGCAAGGCGGTCAGGGCCACGGTCCCCAGCCCGATCCGCCCCAGCCGTCCGAACAGCTCCCACCCGACGCCCGCCCGGCTACGGCCCGCCGGAGCAGTGGAGAACGTCGGAACACGTCCGGCCAAGGGCCACCTGCGATCATCGTCGGCAGCCGGCCGGGGGGCACGCATCGCCGGCCGGTAACGGTTCCATTGCCGGTGCAGCACCAGCAGGGCCAATGCGGACAGGCCCACCAGCATGTAGACCACCAGCATCAGCCCGAACCACACACCCTGGCTGAAAGCCGTGGCGGCCACCACCTGCAACAGGCTCACGCCGGCCAACAGCCAGTAGATGCGGCCGTCCTTCTGCTGAAACAGCAGGATAATCTGCAGGCAGATCAGCAGGTCGGTGATGGCCATGATCTCCAGCTCGAAGTGGTACAACCCACGTAGCGAGACCGCTGCGGCAACCAGGGCGGCCAGGCTGCCCACGGTCCGGTTCAAGCGGAACCAGCCCTTGATGTCCGTCAACCAGATCGACGTGATCGCCGCCAGCATCACCAACAGCGGTATTGCGCTGCTGCGGCGGCCCATACCCAACAGCAGGGACCCCGAGGCCACCAGGGTGGCCATGTTGATCTGCAACAGCCGCTGAAGATACACCGGGGGGGGGTCTCCTGCCGCGTTCAATCGGTTCTGAAGTACTCGCTCAGTTTTTCGCTGGACGTATCCACACAGCGGAGCCGCCGAACTGCTGCCCTTCGGGCGGGGTCCGCCGGCAAGGCCTCCAACCGCGCCGGGTCGACCGGCCGGGTGCCGATCAAGACAATTTCCGTGCCGGGCTCGATCTCGTTCACGGCCAAATCGAGCAACTCTCCCAGACGATCCTCGCTGTGCCCTTCGGCCACCGCCAGCCGCTCCATCGCGTCTTGCAACAGCGGGGCGGATGCCGGGCCGCTGATACACCGCGGCGGCGAGCCGGAGGCGCACAGCACCAGATTGCTACTCCCCTTGCGGCACAAGTCGGCCACCACGGAGGCGGCGAAACTCACGGCCAACTCGACGTTTTCCAGGTGTTGCGGCTGGGGCCGCTCCGGCTGCCAAAGGTCGACCAGCAGCGCCAGGTCGCGGCTGCGAGGTTGTTCGAACTGGCACACGACCAGCTCGCCCAGCCGTGCGGAGCTGCGCCAGTGGATCCACCGGCGGCTATCGCCCGTACGCCACTGCCTCACGCCGTAGAAGTCGCCCTCGGTGCCGTGCCGCCGCTCCCGACGATTCGTGCCCTCAATCGATACGCGGCGACGCGCGGCCCAGCGGCGGGTGAGCACTCCCAAACGGGGAAAGACCGTCAGGGTGTCGGTCTCGCCGAGGGTGATCGTGCGCCGCAACAGGCCGAAAGGGAACCGGGTGGAAAGTCGCAGCGGCCCCAATCGGTAGCGTCCGCGCTGCGTGAGCCGGCCGCGGTAGGCGCCCTTGCGCGATTGACCGGCCGGGACGTAGGGAAAGAGCACGGCGGGTGTGATCGGTTCTTCGGGGCTGCGGTCCGATTCGCGCCGGATCTGTTCTTCGACCACCACGGCCCAGCTACCGACTTTCCGCCGCGTGTTGCTGAGGCTGATGCCGGCCACCAGCAGATCGCCGGCGCAGATGCTTCGGGGCAACTTCCGCTGCACTTGCAGCCCTCGCAGGGAAACGGCCACGGCCCGCCAACTCAGGATCATCGGCCCGGCCAGCATGCCCGCCAACAGCAGCAATAGGTTGACGTCCCGTGCCATGGCACCCGCGAATACCATTCCCAGCACCAGCAGGCAGTACCAGCCTTCGCGGCAGATGGTGGTTCGGCGTTGACTTCGCATGTGACAGGCCGCCTTACGGGCGGCCGCTGAAGGGCTGACTGCATATCCGAAATCTGGAATCCGAAATCCTCAACGCGGAACCGGCACCTCGTCGACCAGCCGCTCGATCAGGGCCTCGGCCGCTTCGCTCTGGCCGCCGTGAAGGTAGCCCTTGGTTATCACCCGATGGGCCAGCACCGGCACCGCCAGGCGTTTGACGTCGTCGGGGACCACGTACTGCCGGCCGTCGACCAGGGCGTCGGCCTGGGCGGCACGATACAGCGCCAGGCTGCCGCGAATGCTGGTGCCGACTTGCAGCTCGTCGCAGGATCGAGTGGCCTCGACGATGTCCAACAGGTAACCGTTGATCGAATCCTCCACCGCCACCTGCCGGACCGCCTCCTGCAAAGTGACGATCTGCTCGCAACTCAACGCCGGTTCCAGCTCGTCGACCGGTTCTCCCCCGCGGTGGCTGGCCAGCACTTCCAGTTCCACTTCGCGCCGGGGATAGCCCACGGGAATTCGCAACAGGAACCGATCGAGCTGGCTCTCGGGCAGCGGATAAGTGCCTTCGAACTCGATCGGGTTCTGGGTGGCGATGACCATGAAGGGCCGCGGCAGCGGATGGGTCTGGCCGTCGGCGGAGACCTGCCGTTCGCTCATCGCCTCCAACAGTGCGCTTTGGGTGCGCGGGGTGGCGCGGTTGATCTCGTCGGCCAGCACGACGTTGGCGAAGATGGGTCCGGGACTGAACTTGAAATCGCCCGTCTGAGAGTTGTACAGGCTGCTGCCGGTGATGTCGGCCGGCAGCAGGTCGGGTGTGAACTGGATGCGGCAGAACCGGCCCGACAGGCTGCGGGCGATCGCCTTGCCAACCAACGTTTTGCCCACCCCCGGCACGTCCTCCAGCAGAGCATGTTCACCGGCCAACAAGGCCACGACCGCCATCCGAACCACGTCGCCCTTGCCCAGCACCACCCGGCAGATATTGCCCTGGAGTTGCTCGATCAGGTCTTGGGGGTCGTTTGTCATTCGCTTACTCCGGGGGTGGCTTTGCTGATGTGGGGCCGATCCCCATCCTATCCCACGGGGCGCGGGAAGGTCCACCCCCTGGCCTTTGTCGCAGGTCCGCCGGCACGTGACGCGTTTAGCGGCGAGGTACACCGGGCCGCCAAAGAGTGCATAGTGCGAGCTTAAGCGGAAATGGCCGGCCGAAGCCGGTACTACGAAATGGACAGACCTGTGGCCCGCGGTCATGGTCTGTTTCCACCTTATCTCCTGGGGGTCATTCCCCCCGGTCCCAAGCTTGCCTACGGTGGCCCATGACTGGTAGACTGCGAGGTGTAAGAGTTGGTCCGCGCAGTCGAGCGGAGCGGCTCGCGGCTGCGGCCTGCCCGGGCGCATTTCTCACGGCCAGGGTATCCGGCCGGAAGCCAGGAACAGAGTGTTGCCGATGTCCACCGCCAGTCACGACTCCGGCACAGAACTACGCCCCGGGCCCGGCCCGTTGGGGGGCCCCGTTGCCGGCGACGGCCCGCCGGTGGCCGATGGCGGCATCTGGCTCAACGGTGAGGTGCTGGCCTGCACGTGCCCCGAGTGCGGCGTGCCGATGTCGATCCGCCTCTGGCTGATGGTGGCCGACTGCTTTCGTTGCGGCACGAGTATCGAGCTGACCGGGCAACAGGAGAAGGAGGCGCTGCGTTTGCTGCGCCGGCACGAGGAGGCCAGGCGGACGGAATCGCGAGAGGCGGCCGCCGCCGTCTCGCCCACCATGCTCCGCAGGCCGAAGTCTCAGCCGCCGCCGGGCCCCAAGGCCCTGCCCCCGGTGAACGACCCCGAAGTTGCCACACCCCCGCGGCAGCCCGCAGCCGTGTCGGTCGCGGCCGCTGCCACCGGTGCGGCCGCAGTGCCCGGGCAACCGCGCGGGAGGACGGCCGCGTCACAGGTTGCCCGTGGCACCCGGGCCCACGTTCGCAATCTCCATGAGCGGGGCAGGCTGGCCGTATTCTGGAGCAGGTTGTTCAAGGATCTTCCGGCCTGGCTGATCAGTCTGATGGTCCACATGATAGCCCTGCTGTTGTTGTCGCTCTGGTACGCCGGGCCCGAGGACGCGCCGGCGATTACGCTGTCCACCTCGCTAAGCCCCGACGACCTGGAAGGCGATCAGGGCTGGGTGGAGGATCCGCCGCTAGATGCCTTCGAGTTTGAAGATCCCGGTTCCGTCGAGATGAAGAACGAGCACGAGCAGCCGGGGGCTCCGACCGACGACCCGCTGGCGCCGGAGCTGCCGTTTCGACTACCCTCTACGGTCGGCGACCTGGTGGACCCGGCCACCAGCGGGATGGTACCCGCGCCGCTGTCACCGGTCGGCCGGATGTTCACCGGGCGCGATCCGCGGCGTCGCGCGCGGCTGGTCGAGGATTCCGGGGGAACCTCGGCCACGGAGGCGGCCGTGGCCCGGGGGCTGATATTCCTCGCCCGACACCAGGGCGCCCACGGCAGTTGGAGCCTGCGATCCTTCAACCGCACTGAGGATTGCGACCGGACGTGCCGCGGTGCCGGCGGTGTGCGCAGCCCCGTGGCGGCCACGGCCCTGGCGCTGCTGCCTTTCCTTGGCGCCGACCAGACCCATCGCAAGGGCGACTACCGCGAACAGGTGCTCAACGGGCTTGACTGGCTGGTTCAGCGCCAGGGGAAAGACGGCAGCCTGTGTGACGGGGGCGATATGTACGCCCACGGGCAGGCCGCCATTGCGCTGTGCGAGGCGTATGCCCTTACGCGCGACTCGCAACTCCGCCAGCCCGCACAGCAGGCGCTGGATTTCATCGTCCGGGCTCAGCACAGCGGGGGCGGCTGGCGCTACAAGGCGAAACAGCCGGGCGACACCAGCGTGGTGGGCTGGCAACTGATGGCGCTCAAAAGCGGGCAGATGGCCTATCTGCGCGTGCCGCGGAGGACGTTCGATCAGTCGGGCCGCTTTCTCACGCGCGTTCAGACGGACAGCTACGGCGGGCTATATTCCTACCAGCGCGGTCGGCGCCACACGCCCGCGATGACGGCCGAGGCCCTGCTGTGCCGCCAGTATCTCGGTTGGCCGCGCGAGCACGCGGGCATGAGGGCCGGCGTGGCGTACCTCCTGCAACACCCGCCCGACCCCAGGAAACCCAACATCTACTACTGGTACTACGCCACGCAGGTGATGCACCACTTCGGCGGCAAGCCCTGGGAGGAGTGGAACGCCAAGATGAGCTACGCCCTGGTCGCCATGCAGGAGACCACCGGCCATGCAGCCGGGAGCTGGGCCCCCAAAGGCCGAGGCACCGAAGGCGGTTTCGCCGAGCAAGCCGGGCGGATCTACATGACCAGCCTGGCCATCTGCATCCTGGAGGTCTACTACCGCCACATGCCGATCTATCGCGAGGCCGTACTGGCGGGGTTCGAGTAGCGAGATCTGTACTCCTCACGCTCCGCGTGATGAATACCCTCTGGAAGTTGTTCTTCGGTCGGTCCTAAAGTATCGCCAAAACGTGGCGGCGTGTTGCCTTTTCGCCACGTTCGATTTGAGGCAGCGGCAGGCGTTGCATCCTCCCGCCGGACCTAACCGCTCTTGGGCAAACAAGATCCGACTCCCGGTCCCCATTCCCGGCGGCTGCGGCCGCGGGCGGCACGCCGGTTGCTCTCCGAGGAGTATCATCTCGCGGGGCATTTCAGCCCGGCTCACTCACCCCCCGGACGCCTCAAAGGCAGAGTCACACCACGATGCAAGTCGACGAAATCAACGACATCCACGAACTGGCCAGCTATCGGCTATTCTGGAACCTGCTGCTTCCGCAGACCCGCCAAGCCACGTTCTTCCAGTCGCTGGATTGGCTGGAGGTCTTCTGGAAACACTTCGGCGCCGGCCAGCGGCTGCGTGCGTTGGTGGTCAGCAGCGACGGCCAGCCGGTGGGGATCCTGCCGTTGGTGGTCCGCAACGAGCCGACCCGCGTGGGAAAAGTCCGCGTGCTGACGTATCCGCTGAACGACTGGGGGACGTTCTACGGACCGATCGGCCCCAATCCCACGGCCACGCTGGCGGCCGGTATGCGACACTTGCGCCAGACCCCGCGCGACTGGGACCTGCTGGATCTCCGCTGGATCGACCGCGACGGCTGCGACCACGGACGTACCGAGGCGGCCATGCGCCGCGTAGGCTTCCATCCTCGAAGGCAGGCCTGGGACCGGGCGCCGGTGGTCGAGATGCGCCGCACCTGGGAAGAGTACTGGAGCAGCCGCACCAGGAAATGGCGGCTGAACGTGCGCAACTGTCGTCGGAAAATCCTCGGCCAGGGGAAAGTCACCTTCCTCCGATACCGTCCGCAGGGCGCGGCCCGCGGACAAGGGGACCCCGGCTGGGATCTGTTCGACGAATGCGTCAAAGTCGCCAAGCGGAGTTGGCAAGGCTCCTCAAGCAATGGCACCACGTTGTGCCACCAGAGCATCCACGATTACATCCGCGATGCACACGCAGCGGCCGCCCGGGCCGGGGCGGTCGACCTGGCCCTGCTGCTGCTGGATGGGCAGCCGGTCGCCTTCGCCTACCACTACCATTACCAGGGCCGAGTGTACGGGCTGCGGAAGGGATTCGATCCCGCGTTCTCGCAGCTCAGACCGGGCACCGTCCTGCAACAGATGGTGCTGGAAGACAGCTTCCGCCGGGGAGATCGCCTCTACGACATGGGTGTGGGTTCGCTGGCGGTGAAACGGCACTGGCAGACCTCTATCCGCACCAGCTACCGCTATACCCACTTTCCCGCCAGGGTCGCCAAGGCCCAACTGCTGCGGATGAAGCGCTGGATACAGGAGAGGATCCACGGCCCCCAGCACGTGGCCTGTGCCCAGACGGCGTAGGTCCGCAAAGGCCGGGATACCGCCAGGGCGCGCTGCTGCCCACTTACCACTGGCGGCCGGGATCGCCTCTTCCCTTGAGAAGGCGGGCGTGGAGGACGCGATAGATCAGCAGCAGGAGAAAGGCGGCGGCAGTGGCCGCCAGGAATCCCAACGGGCTGATGGGGTTCAGTTTGCGGCCGCCGAACACCATGGACAAGGCGAACAGGCCGATCAGGCTGCCCACGATACCCAGCAGCAGCGTGAGCACGGGCCCGGACGGCTGTCGGTCGGGCAGAATCGCCCTGGCCAGCATCCCGGCCAGGGTGCCGAAGCCGACCCAAATCAGGACCACGTTGACCCAATGCTGGGCGGATTGGGCGAGTTCGGTTCCGAACATGGTCGAAATCCCTTTTGCCGCAAGCCGCGGCGCCACCACCGCAAAACGCTCACGCTGGCCGGCCCTCGGGAGAGATCAAGTCGGCGTAGCCCCTGCGCTGTTGACGCCCGAGAAGTCCCAGACTCCTCGGACGCCAACAACGAAGGTCGCCGTTCCCCCCCCACGTTGCCGGCGGTGCTTCCCGGCGGATGGTATTGGCCCGAGCCTTCCCATCCGGACAAGGCCGCTGCCGGCAATCGTTCGGCAATAGTTGGTCCCCTTGGCAAGTCGAATGCCGGCGTCGTGAGATCATTTCCCAGCGGCATCGACGACCACCGCTTGCGCGGCCTCACCGCATTAGTGCCTCTTCCGCGGCGTGCTCTCTCATCGCCGCAGCTTCCCGAGAGAGCTTGAATTCAGACCCTGGGGGGAAGTATTGGATATCGTCGCCAAAATAGTAGCCGCTGGGCAGGGTTTGCCCGCCCACGTCCACCTGGCAGCCCGTGGCAAAACTGACGGCCAAGAGCCCCACTCCGAGCAGCACGGCCCGCACGGAGCAGCGCTGGTTTTTCGAGTTCCTCATCAGCCACCTCCGTCTATTTTGCGGGAATTCCCGTCTTCCGTAATCTGTGCAATTGTCCCTAAAGGGAGAGTCCCTACTGTCGACATAATCGTCAGGACCGTTATCGACCGGGACCGGGTGCGAACTTTAGCCCACAGCGGTGAGGTCCGCCGGGTGGGGGTGATGTCAGTTGAGCCACCTTCTGCGGGCAGGGAATTCGGGGGGTGCCACGATGAGTCCCGCCTCAGGCCGTTTTCGGGGGGATCCCAACTGGAAAACCTACCCGTGGCAGCGTACCATAGGGGCATGGAACTAATTGGGCCCGGCCTGCGTCGGGGATTGAGGGTGAGGGCCGAAACGTCACCGGAGCAGAGAACCCGCAGAAGAGACCAGGAGCAGAGATCATGGTCCACCTTTATTTCGCCCGGCCCGGCCGACCCGGGCTGTCCGCGCCGGCAGCGGCGGTGCTGATTGGTCTGTTCTGGGGCGGCGGCCCGTGGACCGCGTCCGCCGCGGCCCAGTCCGAGCGGATGCTCCCCTCTTTGGGGTACCACGTGGCGTTCTCGTCTTTCTACGAGGGCGAGTATCGGGACGCCCTGGACGAGTTCCGCGACGAGGCCCGCGGGGCCGTGAAGACGCCCCAGTCGCGATGGATCGACTCGATCTGCTATGAGACCATGGTCGGCGAGTGCTATTACCACATGGGCCACTTGCCCCAGGCGCTGGATCACTACACGGCGGCCTTGCAGTTGTACGTGGCCTTTTCGGGCTGGATGATCCGGGTGACGTTTCCGCCGACAATTCGCCCGTCGGCGGCGCGGAAGCAGATCCCCTGGGGAGTCAGTAGGCGGAAGTCCCGGCTGGGGCACTATCCCCGCGAGATGCTCATTACCCTGGGGCGGATCGACCAGAAGGACGTAATCCAGGGCGGTGGCATCGTGCAGCCGGCCATGTCGCGTCTGATCCGGGTGGACGAGATCGTCCGCTGCACGGCGCTGTCGATCCGCAGGCGCGCGAAGTTGCTGGGGCCGTTGGCGCCTCGCGACCCGCTGTTCGGCGAACTGATCAAGCGGCTTTCGGTCCGCCCGGGACTGCCCAACCACTGGTCCGAGGCATGGATCGACGTTCAATTGGGTCTGGCATATTCGGCGGGGGGAAAAACGGTCCAGGCGGTGCCCCACTTGAAGCGAGCCACCGTGGCCGCCGGAGAGTTCGACCATCCGCTGACCAGTACCGCGCTGTTGGAACTGGGCCGGCTCTCGATGATCCAGGGCGATTACAAGTCGGCCTCGGTCTACTTCGAGGAGGCCACCTACGCGGCGGTTCAGTATCCCGATCCCGGCGTGCTGGAAGAGGCATTTCGCGGCGGAGCCCTGGTCCACCTGTTGGATAACCGAAAAGGGGTCTTTCCCCCGCTCGTCCCGGCGGTGGCCTGGGCCAGGAGGAAGGATCTCCGCGAGCTGCGCGCCTCGCTGGCCATTTCGGCGGCAGAAAACTACGCCGTGCGGGGACAGACCCGCCAGGCCCGAATAATGTTGGATGAGGCCCGTGTGGCCGTCGGCCGCCGGCAGATGGGCAGTGGCCGGATTGGCGCCCGGTTGAGCTTCATCGGCGCGATGGAGCTGTTCCAGGAGAAGAAGATCGCCGACGGCGACAGTGCCCTGGCCGCGGCCATGCGCTACATGCAGCACGGCTCGCATTGGCTTTTCCACATCTTGCTGGCCGACCGTCTTTACACCGGCGGGACGGCCAGTCCGCGGACGGCGATGGAACTCTACAGCAACGTGCTGCGGGACCCGCAGCCGGCCGACTGGGCTTCCGATCCCATGGAGTCGATGGCCGTGCTGGTCACACCGCATCCGCTGCCCATCGACCACTGGTTCGAGGTGGCCATGAAGCGCAAGGAGCACGAGACGGCCCTGGAGATTAGCGACCGCGCGCGACGTCATCGTTTTTTCAGTTCGCTGGCATTCGGCGGGCGGTTGCAGTCGCTGCGATGGATTCTGGAAGGTCCCCAGGACGTGCTGGACCAGCAGTCGCGACTGCTTCGCCGCGACTTGCTGGCCCGTTATCCCGCCTACGATGCGCTTTCCCAACAGGCCCGGAAGGTCCGCGCCACACTGGAGGCCATGCCGCTGGTGGCGGAGGACCCGGAGATGTTTCGCCGGCAGAGCCGGGTGCTCGAGCAACTGGCGGCTCTGAGCACCCAGCAGGAGGCCATCCTGCGCGAGATGGCCGTTCGTCGCGAGCCGGCCGGGCTGGTCTTCCCGCCACTGCGGACCACTCAGGATATCCAGAACTCGCTGCCTCCGGGCCACGCGCTGTTGGTGTTCTTTGTCAGCCGGGGCCAATTGTACGGATTTCTGCTGAACAACGAAAAGTACAGCTACTGGCCGATCGGCTCCCCGGCCATGTTGTCCAGGCAGATTGCCGGCCTGCTGCGTCAGATGGGCCATTTCCAGCAAAACCACGAGCTGTCTGTGAAGGACCTGGCCGACAAGCAGTGGCGCAACTCGGCCCACCGGCTCCTGCAACTGCTCCTGAAAAACTCTCAGGCCGACTTCACTAAGAAGTTCGACGAACTGGTGATCGTGCCCGACGGAGTGCTCTGGTATCTGCCGTTCGAGGCCCTGCAGGTCGAGGTGGATGGTGAGTTGCGCCCCCTGATTTCCAGGTTCCGGATCCGCTACGTGCCCACCGCTTCGCTGGCCACCAGCCGGGGTCCGGCGCGCAGTCCGACGGGCAATACGGCGGTGGTCACCGGCCGGCTCTTCCCGCGCGACGACGAGACCGTATCGCGAGACGCGCTGGACAAACTCTCCCGCGTGCTCCCCGGCACCGTGGCCCTGAAGTCGCCGCTGCCGGCGCCCTCGAGCGTATACGGGACCATGTTCGATCGGTTGGTCGTGCTGGATGATCTCACGCTCACCGGTGCGGGACCCTACGGCTGGGCGCCCGTGCCGCTGGACCATGGGAAACCGGGCGGCTCACTGAGCGATTGGCTGGGGCTGCCTTGGGGCGGACCCGACGAGGTCATCCTTCCCGGGTATCACACGGCAGCCGAGAACTCCCTGAAAGGGGTCAACCGGCTGACGGCCGGCAGCGAGATCTTCTTGTCGGTTTGCGGTTTGATGTCCAGCGGTTCTCGCACGCTGCTTCTGAGTCGCTGGCGCACCGGCGGGCAGACCAGCTTCGACCTGGTGCGCGAGTTCTGCCAGGAGCTGCCCCGCACCTCGCCGGCCGACGCCTGGCAGCGCAGCGTGTTCCTGGCGGCCGGCGCGCGGCTGGACCCCGAAGCCGAGCCACGCGTGAGGGCCTCCGCCAACGACAAAATGCCTAAGACGAATCATCCGTTTTTTTGGGCCGGCTACATGCTTGTCGATCCGGGCACGGTGGCCAAGAAGGCCGAGCCGAAGCCGGTGGACCCGGTGCTGAAATTCAAGAACGCCGATCCGCCCGAGGTCCAGGAGCCGAAACCCGTCGGGCCGGACCAGGCGCCGGTAAAGAAACCATAGCAGGCGGCCGCAATTGTAGTCATCACGCTCCGCGTGATGGCAACCCGCAACGCGGAGGAAACCGCTGCCTTTGGGCTCATCACGCTCCAGCGTGATGAATACTCTCTGGAAGTTGTTCTTCGGTCGGTCCCAAGGCTGAGACCATTTGCAGACTGGTTTTTGCTCACTCTTTCCGAGATCCCGCCAACCCAAACCACCAAGAGGAGTTCTCTCCCATGTCACGTATTGTTCGATCGAGCGTGGTGGCCGTACTGCTGATTCTGGTCGTCGCCGGCGGCCGGGCCCGGGCCCAAAACGAGGGACAAGAGGACCTGGATCGGGCGACCGAGGTGAAGCTCAGCGCCAGGAGCGTCAACGACCTGGGCGAGGTAGTCCGGCTATTGGAAAGCGCGCTGAAGAAGGGGCTCGACGAGGGAAACACCAAGTTCGCCAACAGCCTGCTGGCCTCGACGCTGATCCAGCGTGGATCGGCGGTCACCAGGATGCTCCTGCTGACTTCCCCCGACAGCCCCAAGTTCGCCGAGCATCGCAAGACCGCCCTGGCCGACCTCGAAAAGGGGATTCAGCTCAACCCCCAACAGCCCCAGGCACTCTACTATATCGCGCGGCTCAATCTGATCGCCGGCGGAGACGCCCAGCGGGCCGGCGAAGCCCTGCGCCAGGCAATCGAGCTGTCGACCGAACAGCCGCCGCTGAGGGCGAAGGCGCTGATGCTCCGGGCGAGTGTTGAAAAGGACCCCCAGAAGAAGATGGCCGACTTGGATGAAGCGGTCCGGATCTTTCCCGACGACGACGCCGTGCGGCGCGTGCGGGGCCTGCTGCGGGCCAACATGGGCAAGCTGGAAGAGTCGCTGGCCGATCTGGACAAGGCCATCGAGCTGGCCCCCAAGCAGTTGCCAAACTACCAAGCCAAGGCCATGGTCCTGGCCAGGATGAAGAAGTACGACGAGGCCCTGATAAGCCTCGATAAGGCCCACGAGCTGAGCCCCGGTTCCATCCTCCCCCTGCTGCAAAAAGCCCAAATCCACGGCCTGCAATCGAACCTCGACGCTGCCCTGCACGAGTTGAACCGGGCACTGACCATGAATCCCGACAGCGTGGACGTGTTGCTCTTGCGGGCCGGCGTGTACCGGCAGAATGACGATCTGGAGAAGGCGCTGGCCGACGCCGATCAAGCGCTGAAACTGAAACCCAAACTGGCGGCCGCCAAGCGGCTGCGGGCCGTGATCCTGACCGATGCGGGAAAGCCGGACGAGGCAATCTCCCAGTTGGAGGAACTCCGCCAGTCCGACCCCAAGGACCTCTTGGGAATGTTGCAACTTGGCATGCTGTACATTTCCCAAGATGAATACGGGCAGGCCGTCGACGTGTACGCCGCCGTACTGGCCCGGATCCCCCAAGAGCGGCTCGCCCTGCGGGGTCGCGGCGACGCGCTGCTGAACCTGGGAAAACACCGGAAGGCTATCGCCGATTACGAGACCCTGATCAAGCTGGTACCCAAAGACCCCGGCACCCTGAACAATCTGGCCTGGGTCCTGGCCACGTCGCCTCGAGAGAAGCTCCGCGACGGCAAGCGGGCCCTGGAACTGGCCACCAAGGCCTGCGAGTTGACCAACTACCAGGCGGGCCACGTCCTCAGCACTCTGGCCGCCGCTCACGCTGAACTGGGCGATTTCCAGGCGGCCATCAAGTGGGTCGAGAAGGGCCTCGAAGTTGCCAAGCAGAGCGAGAAGGATCCGCTCGGCAAGGAACTGGAAAGCTACCGTGCGGGCAAGCCTTGGCGCGAACTGCTCCCCGAGGGCAAGCCCCAGGAAACGCCGGACCAAGGGCCGGAGGATCAGCAGCAAGAGAAGAAGCCGGAGCAGTAATATTGTAACGGTTCACGAATCTCTGAAACGCGCGCAGAGACGCAGAGGCGCGGAGTTTTCTTGTTTTCTATTGATCGTGCAGTCCGCTGACTGCACGCACGATGCCGTCTTTCATAAGGGCCGTTGGGAAGTTCAACTCGTCGAAAGAGATACTATTGTACTTGATGGGGATGGGAACCTACCGTTGAACCTCGAGCCCACGTGCTTTCAGTTCGCGAGCCAATGCAATCTCATATACGGTCTCGAGCAATCCCGGTCTGAGTTCGCGATGGATTACAATCGGGGATTCGATGACGATCGTTCCAATCTCGTTTTCATGCATGACAGACGCGTTTCTCTGCGCCACTGCGCCTCTGCGCGCGGTTCCGAACTGCCGTGAACGGTTACGTAATATCGCATCAGGCCGCAACCGCTTGCGGTCGTCGAGAAACCAACCAAGCACGCCGTCAGAATAGCCCGGCTCGGGGAGGCGAGGGGATTATTCATAGGAAGTACCGTGGAGCGAGCTTTGCGTGCCACGGCTGTGTCAGCCGTGTTGCGAACGGCTACTTAGCCTACCACCAACATGGCCGACACGGCCGTGGCACAATGAATAATCCGGACTAACCCTTCAGCGGCGGCTGCCCGGCGTGCAGGAACCATCGGTCCAGAATCACGTGGCGGGCGAACCAGCGGCTGCCGAGTAGCTTCCTGCCAATCAGCCGTCTGACGCCGGAGAGAACCGAGCTCCGCGAAGATCTTGCGCCCTCGCCCAACCGTTCCACCAGCAGGTGCCTGTAGGGCTCCAACCGCTCGCGCCGGTAGTCGCCGCCGGCTGCGAGAATCACCCTCGCCGCGATCAACCCCGACTCGACCGCCGGGCGGATACCCTCGCCGCTCTGCGGAAACGCCAGGCCCGCCGAATCTCCCACCACCACCACGCGGTCGTCGAGCAACTTTCGCGAACAGGACCGCGGCCTTGATTCTGGCGAAAGTGATTTCGGCGGAGGGGATTTCCACGACGGGGGGTCGTACAACAGGTACGCATGCCCCCGGAGCTTGCCGGGCATCTCCCGCGGAATTCTCCCCTGTCGTCTGAGATAATCGCAGAAGTCCGCCACGTGCCGAGGAAGCCGCTGGCGATCTTCGCGCCCCAGGCCCACGTTGAGAAAGTCGCCCTTTCGAATACACCATCCGTAACCCTTCAGGTCGTCACAGAAGTAGATCTCGGGGATCTCCGGTCGGACCGGAGACTCGGCCTTCTGCCGGGCGCTGAGCTTAAACTCGATTTCCTGGGCGGCTATCAGCGGGGCGGCCGCACGGCCGTCGCCGCCCAGAAACCGGGCCACCGGGCAGAAGTGCCCACCGGCCGCCACCAGCAGCGGCGCCCGGAAACGGTCGTTGATTGCCCAGCCGTCGTCCGTTTTTCGGACCGTTTTGACGGGCTCCCCGAGTTGCAGCCGGGCTCCCGACCTGTTCAACAGGTAATCGTCGAACTCGCAGCGGCGGATAGCGTAACTGACCGCTGTGCCGTAATCGGTCGTCAACTGCGGGCCGCCGATCCGCCCGGTGCGAAAGGCCGTCAGCGGCTGCAATACGCGTCGGCTTCCGTAGTCGGCCGGATCGATCCTCAACTCCTCCAGCACAGCCGGTGTGATCCATCCTGCACAGACCTTGTGGCGCGGAAAGTCAGCCTTGTCCAGCACGAGCACGTCGAGCCCCGCCTGGCGCAGCTTCCAGGCACACGTGGATCCGGCCGGCCCTCCACCTACGACTAGTACGTCAGAAGTCTGCATTGCTCAGTCTGCCGTGGGCACACTGGCGTCCGGTGCGGTCGAGCCCCCGTACAACCGAGCTCGCGTCCAGGGTATTTCGTTAACGCCTGGGCGGGCAAAGACCACTTGATACAACTGCAGCGCGCCGCTGGCAAACGCCGTAACTGAGCCGGCCAGGTAGAGCCGCCACATGCGTACGAAACGCCGGTCGAACATCCCGGCCACCACGTCGGCGGCCGACTCGAACCGCCGCAGCCAGTGCCTTAGCGTCTGGGCGTAGTGCAGCCGCAGGTTCTCCACGTCGAGTACCGAGAACCCCCAAGGTTCCAGCACGCGGGTCATCTCGCGCAAAGTGGGGGTATAGGCTCCCGGAAAGATCCGCCGCGTGAGCCAGACGGTGAGTTCGCCGGGCCGGTCTTGGCCGATCGAGTGGATCAGCCCTCGGCCGCGGGGGCTCAGGCAGCCGTCGATGACTCTGCCGAACTCGTGATAACGGTCGGCCCCCACGTGCTCCAGCATGCCTACAGAGACGAAGGCGTCGAACCGGCCCGAAATCGCGCGGTAGTCGTCCTCGATGAACTCGGCCCGGGAACTCAAGCCTGCCTGCTTGGCGCGCTGGCGGGCGTAGACGATCTGCTCGTGGGAAATGTTGAACGCCTTGACCTTCACCCCGTAGTGCTGGGCCATGTGCAGCCCCAGCGCGCCCCATCCGCAGCCGGCCTCGACCACGGTTTCGCCGGGCTTCAGCCACAGCTTTCGGCAGACGTGATCCATCTTGGCCACCTGGGCCTGTTCGAGCGAGGCCTGAGGCGTGGGAAAATAGGCGCAGGTGTAGACCAACTGGTCGTCCAGCCAGAGCTTGTAGAAATCGTTGCCGATGTCGTAGTGATGATGGATATTGGCCCGGGAGCCGCGCCGCGTGTTGGATTGCCTCCACTGCCGCAATCGCGAGATGGTTCGCCGAAGCAGCCCCGCCCGCCCGCTGGCCGACATCCTGGCCCGATGAAGCGTCTCCAAGAACTCCAGCAGATCCCCCTCCACGTCGATCCGCCCGGCGCTGTATCCATCGCCGAACTGCAGGTCCGGGTCCAGCAGCAGTCTGCGAAACGTCGGCCGGTCGTGGATCAGCAGGCGGGCGACGGGCGGGGGACCCGCGGCAGGGATCTCTTCGCCGTTGCACAGTACGATCCGCACCGGCGGGTCGCCTATGGCCCGCAGCATCCGCCGCGCCAGCCACCTTTCGGCCGCAGAGACTTTCACGCCGCCGCTGCGGTCGGCCACTAGCTCAAATCCGGGCGCGCCGATCATCTCGGACTCAGTCTGCCGTGGGCACACTGGCCCGCGATCGGCTTGCCCCGATTGTCTGCCGCTGGCGGTCGACGTCCGGACCTCAGCGTCGGGAGAGACGGGCAAAGACATTCCTAGCACCTCTCAAACCTTGTCCGAGACTTGCCGGGCAATCTCCACCGGGCCAGTCTGGCTCGGCGATCCCGTTTATATTCTAACCAACCAACAAGTATACTCAACCCCCCCGAATGCGTGATCGCTCCTACCTATTTTGCCAGCGACAAAAGTCATTCGAGATCCCCGGGGAGTAGCGCATCCCGGGGGTTTCGCAATGGCGCCGGCCGACCGAACCGATGGCAGGCAACCGCTCCGTCGAGGCTGAATTGACGGGCGGCAGGGGCAGCTTGCCTGTCCCCGTACCCGCAAGGGCGGGGCAAGCCGCCCATGGCACCCAAGGTCTCAAACCAGGGCTGAGGGAGCGTTGCGTAGAACTTGCCGGGGAGATCTATCGCGCCAAGCTGGACGAGTGTTGCGATCCCGGCTGATGGCGATGTTGCGAGCTTTCGAGCTACTCGGCATCAACGTAGCGCGACGCGCGGTCTCGGCGTGAGCGGAAAGGCCGGCGGAGCCGCGGTCGCCGTGGCAGGTCGCCTTCCACGAACCAGTATCCGCCCAGAATGCGGTAGAACACCAGCAGCACGAAGGCCCCCGCGGTGGCCACGGCCAGCCCCAGCGGACTGATCGGCGTTACCCGGTGGCCTTCATAGAAATAGCTCAAGGTGGCACAGCCGATCACCGTGCCGCCGACTCCCATGGCCAGAGTTGCCACGGCCCCGCCGGGGTCACGGCCCGGCATGATCGCCTTGGCCAACAGCCCCACCAACGTACCGAATCCGATCCAGACCAGGATATCGTTGGCCCATTGCTGGATCTGCTGGTTGAGCAGGGCGTCGTCCATAGCGATCCTGCCTTGGCAAGGGGCTGTTGACAAACGGGGCTGGCTCACCGCACAACCCGTATCCTTGTAATCGGCGACCCAGCTTACCGACTTGGGCCCTCGCCCCAAAAGCGGCGTCGTGCCAGTCGTAGCGAATATCCGTGCCGGTTTTCAGTACCCCAACGTCCGGATTCGGCGCCGAGGCGCAGCGCGTTCTCAGACGTGCTGATCCGCATCGCGGTCGGCGTGGTCGGGCCGGTCGATCAGCACCACGCCCAGGATAGTCAGCCCCACCCCGGCCAACAGCCAGACGGTCCCAGGTTCTGCGAAGATGAGCGTACCGGCCACCGCGGCCATGGCCACCTGGGAGGCGTTCAGTACATTGGCGTGGACCACGGTAATCAGTTGAAGCCCTTTGGTGATCGCCAGAAAGGCGATCAGGTTCAGCGTACCCGCCGCCAGCATCCAGGCGAGATGCTGGTGCGGAGTTGCCAACAACTGCTCGAGGCCCAGCCGACAGACACTCAACGGCCCCAGGCTGATCACTCCCATCACCGTGGTCAGGAACACGACCGTGCTGACCGGCACCGCGTTGGTGACCGAATGGCGGATGGTGATTGTCAGCACGGCATAGATGGCCCCGGCCAGACAGGGCGCCCCAATGCCCAGGGCCAACAGCGACAGGCCAACCGGGCGGGAGTCGGTCGCTTCGGACTGATGGGTGGCGTAGGTGGCCACTCCCAGCAGCGCGAGTGCCCCCAGCAGCAGTCCTATGGCCAGCAGCGAGCGGCGCGAAACGCGTTCGCCGAGCACGGCCCGGCCCAGCAGGGCGCTGGCGGCGAGCATCACTCCGAATATGAGGGGAGTGGAGACCGCCAGGCCCACCACACCCAGCGCCCATTGCACGCCCAGATTGGCCCCCATTTGCACTGCCAGCCCCACCAGGATCAGCAGCACCAGCAACCGCCCCGGTGGCAGCACCGGCAGCCCGCGAGCTGCGCGCCACAGCAACCACGGTCCAATCACGACTACCGTCACCAGCTCCTTGTTGCAGATCACCCACATCGGCTCGGCGTCGAGCTTGCTCAGATGGCGCAGGCAGATTTGGGCCGAGGAATAGCCCAGGGCAGAAACAACGCAGCAGGCCGTGCCGGCCACCACCGGACTGAGGCCCAGTGGACCGGTCGAGGAGTGGGAAGCGGAGGTGTTCACGTCGCTCATTGTAGTCTTTCGGCGCATAAAGGCCAGCGGCCCTGGAAAAAACTTGCCGGCGCCGCTTGCCAAATCAACTCGTGTGGAAAACAATCGAAGGCAGCAAACCTCACCCGGGAGCCGATCGCCATGAGACCCACTTCGATTTGCCTCACGCTAATTCTGTTTCCCGCCGCCGCATTGGCCGCCGATGAGCCCGAAGAGCCGAAGTACGAACCCACCTCGAACTACTTGCAGCGAAACATCGAGGGCTGGACCGTCTACGTCAATCACCGGCTATTGGAAGATCAGAAGGAGCTGGGCCGGCGGACGCTGAAACTGCTGAAGGTGAAACTGTACGACATCAACCGCGTGGTTCCGTCGAAGGCACTGGAGAAACTGCACCAGGTCCCGATCTGGGTCGAGCTGAAGCACCCCAGGCACCCCTGTGCCTGCTACCATCCCGACAAAGGGTGGCTGATCGCCAACGACTTCAACCCCCAGAAGGCCGGGGCGGTGGAGATTGCCAACGCGGCTGCGTTCCTGCGTTGGACCCGCCAGCAGCCCTCGATGGTCCTGCACGAGCTGGTCCACGGCTATCACCACCAGTTTCTCGGGGGTTACGACAGTCCGGAAATCGCGGCCGCCTACAAGCGGGCCAAGCAGAGCAAGTCCTACGAGTCGGTCCTGCACATCAACGGCAGGAAGCAGCGGGCGTACGCGCTGAACAATCCCCAGGAGTACTTCGCCGAGTTGACCGAGGCCTGGTTCGGCACCAATGACTTCTATCCGTTCGTGCGGGCGGAAGTCGTCGAACACGATCCCGAGATGGCCAAGCTGCTGAGGAAACTCTGGCGGGAGTAGGGGGCCGGCTAAATGGGAGTGGGAAACTGAGGAAAACGCAATGACCTCGCGCGACCGCGTACTGGCCGCCTTTGCACACCGGCAGCCCGACCGCGTGCCCGCGTGGTGCGGTGCCTCGGAGGAGTTCTGGGCCAAGGCCAAGGGGGAGTTGGGCCTGGACGACGAGGGCCTGCGGCTGCGCTTCGGCGACGACTTCCGCCGGGTCTTCGCACGATACACCGGGCCGCAGGTCGGGCTTGCGCCGGGAGCCACTTCCGTTACGCCTTTCGGAGTTCAGCGCGAGGGGCTGGGCTACGGGCAGCCGATGTCCCACCCCCTGGCCGGCGCCACGCTGGGCAACGTCCACGAGTATCCGTGGCCCGATCCCGCCTGGATGGACGTCTCGCAGATCCGTGCCGATGCACAACGCAACCAGGGGCAGTACGCCATCCTGGGCGGCGACTGGTCGCCCTTCTGGCACGACCTGATCGATCTGCTGGGCATGGAGAACATGTACCTCAAAATGTACGACGAGCCCTTGCTGGTCGACGCGATCCTGGAGTGCCTGGTCGACTACTACGCGGCCGTCAGCCGGAACGTCTTCGATGCGGCCGCGGAGGTGATCGACGTCTTCTTCATCGGCAACGACTTCGGCAGCCAGCGCGGGCCGCTGCTGGGCGAGGGGATGTTTCGCCGGTTCGTGCTGCCACACTTGAAGCGGCTGGTCGACCTGGGGCACGACTACAACCTGAAGGTAATGATGCACTGCTGCGGCGGATTCGCCGAGCTGATCCCCGCGCTGATCGAAATCGAGCTGGACGGCGT
>SDBV01003526.1_pt1 | contig 23006 bp, 22 predicted proteins | sample 2277081 | NCBI WGS metagenome assembly SDBV01 (sample SAMN10402039, study PRJNA504765) | marine sediment metagenome | isolation source: marine sediment core GS10_PC15, 223 cmbsf | place: Arctic Ocean: Southern Knipovich Ridge | collected 2010 | reverse complement strand
CTCAATTCGGGGAAGCCGCCCCGCTTGAAGATGGAGGCGATTCCCTCCGGCAGCCCCTCCACGTCCGAGAAGTCATCGTCCATCCAAGCCCACGTTGACGCCAGGCATCCACGCAGCATATCGATTGCCTTCCACCAGTCTCCGACCAGGCTGGAGTCAAGCCAGTCTCGATCCACCCAGTCGTCCAAACCTGCCCGATCCACCAAGTCGTCACTTGGCAGCCTTTCCAGCATAGACCAAAGCCAGCGAACGGCTCTCGGGAAGTCCTCCCCAAGCGTGGATCGACTCAATCCGCTCAGTAGCGAGACAGGCGCAACGCCGAAGCCCCTCAGGGCGTTAAGGTCCAACGGCCCAGGCACGCCGACGATGGGCCGCAGGACGTGCTTGAGGGCTTGACAAGTCATCTTGGCCAGCATTGCCTCTGGCCGGTAGCTGGGCGACAGGCAAAGACCCAGTTCCCGGCCAATCCATCCGGCGTGCTCAAGGACTACGCAAAGCCATCGCCTTGCGGCTTCTTTCAGAGCTACGATCCCTGTCGGCGCGGGGCTGTTCTGGTTCAATGGCTTCCGTGCATTGTGGGCAGTCATGCTCCGATCCTTTTCCGCGCCAGTCCGTCGGCGGGCCTTCCCGATCAGTTCCTGGAGTATACTATGCGGAACTTCCCACGTCGCCGCTTCATCCCCTTTGTTTGTTGCGGATCAGCTTGACCTCAGATGCTGCGCCGTACACTTGGGGTCAAACGGCTTCCTAGCCGTGTGAAAGCTGCCGCGATCCGACTTGCCTGACCTGCCGCGGGGCATTTCGGGGATACCACCCATAAACGGCCGGCCTATGAAAAGCGGCGCAGCCACCCCGCGAACTGTCAACGGGCGCAGAGATTGAAAGGATTGGATTGACGCTATTGCCGTATAATCGTAGGATGGTTACAGACAATTAAACAGATGTGCGATGTTGTTTTGTTCGCCCTGCATGGGAATCGCGAGCCCGGCGAAAGCCGGGAAGTTTCACCAGGGCGGCACGTCGGGACCGGTCCCGCGCTACAATGTGTTTTGTAATCTTGCGCGGGGTCCGGTATCCGGCGGATGAACTGTGCTGAAGCGCTCTTGCGGGCGTAGAACCACGGGGATTCCGTCGGATGCCGGGCCCCGCGTTTCTTTTTGGTCGTAACGGGGAAACTTACCAGCATCCCGCCGGATTCTGCCAATTTGGCATACCAGACGCGCGCGTTCTGGTTCACCCGGCCGCGCCGGATACTCCGGCTCGTGGTCGCTGTCAGTAGGTAGCGCGGCGGGCTCTGCTGAGCGCTCAGCATCCCGCCGCGCTGAAGCTTATCACGTGGGGTTCACAGAAAGAAGGACGCGCACTTGACAGTTGGGGCCTGTCGTATTTATGCTCCCTGCGGCATTTGAGAGCTTCCGGGCGGTGCCCGTTACATAATGCCCAACGTTGTGACCCGGGCGCACAGCAAACGGCTGGAGGGAATGGAAAAGCAAGTTCGGCGGGGCCCTGGATGAACTGAAACGACAGCTGGTTGAAACGGCAGAGGCTTCCGATGACACTTAGGATGCACACCCGCAGATTTGTGGAGAGTCCACAATGAAAGCAGTGATTCTACATAGCGGCGGTTTGGACTCAACCGTGTGCCTGTTGATGGCACAGGAGGCAGGCCGCGGCGTCGTAAGCCTCGGTATCGACTACGGCCAGCGACACCGCATCGAGTTGGAGTATGCACTGGCACAGTGTCGTCGGTACGGCGTCGAGCGACGTGTGTTGCGGGTGGAGTGGGACAAACCGGTTCGGGATATCCCCACTGGACGGTCGCTCGATGAGATTCGCTCAGGCATCTCGCCTGCCTTCCTGCCGGCGCGCAATGCGGTGTTTCTGACGCTTGCCTGTGCGGAAGCTGCGAGGATCGAAGCCGGAGAGGTTTGGATCGGCGTGAACGCTGTCGACTTCTCGGGCTATCCCGACTGTCGCCCAGAGTTCATTGATTCATTCAGAACCATGATCAATGCTGCTGTACCGGGTGGTCCGCAGGTGGTTGCGCCATTGATCGAAATGTCGAAGCCGACCATCGCCGCCGAGGCAAGGCGACTCGGTCTTGCTCCTGGTGATACTTGGAGCTGCTATCAGCCACGGTTTACAAACCAAGGCATTTCACCTTGCGGTCAATGCGATGCCTGTATTCTTCACGATCATGCATGGCAAGAGGTAGATCGCAAGGAGACCTGAGGATAGTAAGTGTCACACGTGGGCCTGATATCCTGTGTCGGAAAGAAGCGCCCGAGCGCCACTCAAGCGAAGGATCTCTATGACTCTGCGCTCTTCGCGAAATCGCGGGAGTTTGTTGAACAGCGGTGCGACTCATGGTTCATCCTTTCGGCGAAATACGGGCTGGTGGAGCCGGCCGCAGTTCTTGAACCATACGAGGAAACCCTAAACACAAAGTCCCGCGCGGATCGGGATGAGTGGGCAGAGAAAGTCTGGGTTTCGCTTCGCCAGCGGCTGAAGCCGCATGACTGCGTCACGATCCTTGCCGGAGAGCGATACCGCGAGCGGTTGCTCCCTCTCATCGAGACCCACGGATGTCATGTTGACGTGCCAATGCAGGGGCTTGGTATTGGTCGCCAACTGCAATGGCTTTCACGACAGTTGGAGCAACCGCATCGTGACCGTGATGTCGAACGACTGTATCAGGCTTTGCGCCGGTTGGAATCTGGGGTGGGTGGGAAGCGGCTGATGTCCGAATGCACCGGCCAGCAAGGATGGCCGCACAGCGGCGTCTACTTCTTCTTTGAGTCTGGAGAACTGAGGACACACACGACGGAGCCCCATGTCGTTCGGGTGGGAACTCACGGCGTAAGTCGTGGGTCTAAGGCTACCCTCTGGAATCGCCTTCGTACTCATCGGGGAACCGGTAACGGCTCGGGTAACCATCGAAGTTCTATTTTCCGTTTGCATGTAGGTGCATCCATCGCGGCGAAGAATGCCAGCCTTGCCGTGCCCACATGGGGAGTCGGGCAAGCAGCCGACACGAAGCTCCGCAAGAAGGAGGAGCATCTTGAACGTGCTGTATCGGCTCACATTGGCGCGATGAGTGTTCTTTGGCTGGCCATCGAGGATGAAGCCAGTCCCTCAAGTGACCGAGCTTATATCGAACGAAACCTGATTGGAATGCTCGTCGGCAAGATGGGCCCAGTTGATCCGCCCTCTGCCAACTGGCTGGGGCATTTCAGCCTTGATGAACGGATTCGGCATGCGGGACTCTGGAATCTCGACTTTCTGGACTACACCTATTCATCGGATTGTCTCGACGTCCTGGAGGCGTACGTTCTGATAACTACAGGGAACCGGCCTGCACCATCCGGCCCCATTGCTCCCCGTGACTGGTACGCTAACGAACGGCACAACGTACCTCGAAACCAGATGCCACTATTTCCGGAGTGAATAACATGCCTCGCCTCACAAAACACCATGCCAAGATTCTCCAGGAATACCCACGCGCGGTGGTCCATATGCGGCGTCAGGTTCAGGAGGGGCGATTCGGATTCGTCTTTGGCTCAGGTATCAGCCAGTCCTTCGAGGTCCCAACGTGGGAAGCCTTGATTCAGTCCTTGGCACGAGACCGCCAGATCCAAGGAGTGCGGTTACTTAGTGTGTTGCCGCCGCACGCAGGCGCGCCATACCGCACTGAGATGCTCTTCGAGCATTTCCGCAAGAAACAGCATGATCGACATGGCCGACGCGACTACGGCAAGCGTCGCCGTGAGTTTGAGATTGCAGCTAAGTGGCGTGAGCTTGTACGAAAGCACCTCTACGCCAAAGCACCATCCAATATGACTGCGGCTTTCAAGGCGCATCAGTATCTCCAGGCCTGTCTGCCACTGATCCGTCGATCCAGTTTAACGGTGACGTACAACTTCGACGACTTTCTTGAACAAGCACTTCACCAGACACAGCCCCGTGATCAGCGTGCCGAGTCAAGGGGGTATGAGACTGTCACAAACGCGTGGATGCAATTCCGACGCGAGGATAGCATCATTTTTCACCCGAACGGTGTTATTCCACAGAAACCAATGGAGACACCTAGCGACCGCTTTGTATTCTCGGAAGGGTCATTTGTTGAGCAGATGATGGGCATTTTCGCCGGCGACGATGCAGGACTGCTCCATCACCTGGGCAAGCATACGTGTCTTCTGATCGGAGCTTCTTTGGAGGATGAGACTTTTCGAAGCAGCTTGGCAAGAAGCGCAATGCGCAATCCGGGTAACTACCATTACTACGTGCGCTTCCTTGAGGACCAGGAGATCATCGACCAACACAAGCGGCAAGCAATTAGTATGGCCAACTTCAAAGTCTACAACCTTATTACTCTGTTCCTGCACGTTGGTGAGATTCGGTCGCTCGTGGAGTTGCTGAACACGGACCGGTACAGCCGCCGGAACTTGGCCACCTTTGCCGAAGAGCATGGCGTTCGAGTGAACTACCGCTTTTACATAAGCGGGCCGATGGGGGTCGGGAAGAGCACAACAATCAATCAGTTCCGCAACTTGAGGGCCTTGGACGAGTGGCTGGAGCCGCGGCCCGAGAAGCTGGCTAAGCCACCGGGGACGTTGTCGGACGAAGAAGTGCGAGCTCTTGACACGTGGATTGCCAAGCAGTTTCGGCTGAAGAACTACATCCTGAAGGACGAGTGTGAGGGCATATTCGTCATGGACCGAGGGCCACTCGATCCATTGGCGTTTACTGACGAACAAGCGTGGACCAAGAAGGCTCGCTATCTTCTGAATCGCATATGTCCCCAAAGGGCCAAGTACAAAGTGCAAGAGGGGCGGGTTATATTGCTGACCGGTGATTCTGAAGAATTGGCCTTGAGAATGCTCTTGACGTCCCGTGAGCAATACACAAAGAAGAAGCTTAAGAGAAACGCCGAGCTACTTGCTCAGGCATATTGCGGAGATGGTGTTGTAACGGTAGACACCAAGGGCCGCACTCCCCGTGAAGTTGCGCAGAGAGTAGCCGAGATTATTCACTTGGAGAAATATAACCCGCCGTACGATCTGCATCAGCGGCTGGAGGACATTAGAAAGGACGGCATTAATGTCAGCAAATGAAGACCATACGAGGCCGCCGCGCGTCTATCTTGCCAGCCCCTTGTTCAGCGAAGCAGAGCGGACGTTCAATGAGCGGTTGACAGAGGCGCTCGAACAGGCCGTCGAGGTGTATCTACCCCAGCGCGATGGGGGCTTGATGAGTGAGATGGTGAAAGCAGGCGTGCCCTCTGACATTGCAGCATGCCGCGTCTTCAGGCGGGATATGGACGCCATCCGACAGGCCGATTATCTGATTGCGATTCTTGACGGAAGAGCCATCGACGAAGGGGTAGCCTTTGAACTCGGCATAGCATTCTCGCATGGGAAGCGTTGTGTGGGCTTGCAGACAGACAGTCGCCGCCTAGCATCATGGGGAAACAACCCGATGATTACAGGGGCTCTGGAGACTGTTTTCCACTCGCCCGACGATCTTATTGCATGGATGGGTAGAGAAGTCTCGGATTTGGCTGCGGGCGTATCCAGTGGGGCACCATCTCAGCGCCGGTAATCATTCGCGTGATGTGCGACTGCTTCCCGCTCAATGAGCTACGGAAGTAGGAAAGGGCACGGCGCGTGCCAGACCATCGGGCCGATGCAATGTACTTCGGCGGCCGTGAGGCGAAGGCGGACAGGGCAAGACAACTGCAGGCCGGGGCCGCGAAGGGACTCGACGGAGTACTGCTGCTCAGCATTCTCTACAAGAGGCCTTCAAGGAAGAGCTGTGATGGCCAATGAGCCAAAGAAACGTTTTTCTGCCCGTCACGGTTTCGCGTCCAAGGGAGGGCGTGAACTGACACGTGAGGATGCGCCTGAAACCGTTCGATGTGGTCTCATGCAGATCGTCCTCGGCAAGTTGAAACTACGCCCCTCTTGGCTTCGGCGTGTTGTTTGTGGCGTTCTGCGCGTCCGACCGGATCCATCGAACTGGTCTGAGTACCCAAATGTGCACTGGGAGGTCGAAGAGCATTTGCACACTTGCGCGTGGTTCCGCGTTTACGATATCATTGAAGCGATCTCTGGTGCTCTCAACGATGACCGTGGCGCTTCGTTCGAAGAGGCCGTTAACGAGCTATTCTCTGAGGAAGGAATAGGATGGCAGCTCGTCGGTGGCGAGCTACGTGTTCGAGGAGATGAGGCTTTTGAGACAGTTATTGACGGCGCCGCAGGAGTGCTAGAGAACTCCAAGCTGTCGACCGCAGCCTCTGAGCTGCGGGAGGCAATACATGACCTGTCCCGGCGGCCTGAGGCTGACCTATCTGGAGCGGTTCATCATGCAATGTCGGCCTTGGAGATCGTCGCCAGAGGTTTTTCCGGGGATGCCAAGCGAACCTTAGGAGGCATCCTGAAGAAACATCGGAAGATGCTTCCGTCCCCCATCGGCGACGCCGTAGCAAAGCTGTGGGGGTACGCTTCGGATCAAGCTCGACATGGAAAAGAATCCCGGCAGCTCGCCTGGGAAGAAGCCCAGCTTATCGTGGGCATTTCGGCAGTGGTGTGCTCCTATCTGACACAGAAAGGGGCAGAATGATGGCCTGCCCCGTATCTCGCCAGAAGGACTTACGGCCGGGGGATCGCTCCGCGAGAAGAGTAAGATGAGCAGAAACTGCCTAACCGATAAAGCGTTCTGCAACAAATGCGGCCAGAGCACCAATCGGGGCATTCAGCCTATCCACAGTCGGAAGTGGCAAGAGGGTGATGGACCGCACCGACGCGACTATCAGGAGTCGTGGGAGCTGCTCAAGTAACGAACAACCGCCTGCACGACTTGTGGCCTTGACCGGCCCGTCTTGCTAAGATACGCTCCGATCTCCCGAACAACTATGGCAGCCCTTCGGACGGGGGCACGAAGATGGCGAAAACGCCAACACCAGTAAGCCCGTTTTCGACAGGCGGCGGGGGCGTTCACTTTGAACTCCTCGTTGCCGTCCACTATCTGATCGCACTCATGCGACAGGAGGCGGCCAGGGGCGTGGATAGTGGCGTGGTCCAGGAGGTTCGGCTGCAGCAGCGCAACCGGGACTGCCCCGTCGATGACGTTGTGGTGCTGTTCCGCTCTTCGGCAGAGACTCTTCGGCTCTACTTGCAGGTGAAGCATGAGATCGCATTCGGCAAGAATGACCTCTTCGCCGACGTCGTGAAACAAGCCTGGCAACAGGTGAACACCCCGGGGTTCGAGGAAGGGCGCGATGCTGTGGGCTTGGCCATTGGCGAGGTCTGCAACAACAAGACCGTCAAGAGGGATGTTGCCGACATCCTGGACTGGGCGCGTAAGTCTTCAACCGGGCGATCCTTTTACTCGAAGGTCAGTAAGTTCAAGGCCAAGAGCAAGGTTCTGGCGGCATTTGAGGCCGCGATGGAGTCCGCTCTCGGGAGGTCACCCAGCCAGAACCAGGTACACAAGCTTCTGCGACACTTCATTGTTATCCCCTTCGATTTCACCCCCAAGACGGGCAGGGATTCGGTGGCTGCCAATAACGCGTTAATCTTATCCCTTGCAAATTCCGACACGCGTAACGCTGCCAGCCTAGGGGATATTCTTTACCGCATGGCGGCCGACTTTGCCCTTTCAGCTGGCGACATCACCAGAGACACTCTTTCCAAGCGAGTGTCCGCCAGGGCGAGCTTCTCAGTTCCAGTTCTTCAACGGGCAGGACAAGCCATCGCGGACGTGCTTCTGCACCGGTTGGAGAATCGGCTGGCCGCTGAGAAGAACAGCAAGAAGTACATTCCGGACGTGTTCGTCGAGATTGGAGATGCTAAAGACTTGGCCCGCCTCTTCTGCCATCCAACACTGTTTCTGAAGAAGTTGGTTGAAGATGTCCGTCGACTGGATGTTTTCGACCTCAACCGCCACCTCGCCATGGCCGGCCTGCCCAAGCTATCCGTGGACGTGCCAGACCCAAATGGCTTTGACGCCATCAACGACGATTGCGCGGCGATTCATATCGCCCTTGAGGAACTGACAACTTCGCTTCTGGATATGCAGCTAGAGACGAGGAATGAACTTATTCAGTGCGTTCCCCCAGACAAGACACACATCTTTAGAGAGATTGCCTGGCGGATTGATGGCACTGCGAGAATACTGATCGACTCCGACATATCCTCCCTAAACAAGCGACTCGATCTGGCTACGGGGCGAGTGATGGCCATCGTCGCACGAGCGGGGCAGGGCAAGACGAACTTTGTCTGCGACCTGGCGGAACATTGCCTTGTCCCACGGCACATCCCCTGTGCTTACTTCACGGGCAAAGAACTTGGCTCGGTCGGGAGACGGCAACTGCAAGGCTTCGTTGCGAGATCGATCTACGGCGAGGCATACCCAGGGGACCTGTCGGACTTGCTCGAGGACATCACCTCGGAGGCAGAACGGCGGGACACTGCTGCCATCATTCTCATCGATGCGATCAACGAACATCCTGACCTACCGGTGTTCGCACAGGAGCTCGTGGAGTTCATTGAGCGGTGCTTGGACTATCCACGGCTTCGGATTATCCTCACATGCCGATCAGAATTCTTCGATGCTCGCTTTAGCGACCTTGTGGCGAGTAGTTTCGCGGACAGGCTTGTAATCGAACGCGAGATTCATCAACGAATGACTGGTGAGCGCCGCCGGCGAATGATCGATGGGTATCTGCGCTTTTTCAAGCTTGACATCCCCTGGATGTCGGACCACGTCCACGAGCAACTTGGTGAGGACCCCTTCCTCTTAAGGATGTTCTGCGAAGCGTACGGCGACCCCAATGCTGATAGCCCGCGTACCATCGGACGATTCCACACCATCAGGCGAGACGCCATCTTCCGTGAGTACTTCAAACAGAAGATGAAAACCCTCACGGCCAGAGCAGATCGCAGAACGGGGTTTCTGGTCGGCAAGGGGCACCCTTACCAGCAGGTAATCAAGAAGGCGATCTCTTGGATGATCGACAACGAGATGTACGCCGACGTTCCCGTCTCTGTCTTCCGTGATGACTTGGGGACTGTAAGCGATATTGTGGATGAAGATGTCCTTGTTCGGCGCGACCTTGCCGCGCACTCGGTTCTCGGCAGCAATGAGGTGTTGAATTTCACCTTTGACGCATGTCGCGACTTCCTGCTGTCAGACTACTTGCTGAATGTTCTCGCCAAGAAGGATTGGCCTCACTTCAAGACACTTGTTTCCGATCTGACGAAGCCGGAGCACACTGTTGCCGAAGGCCTACGGGAGTATCTGTTTTTCGCTTCCCGCTACCTCGACGATTCCGCCATAACGGCAATCCTAACCAAGCAACCGTGGTACGAAGACGTGTACATCGACTTCGTATTCGATCTGGACGACGATGCCATCACTGAACAGGATGAGACCCAGTTGACATCCTTCTGCTCGTCCGGCCATCGGGCAGCACCGCAGATAGTCGTCGACCTCATGATCCGATATGACTCAGCAAGACATCCTAGGGCCAACATCCTTACCCTTTTCGAGTGCCTTGACACGTTGGATGAAGCCGGGTTTAGCACGATCTGCAAGTCAGCCTTTGGGGCTCGTACATATGGCATGGGCGGTGGATCCTACTCGATAGAGCGACTGACCAGGGACCTAAGGAAGCTGCTGTTGACTACTGACACGGATTGGTCCAGTGCCTACGGAGAATTGGCCAAGCTGCTGCTATACCTATGGAACGTGCCCGGACCTAATTACGGATATCCTGCACGAGAACTTTTTCGTGAGTTTGAGCAGGTCCACTCAAGGATTGCCTCGCGGCTGAAGGGCGAGCACATTGCTAGGAGCCGGAAGGGCTATCAAGAGCAGCACACTGCCCGGCCTGCTAAGGAGTACCTATGACGAGAGCGATCCTCATCCACAACACTGCAGCGGGCATGATCGTAACAGCACCTTCACCACCCACCCGGGACGGCTTCCGAGCCAAGGCCAAGGTGCTGCCAGGTACCTACGCGTGTACACTGGTAGATAGGTTCTATGAGTTCTTGTGCGGGCGTGCGCTCGATGTAAGACGGGAGTATGAGGAGTACTATCGCCCCGAATACCCAACCATGATGCATTTCCTCTACCACAAGTACGGTCTATTGGCAGACCAGGTGGAGGCTTTGCAGCCATTCATTGAGAAGGACACCTACCTGGGACTTGTGCACCGCAGTTGGGGACACGACTGGCAGATGCAGAGTTTCCTCGAGCATTGTGAGACGGGCATCGCCGCCATGATGTCCGCTGTTGGCGTCGAATGGGCGGAGAATCGCGATGAAGATTAGATGGGACTTCGTGACGAACAGCTCGTCGACCTCCTTTGTGATAATCTGCGCGGGCCAGCCGAGCAAAGACGTGTTCCTGGAGGCGATGGGGGCGAAAAAGAACTCGCCGTTGCGGCCACTATTCGAGCGTCTCTTCAATGTCCTATGTCAACACATGACAAAGGCAACCGACGCTATCAACAGCCTCTACTGGGGACAAGCGGACAGCGTGGTGGACCTTATCAGACGGCAAATATCAGAAAATGCGGCGGTCGAGGCTGAGAATGCTGTCAGGGACGGCCTCGACGTTTACATCGGCAAGCTTTCGAGCGATGAAGGGGACGTTGAGGCATTTTTCTGCTGCGAACCATTCGAAATTGACCATCCACAGCTTCGCCTCAACGCATTCCAGTGCGGGTGGTGAAGGGTGCTCCAGATTACACACTACGCCGCAGAGCATTACTCCACCATGTTTAATCCTGACACGGGGTTCTTCGCTCGCGTGGAGGATGAAGGCCGTCCTGAGCCATTCTGGTCGGAGCATGGCCCTGAGTTGATCGACATCTCGGTCACCAATTGGTGCGATCGAGACTGCGGTATCTGTTACAGGCGTTCTGGCTACAATGGTGTTCACATATCTCTGCCAGAATACGAGATGATCCTACGGCAAGCAGCATCTCTGGGGGTCATACAGGTCGCCATCGGGGGAGGCAATCCGAATCAGCATCCCGATTTCGTCACGATCCTCCAACGCACGCGCGAGGCATTCGGAATTGTCCCATCCTACACAACCAATGGTCGTGGGCTAACAGCCGCAGTCCTTGAGGCTTCTGCGGCTTACTGCGGGGCTGTGGCTGTCAGCGCGTATGAACCCTATGCCGAAACCGCCACAGCAGTTGAATTGCTTGCCACTGCAGGCGCGCGGGTTAACATCCACTTCGTACTGACGGCCTCCAGCATCGAAACGGCCATAGCCTGGCTCCAGGACCCGCCTTCGTTCTTCGAGCACGTCAACGCCGTGGTATTCCTAAACTTCAAGCCTATTGGGCGCGGTTCAACCCGCGGTCTGCTGGCGAACAGCTCCGCACTCGGCGATTTTTTTACCTTGGTGCAAAGGGGGAAGCAACCTTTCAAGATTGGCTTTGACAGCTGCATGGTTTCCGGAGTCACTTCCATGTCACACGTCCCGCACTGCTTCTACGATGCTTGCGAAGCGGGGCGATTTTCTATGTTCATTTCTGAGACACTTCGTGCATACCCTTGTTCATTCATGGAAGCGAGCGCGGAGGGGGGGAAGGTCGACGATAGGAATCTCCTCTCAATTTGGCAGAACCACCCGGCGTTCGATCGTATTCGAGAGCAGATTCGGACAGCGCAGTGCAATGGCTGCGATCATCTGGCGACCTGCATGGGAGGATGCCCGGTGTTCCCGACGATCAATCTCTGCGGCAGGTCTAGATCGCTTGATAATGGGCAGTGAATGACCGTTGCTTTGGTGGTCCAATCGCACGGCTGGAAACTCAGCACCAGAACGGACTGGTGATACATATGAGTGAGACACGTCCACAACCTCCACCACTCCCAATCGGCAAAGGCAAACGGCGCTTCCTGACGGATATCGACGGCAGGAAGCAGCCATTTGTCATCCTAGACGAAATCAGACGAATACAGTCGACGGATCCCAACAAGGCCATCTATCTCCAGAAGGTGCGATTTGAAGGGGACGGACGAATTGAATTGCGGCTCGCGTACTACATAATAGGCAAGAAGCCAAGGATGGCAGGCAGGTGGGTGTTTGGCCAGTATGCGACACTCATGCCCATCGACGATTTCAGGCTGATTATCCAGGAGGCCGAAAGGAGAGGCTGGATATAGCGGTGGCGGGATACGAATCGGCGATTTCCTGGTTATGGGTTGGCCTCGCAGGCCAGCGCATCATCGCTACTTCCCGGCCTCATACCATCGCACATTTTCCTGTTGACAGGGCCCAAACATATGGCTAACTTAGGCGCATGACATGGACGTCACATTGGGGCCAGGGAGCTGCCGTGGAAAGCCGTTAACCTGGTAGCAGGTAGAGACACCTCGCCCCGCTCCCGTCGGCGTGCTAACGGTTGCCTGCGGGAGACACCACCATGAGCGTCTGCGCTTCTGCCCTGCACGGACCGCAGGAGCCTGTCCACGTGCGCTGCTGCGAAGGCTTGGCAATGCTACTTCCCCGGGCATTGGGGCCGTCAGTGGCCATGGCCGGGTCCATTATGTTCACACAGTGGACCGTCTTAGGCACCCATCTGGGGATCAGGCTGTCGGAAGACGTTGGCAAGAAAAAAGTGCGCCTGCCCGAGAGGACGAAACCATTGTTAGCAGGGCAGGTTGCGGCTGGTGGGGGCCGCGTGCGGATCGTTTTTGGTAGTCGGCGGGCTTGTCTGCCTGGGCGGATGCTGCAAGAATGCATCGAACAGTTGGTGCTACGCGCTTGCCTGATACTCGCCTTTTCGCTGTTCCTCAGGGAGGACGATGTGTTCCAGCACGGCTTGCCCCAAGTGCATTCTCGGCGGGTGGCCAGTCTGTTTCCACGGTAACTGGAGAGTGGAAGATGAAGCACAAAGCCCTCGTCGTTGAGGATGATCCGCATGCCGTCGAGATGATCGAGGACGTCCTGGCTGCTTTGGGGCATGGAAACGACTCAGCAGGCAGCCTTCTCGAGGCCCGCGGGCTTCTTAAGGCCGGCAGCTACTCCTACGTCCTTCTCGATCTTGAGTTCCCGGCCCGGTCGCGTCGTTGTGTGCCTCGCATTCAGAACGCCGAGAACTTCCTCGACGCCATGGCGGAGGCGAGAAGCAAGCAGGCGACACCAGTGATCGTCATGAGCAGCCTTGTGCCACGCGATTCCGAGCAGGCGACCGAGATGATGAGACTGGCCACGAGCCTGCGTCAGAAGGGCGCGACGGATTTCATCGGCAAGCCGTTCCCGACAGCCGGGCGGACGCTTGATCGCGTAATCAAGAAGGTGCTTGGCGCAAATGGCGATCCACGCCGCAGGGGGCGCCGGAGATCAACAAAGACGAAGGCGTCCCGGCTCGTTCCCCGCGGCAAGGAGAGTGGTTCAACCGACCATGCCAAGGTCATCGGCCAGAAACCCGATGCTCCGGAAGCCAAAGCCAGCGGGCCACAGCAAACCGCCGCAATTGAACCCCTCCCCTGGGATCATGTTCCCAACAAGCCGATCGCGCTGGATCGGTTTATGGTCAAGTACTGCGAGAAGAGATCAAAGGAGACGCGAAAGTACCGGCGCAAGGCGCTGCTTGCAGCGGCCCGCAACAGTACGTGCGGCAAAGGAAGCGTTGCCCTGCCGTCCCCGGCCGTCCCCGGCCGTCCCACACAGAAACGGCCGACCCAAGGAGTACTTCACGCACGATCTGCTAACTGCTTGGCAGGGATTCATTGATGAAGGTGTGGACTTACCCCCACTATCGCCGCAGACTACGGAGAACGGCACACGTCGATTGAACGAAGAGGCCAATCGATGAAACTCGTACCTGCAGACTCGTTGCTAAGTAACCGGGTTTACCTGACAGTTTTTGATCGCATCACCTATTCTCAAGTCGCTTGGACACCACAGGACATCGATGACATTCGTGCATCACTGGCTCGCCAGCTAAAGTTCGTCATCCTGATCAAAGGCCACGTGGTGGTTGCCGCCTCGCATTTGTTGGAATCGGAGCTGGCTCAAGAGGTCCTTTGTTCACATCCACGCCTATTCTCTGAGGGTATCGTAGTGCCTGCCCTGCGTTCGGAGTTCCAGACCTTTGAGCAATTCTTAGATATGAAGTTGTCTGAAGCCAAGGGTACGCCAGAGTATTCGGGGGCCAAGAAGAGGGAAACTGCCAAGATGCTTGATGAAACGGTTGCCTTGGCAGTCCGTTGGGAAGTGTCGCAAACATCCGCGTGGTTTCAGCAGAGGATGATCGAAGACATTGGGGACGAACACAACCTTCTGCGGTCATGTCTACGCCAGAGCCGAGTCGTCACACCATCCGGTGTTTCCGAGAAGATCGCGGCAGTTCCACGATTGGGGCGCAATGACGTCTATCGGATTGCCAAAGGCACTGGCGACAAGAGGTTTTGGGAAGTGCTCTGCAATTACACTGACTTCGTCTATTACCTGTCCGGGGCCCGTGCCGTCCAGTCCGAGGGCCTACTGCCGCAAGAGAATCTGATGGACTTTAGCTTGTCGGACATGGCTAGCGGCAGAACTAACTTGTCGGACATGGAAGTGTTTTTCAAGATGTTCGTTGACATCGTGAAGACGGCTACACACACGCACTTCCCCATGGACCTGCTTGACGCGTTGGATGTTGAGGATGCGTTGGACCTTCACCATATTGCCGTGAATCAGGACTTCATTGAGAAGTACAACCGGATTCAGGAAACGACGAAGGAAGGCTTGACTCTCCACGATCCGGAGCGGCTCGTTATGCTAATGGAGGAGTTGGAGCAGTACGAAATGGACCTCCATTCACAGTACCAGCGGGCCATTCACGCGGAGTTGCCCGGGTATCTTCGGGATTCGAAAGAATCTGCTGCGGGTAAGTTACTGAACGCGATTGCGTCCTTGTTAATTCCATGGTACAGCGCACCGGCGAATGCTCGAGACATCCTGGTGTCTGGCCTTGAGCTTGGCGGCAAGCGAGACATAGCGCAGTCCATCATGAAGCGTATAGATCGATGTGCCAAGGCCTGTCTTTCAGTTGCTGACCGTCGCGATGTGTCCTCACGGCCAGTGCTCCTGAGATTCATGAAGGAGGTGAGCCGGAGGTATGCGGGCAAGTTGCCGGGGGCGTGGTAGATCGATGTTGCCATATAGGTCCTTCTGATATCGTTTTGAGAAGCCACCTCAGGTACGTCTAGCAAAACTGGTCGCCACTCTAGCCGTGGCCGACCCGAACTGCAAGGTCGGGGTCATGCGGCGACAGCTGCGCTTTGGTCCCAGCGGACGGGACCAACACACGCCAAAGGACGCTGGTGACTTCAACGCGTTAACCTACTCCGGCCTCACGGACACGTAGTCGCCGGGAAACTCACGATCATCGCCAAACCGCTTCCATTCCTTCAGTCGTTCCCAGAATGCGTCCAAGTCTCGGGTGATGAGGGGACGACGAGAGAGCTCAGTCAGATCAAGGCGTAATTCCTCCGTGTGGAATGTCTCGTCGTAGTGATGCGAGACGGCACCGTTCGTTAGCCAGCTACCAGACGACGGGGTTGCGGGGAACCACTTGTCCAGGAACGTCATGTGGGTCTCGTGAGCGGCATCGCGAAGCCGGCTAAGCTGTGAGCAAGCGTCGTTGCTGTTAGGACTTCCGTACGCCGGGGTCCGGAAGGACACTTGAATCCTCAGCGGAAGGCCTTCGACGTCCAGACGCTGGAAGTTGCCTGTGGCGTCTAACCACAAGTTGAAGACTTGGCTGTCTCGGCTAATCTCGGAGTTATATTCAAGGGCCAGCGTCAACTCACCGACACCGGCCGCGCTGCCGTACCGCGGAAACGAAAGGCATACTGAAGGCCCACTGCTCTTGATCAGACTTGCAGACATGCTTCGCAACGCGCTGTCGAGGCCGGAGCTGCCATGACTGCCCTTGTCCAGTGCCGCGAGCATCCAGTTTGCAGAAGTTGGATAGTTCAGCCGAGGGCGGCGCCATTCCTGGACTTGGTCGCAAAGGATGAGCAGGAACGCAAGCGGGTCACGCGAGAAGGAAACCTTGTGATTGGCTGGCCGCCAGTGATGCAGGGCGACGGCTCGAACGGCCGGAAGGTAATCGGCCGGCTTGAGCCTGGGATCGTCCTTGCCTATCCGGTCAAGAAGGGATTGCAGGTGCATCGCGCCTACGACGCCGTGGTTTTCGCCCAACCCGTCCTCCGGTTCCAAGCCCAGCCGGGTCAACTCCTCGCTGCGAGACAAGCTGGCCAGGGCCGTTGACAGGTTTTCCCCCAATTCACGAAGTGCTTTGGAATGGCTGAAGAACCCGAGGTGGCGCTTGCTGGCGTTGAAGACGTCCATCGCGTAGCCAAGATCGTGGAGCAATGCCGCCATGTGCCACAAACGGAGGACCTGCTTTCGCCTGTCCTCGTCCTTGCCCCGCAGGCACAGGCGGTCCGCCACCGCATGCCACAATCGTCGGTCCGGATTCTCCTGAATTCTCGTGTCCAGCAGCGCATGTCCCAGGAACGTCACTTGCAGGGCGTGGAAGAAATGGTCACGGTAGAACCTCTTGAGCGCGTGCAAAGCCGGCTCGCCCCGGGCGGCGTGCAGCAGGTGAGCGCGAAGATCCAGCCGGGCCGGAATGCCCAGGTCTCTATGCCCGTAGGCGGAGACCAACAGGATCAGGCGATGCACGGCGTCGTCCGAACCGTCGTGAAGATCAAAGGCCGTGTGGGACATCACGGCCAACCCATGAAGAACGCGACAGAACTCCACGTTGCTGAGGGCCTTCGACCGCAATACCGTCCGCAACGACCCGTTCGCCTCCAAGCATTGGCTCAGCGCGAAGCACAAGAGCGACTCGCGGCTTACCGGCAGCACGTCACGATCTTGAGGCTGGACCGATCCCAGCGATTCGCGAACGTCGCCAGCCAGGAATGCATCCAGGGCCAGCGCCCGAAGCTGCTCCAGCTTCTTGTCAATCTTCCCGATCTGGTCTTCCTTCCGCTGGTAGCGTACCCATTTTGCCACCGTCCGGTCTTTGCTACGCCCCGACGGCGCGTCATTAGGGTGTGACCTCTCGTCCTCCAGCGCGCGATGTGTCCAAACCCAGCGGCACAGGTACACCAGCAACCGAGCATTTCTTCGCAGCTTTCTGAGTTGATCTTCGCTGAGCCCTGTCAGTGGCAGCCGGGGGGTCCAGGTGTTCCAGGAGAAGGAAATTTCCTTTCCCTGAGCATTAAAGAATAACTTGCGGGCCGAATTCCCCTTTGTGTGCCAAAGCTTGTGTGCATCAATGAAGCCTTTGCGGACCAGTTCGGCAAGTGTGCACTGACTGAGCCAGCTTTGCATGGTTCTCTCCGTATCGGTTATTTCTGCTGGAGGGCCGGGCTTGATTGGGCCGTGTACCTCGGAGCAGTCACCGCGGCCCACCAGGTGGTGAGAAACAGCTCGACGATGCCCCGCTGGACGCACCGGTTAGATAAATCGTTGGGTTTGGGGGCCAACTCGGCAGGATCAATCAACAGCAAGCAGTGCGGCCGATCGCAGCCGAATTCCGCGCCCCTCTGGGCAGGCACCGCGAAGATGTCGATCTGACCAGGATCGTGCTCGCCGCTTGTTGTCGCGAATTTGTAATCGACTGTGTCGCAGTTGGGGAATCCCTCATTCAAGAAGCGGTTGGCGCTTGCCTGTACGTTCGAGTCCTTCAGGACTCCGTCAACAAGATTCTCCGCTGATTGTGGGTGGAACAGCTGGCTGATGAATTGCCCTTCCGTGTCCACTTGGACACAGATTGTCGCTCGAGCCCCCAAATAGACGCACAGGTCTCTCAGTAGGTCGGATAGAGCGAATACCGGGCTTTGGTTCCAGTGCTTGTTCAGGATGAGCGTGAGTCTCACGATGAAACCGGAGTCGATCAGGCATACTTCCTTCATGTCTTCGGACGGGGTGGCCATGCTCATCCTCCAGAAGCAGTGCCCAGCAGGCTAAGCAGCTCAGTCATCTTCCTGAGGATCTCTTCACTCGATGTTGGCTTTGTTAGCCAAGCCGAGCGATGCGGAGCTAGGTCGATGCCTCTACGGGTTTCGGCCTCGTTGCCCACGGCCGTCAGGTACAACACGGCCAACGAAGCGTTCGCACTCTTTGCAAACCATTTTTCGACGAGCCGAATGCCGCCGTCCTTAACGATGAGTTCGTCAATGACACTCAGCGCAGCGGCCCGTTTGTGTCTGGCTTTCGCCAAGGCTGTCTGACTTGTCGAATCGTTTGGATTAGGGCCCAGGCGGCGGATGGTACTCCGGGCCTCATCGATTATCCTCATCTGACTTTGAATATTCGCAAAGTCTTTCTCAGTCTCTGGAAGCATCACGTCCATGATGACCAGGCCAAAGCTCTCATCCCTACTCCCGCGCATGGCTTCGTTGGCCTCCTGCATCGAATGGACCACGACGGGTGGAACCTTCGTCCGCTCTTCAACGAGGCCTCTCATTCTGGCGGCCAACTCTTCGTCGTCCTCAACGATCAACACCCGCCAGCCCTTCAACGCCCCGTAATCCGCTTCCTCGATCATTTGCGATCCTCTCCGTCAGCCCTTGGCAGGGCGGCTTCGATGACAGTAACGAAACGCTTGTACCTGCGGATTTCCTCATCCGTGGCCGAGTCCGCGGGTCTGCTTGTAATATGGATCCAGCCGCCGGCCGCCGCAAACTCATCGATCGCGTACGGCAGGCCGATCCCGGACCCGCCCCTATCCCGCTTGTAATCCGTGACGCCCCCCCTGCCGCCATACTCACGGATTCGGACAAGCTTGCCTTTAGGAATCCCGATGCCGTAATTCGATATCAACGTCCTGACGAACTCGCCTTGGTTGGACACCTTAACGTCAACGTGGTAAGGCTGAACGCCCCCACGGCCGCGCCTGCCACCGTAAGAGTACTTCACCGCATTATCCAGCAGGCCCAGTAACGCACGCTGAATGCGGTAGCGGTTAACATGGACAACGGCTTTCCGTGGCCAGTTGCCTGCCTCGATCAAGTCGCATGGATGCCTGGCGGCCAAAGGCTGTACGATTTGCATCGCTCGTCGGAGGATTTCGATAAGATCGACGTCCTCTGTCCCGTCATGGGCGAATTCGAGCAACTGCGCCAGATCCTCCTTCGCGTCCGCAATTCTGTCCATTCCGCGTTCACAGTCGGCGGCGAGTCCAGTCGCGTTGGTTCTTCGTGCGGAATACAGAACATCCTCCAGGATGAACTGGACCGCCTGGAGGGGCGTTCTGAAGGAATGGCCGATCACGGAGACACGATGCCGGAACTGCTCCTCTGCATCCCGCTGGCGGAAGATCCTGCACGCCGCGTCAGCGGCCATGCCGACGATGCCGCATAGCCCTTCCACGAAGTCTTGACGTTCCGTCGGGATGTCGCCTCGCAGCACGATCACCGTACTGGACTGCTCCGACCCGGTGCCGACCTTGCTACGGTATGCCCAAAGGTTTTCGTTTCCCATGTTCAGGACGGCGATCAGGTCGGGCGCTGTCTTGCCGCTCAGACTCACCAGCCTGCCGGATGCAAGCGCGGGGACCACGGCCCGCGCGTGGACAGGGCGGATTCTGTCCTTCACCCCAGGTTCAGAGATCTCCGCGACGAAGCGCGAACGATCACGAGTATACAGCCTGACGTTGTCAATATCGGGCAGGATCGTCAGCCGGCGCAGGATCTTCCCGCACCGTAACCACCAAGCCTCCGGCTCGGCCATGGGAATCGCGTCCAGCGCCTGCGAGTAACCGCGGAGGAGCTGCTGTTCCGCTGCCGTCTTGCGGGCCTGGTGCAATGCCCCGAGCAGGGCCTGGGCCATCTCGCCGAAACGCAGGAAGTCGCGAATCCGCTTGCGCAGTTCACCTGGCGATACAATCTGGCCCTCGCAGCAAGCTGCCTGAAGCGCGTTGCGCATGAGCTCCTTGCGTTCCGCGGAGATCGACGAGTGGCTGATCTTGGCCTCGATGGATGCGACATGGTCGCCATCTTCGGGGCAACTCTCCCAGTCCACGATGTCCTTGAACTCTTCGAGGGGCTCCCGCCATGCCTCACGGCCTGAGTCCACGATAATCTGCCCGCCAAACAGCACTCCCACCACCTGGCCTTCCACGCGCAGCGGATACGTCATGTCCAGCAGGCCGAGGGGCTCGCAGGCGTAAACCCTGGGGTCTAGGCCCGTCTGCTGGAAGTGTCGCAGTGCAGACTGCTTGTCCCCAAGGGCACAGATGCCCTCCTGGTCGCACTGGTTAGCGTCCCGCCAGCAGACGCATACCGGATGGAACGCTTCCATGGCCTTTTCGCCCAGCGCGTCGCGGCGGTCGAGCGTCTCGAGCGACACCTCGTCTGACTTCGGAAACACAACGGTGATCCCCGAATGAAGGGCGTAGCTGAAGCCGTTGAGCAAGGTTTGCAACACGTCCTTGACCACCCCCAGCAGGCCCCAGGGGCTGGCGTCCCGGACATAGCGCGCGATCTTTATTTCCATCATCTCTGCTCCTGGAATGTCGATTGTTGGGACAAGGACAGATGCCCAAAAAGCGCACTTCTCCTTTAGCGAACAAAGACACTGGCAACGGCGGCTGCCATGGGACTCCACCGGCCATAGTCACCGCTGGTCCAGCAGAAGGGCCAGGTAAGGAGCGATCATATCACTAAACTGGATTTTGTCAATATGCAACCGGCTTGCCGATCCAAATTTTATCTGATTCCACGGGCCGGGAACAAGAATCCCTTTTCTTCGTTCACCGCTCGCCGCTACAATCCCCCGCCTCATGACTTGGACACCATGGCAATTCTTTCTCGTGACCATTGCGGGATGGATGAACCGCAGGCAGCAGGAGGTCATCGAGTGTCTCAGGGAGGAGAACCGAATCCTGCGAGAGAAGCTGGGCCGAAAGCGCATACTCCTGAGCATCGTCCAGAAACGCCGCCTGGCGATCAAGGGCAAGGCGTTCGGCAGGGATCTGCTGCGTCTGTAGAAAACTCGCACGCCAAATGGACCAGATATGGGGAGAGGTCCAATGTAGCCAAGACTCTCACTCAGGTTGGTACATAAAATGGGGGCAGGTCAGCACAGGTTGCCATTGCCGCGCCTGTCCAAAATCCACTGCGACGGGCTCACCCCTAGTTCGCATAAAAGACGTAAGCCCAGGTATCCGGCCACCACTGACGGTAGTAGGTCTTGCTCGGGGGCTCGCACGGCACCCAATCTGTTATCAGCGCCCCGGGCGTCGAGAATCGCTCCGCATCGGAGTCACCGGACACGTCCCACTCATAGACACCACTGTAGCCCATCTTCCATCGCAGGTCCGTGGGTTTGTTGCTCTCCACTGCCGTCGCGATCGTCGCATGCCAGGCGATTAAAACCTCATCCACCTCAAACGCGTACACAATCCTGTCATCTGCTTGTGCCGACAAACTGGGATAGTAGGATCGGGAGGCGCAATCATCATTAAACATAAAGTTTGCATATGGCGGCTCGACCGAGTAGTCGTAGTTCGCTGAGCCGGCGTACCCGTCCATCGCATAACAAAAGCCATTCGTCGTGTTCGTAGCGCTGGAGATACGACTGATGCCGGAACATTCGTCGTAATACCAGTCCCAGAAGCGATCTACCCAATCTGTCCGGGAGGAATAGCTGAAATCATATTCGACGTGAATATGCGGGAGCTTTGTCTCGGCGTCGGTGATGCAGTGGTCCGTAAGAGACGTGGTTACGTAGAGGGCCTTGTAGGATACCTCCCAGGCAGCGCCGCCGGGATAAAGCCCGTAATACTCGATGTAACTGGCAGAAGAAAAGTCGAGGTCCTTCGGATCCTCCTCGTCATCAACGGCCTGGGCCGTCGAGACGCTCAATGACACCACGGTCAGCAGGGCAAGCCCGAGCAACATGGCGGGTCGACCCCAGAGATCAAAAAGTCCACTGGAAGACTTTGTCATTGTGGCACTCCTTTCCTTTCAAGGTACTATTTGCGGACTTCTGATAGCACACGATTGAAGCGTAATAGACATAAGTCCAATATCGCTGTTAACACGGCTACAAGACCCAATAGCAGGTCGCACTCACAACTGTCAAGAAATTCTTTCCAAATCAACTTCTTTCTTGATGCTGAATTCTGAATAGCCTCTGAGACGCTATGTGCGTGCACAAACCGAACACATGCTGGCTCATTTTGTTCCTAGTTGGTAATCGGCGAGCAAAATGGGCCCAGACGCAGTCGTGAAATCGTCAGCTTCAGGACTCACATGCCAAATGGATCAGAGGAGAGGAGGTCACCAATGCTCACTGTTGCTTTTCACTGACATTCCCGGTCGTGACTGAGTTGCTGCTACCCCTAAATTCATATGCACCCATGTCAGGGCCACCGCCGCAGTAGTTCATCCACACACTGTCAGCATCTGTCCACGTGATCGGTTCCTCGACGGTAATCGTCCGGGTATCATAATTGACATCGGCAATGGTGCACGTATCGTCGCCAACCCGGATCACGTCGGGAGCAACGAGGCCGTAGCCGTCAGTGAAGAACAGTGCATCATCCACCACAATCTTCTTGCCCGAGCCCCCTCCTTTTGTGTATGTCAACGGGCCGCCAGCATCAATGCATTCGCTTTGAACCTGCAAGTGGAAGTCGTCACTGGCTGGATCGACAAACTGTGGGCTCACTTCGATGTTGTTTCCCAAATGGTGTGGGTACTTTGCCGCCAATTCCCTCAGCACTCTCTGGCCCGATTTGTCTGTGAGGATGTTGTTGTAGTAGAGAGGCATTCGTGTGGGCTCAAGGTCGATACGGGTTGCCTGCTGCGATGACGGGGCGCAGATGATGTTGTTGACATGAACATTGTCCCCGAATGCCCCTCCATGCTGCTCCATAAGGATGTATGAGGCCCCCGCCTGAATGGCAATCTCGCATCCATAAAGTGTGTTGTTATAGAAACGATTCTTCTCACACCACCAGG
>SDBV01003525.1_pt1 | contig 23010 bp, 44 predicted proteins | sample 2277081 | NCBI WGS metagenome assembly SDBV01 (sample SAMN10402039, study PRJNA504765) | marine sediment metagenome | isolation source: marine sediment core GS10_PC15, 223 cmbsf | place: Arctic Ocean: Southern Knipovich Ridge | collected 2010 | reverse complement strand
GTAGATGAGCATTTATGGAATGTGTGGAAAAAGCATAAAATGACAATTGATAATAAGGATTACATGACTACATTGAGTATGTTGGATGTAGAAGATAGTGAAGTCAGAAAATATCTTGCTGATCGAAATAATAATTTCTCTCCTTCAGCCTCACAAATAGACAGGGGAAAAACTGAGATTCAAAATCGATTATCAGAACTTTTTCAAGATACCAATGATTTTGCTGTCTTACGGCCTGATTCATCAAAAGTATTTTGGACGTTTGGAGCTGATCCTGACACGATGACTGGGAGATCATTAATGGCTCTTGGCCAAGTCATGGCGAGCTTTAGATCTTATCAATTCGCACTTTTAACGAAAACAATGCAAAGATTCTTGTATGATAAAGGAGCAGAATCAATAGGGGATGCCTTAGTGAATTTTAAATGGAATTATAGAGGGGTAGCTCAATATTCGGCTTCTGTTATGTTATTAGCTGCAACTAAAGTAGCGGCAGAACATATTATTCAAGGAAAGAAAATAACCAATATGGATGATTTTTTTGAGCAAACTTTACGAAATACTGATATCGTTCCCTTTTTATCTATCCTATATCCCCAAAAAAGAACCTTTGAAAATACAGTGAATGATATTTTGGGTCCTGCTGCAGATTCAACAGTTAAATCATTCATGGGAGTGGAAAATTTGTTAAGTGGAAATTTAAGTACAAAAAGTGCTTGGTATGCATTATATGAAAACTGGCCCATGGTGAATTCTCTCCCCTTTAAAAGATTTTGGACTTATAATTTATTCAATACATTCATTAATGAAATTACCGGACACAACCCAGGTCTTGGACAGCCTGGAGGGTATAATTCACACATTTAGGAGACTTTCTGATGGTACAAGTTTTAGATAATGGCGCACGTATTCAATATACTACGCAAACAGGACAAACAATTTTCACTTATCCGTTCTTAATTTTTGAAGATACGGATTTATTAATTTATTTGCGCGGTCCATCTGATCCGGTTGATCCACCTGGAGAATTATTAACTCTGAATGTAGATTACACCGTGCAAGGTGCTGATAATGAAAACGGTGGAACAATTACATTAACTTCTGCTCCTGTTGCAAATAGTATTTTAACAATTGAACGAGATGTCCCTGCTACTCAATTAGTAGATTTCACTGTAGGTGGAAAATTCACTGGCGAAACACTTAATTTTGTAATGGATAAACTTACCCTCTTAATTCAACAGAATGAAATGTTGTTAGAAGATCGGGGATTATTATATTTAGCGACTGAAGAATTAGGAATTGGCCAAACTACTTTACCTAAGCTTCCGCCAAATACTGGCGCGGGAAATCCTATTTGGACTGCAAATGGAGCAGGTAATTTAGTTGCGGCGGTTTGTGATGAAACTACTACATGCAGCACTTTACGCTCAGAGCTTTTATCTCAAACAGAAGCGGCTCCAGGAACAGATAACGTGGGATTTTTTGATCCCGATGATGGGGGTGTTACATTAACTGACGAATTACTCAAGATTTTAAATCGACGTCAAACCAGCAATCAAATTATTGGGGGAGATTTTGGTAATAATCCTTGGCAGCGTAATACTACTTTTTCGCAAGTTGGGGCTAGTACTAAATTAACTGCTGATCGATTTAAGTTTGTACAAACAAATGCGTTGCATGATACTGTTGTCTCAAAAGATACAGGAGATTTTCCTCCAGCTTCATCTTTTAAAAGTATCGCTTCCTTAAAAGTTACAAATAATGCGGTTGTTGCGCCGGCTGCCGGTGATGAAATGTGGATTGGTACTTTAATTGAAGGCTATCGCATACAAGATGTGATTAAGAATAAATTTACCTTATCATTTTGGGTTAAGAGCAATAAAACCGGTATTTATTCTGTAGCATTTATTAATAGTGGTAATCAACAACGCTGGGTTAGCGAATTTAATATAAATTCTGCGTCAACGTGGGAATTTAAAACTATTACAGTTGACGCCCCTACTTTAGGGGCAGGCTGGGTTTTCGATAAAGGAATTGGATTAACAGTTAGTTTTTACTTGTCAGCGGGAGCAAGTTTCCTACTTGCGCCTGCTCAATTAGATCAATGGCTCACAGCTGGTATAGGAAATGCGTCAGATAATCAGGTAAATTTTGCAGATAACATTGGTAATGAATTCTTGCTTCAAGGGGTTCAATTAAAACCTGGTACAGTGACAGCTGATGATTTTGATTTTAGATCATTCGATGAAGAGCTACAGTTATGTTTACGTTATTTTGAGAAGAGTTATATTGAAGAAAATTCTCTTGGAACAATAACAAAGTTTGGTGCATTACGTTGGGGTGGTATTATAGCTGCTTCTGATGTTTTTTTAGACTTTATTTATCAATCTTATCAAGTTAAGAAGCGTATTATACCCGCTGTTACTATATTCAATCCTAATAGTGGAACTATCAATAGTGTTAATTTATGGGATTTGAAGGTGGGAGTAAGCATAGCTGATCGTGCAGTTGTTGGAGTAACAGAACGTGGTGATAATAGTATTGGAATTGTTGAAATTACCCCTGCTACCCCTTTAACTGCAGACGAATATTGGCAATTTCATTGGGCAGCAGATGCTGAATTGTAATGGGTATTAATCCAGAGCATTTATTAGATTGCGTGATTAGCCCAACATTGGATCAATTGTCGATGGGATCGCCAGAAGCTAAAATTCTCTTATTAGGGGTTGCGGCCCAAGAATCCCGTATGGGTTTTTATATTCGTCAATTGGGCAACGGTCCAGCGTTGGGATTGTATCAAATGGAACCAGATACGCATGATGATATCTGGAATAATTTTATTCGTTTTCGGCCAGCATTAATCTATCAATTAAGAGATTGGTATCGTGATGTTTTTCCTACATTTGAAAACTTAAAGTATAATTTGGCCTATGCAACTATTATGGCTAGACTTCATTTTATGCGTAATCCTGATCCAATACCGAGCCCGGATAATATAGAAAAATTAGCGAATTATTGGAAAGTACATTATAATACCAAATCAGGACATGGCACTATTGATGAGTTCATCACCAACTATGAAAGCTTTGGTTTATGTTCCATATGGAACAAACTAAAAGGAAATTAAAATGTGGGATCAAATTAAAAAAGTTATTTCTTCGGTTGCTCCAATTCTTGGAAGTGCGGTTGGTGGACCATTTGGTGCGATGGCGGCTAAAATTATAGCTAAAACTATTACCGGTGATGAAAATTCTGATGAATCAGATATCTTACAAACTCTGAATAGTACTCCTGAAGCTCTTCTAAAGCTGAAAAGAGCTGAATTTAATTTTAAAATTAAGATGAAAGAGATTGGAATTAAAGAATCTCAGTTGCGCGCTGATGATAGAGATAGCGCACGATCTCGTGAAGAAATGTTGATCAAATTCGGCCATAAAGATTATACCATGCAAATTCTTGCACTTACCGTCACGGTCGGATTTTTTGGATTAATATTTAGCTTATTATTTGTCCAAATTCCATCAGATGCAACCACCTTTGTTAAAGAGATTCTGTTTTTGATGGGTGGCTATTTTGGTGGTATAATCACCTACTACTTCGGTAGTTCAGAAGGTTCTCGAATTAAAGATTTAATGAAATAGCTTATCTTTAGATAAAAAATATTAAATGAGCATTGTTTATTTACCCTATAGATTTACACCTTATCCTTATCAAAAAACAGTTTTTAAAGCGTTTTTTAAGGATAAAATAAAAAGATTAATTTGTATATGGCATAGACGAGCCGGAAAAGATTTGTCTTTAATAAATCTTTGTATTATTGCGGCTCATCAACGAGTTGGTACTTACTATTATCTTTTCCCTCAGCTCGGTCAAGCTAGACGAAATATTTGGCAAGGAATGGATGAAGAGGGAATTGGATTTATGGATCGTTTCCCGGCCCGCTTAATTAGAAAAATTAATCATTCTGAGATGAGAATTCAATTTAAGAATGGATCAGTTTTTCAATTAGTTGGATGTGATTATTATAATAAGTTAATGGGCGCCAATCCTATTGGAATTATATTTTCAGAATATAGTTTACAAAATCCAGCTGCATGGACTCATCTCTCACCTATTTTAGTTAAAAATGGAGGATGGGCAATTTTTAACTATACCCCTCGGGGGATGAATCATGCATTTGATTTATATGATATAAATAAAGATAATCCAAAATGGTTTACTCAAGTTTTAACAGTAGATGACACTAAAGATAATAACAATAACCCTATAATTTCAAGCGATCAAATTGATGAAGAGCGAAAATCTGGTAAAAGTGAAGATTTTCTTCAACAAGAATATTATTGTAGTTTTTCTGCTTCAGTCCATGGGGCATATTTTTCTAAACAATTAGCTAAATGTGATAAAGAAAATAGAATATTAAACTTTCCAATTGATACATCTTTTCTGGTTAATACCTATTGGGATATTGGACGTACAGATAGTACAGCGATTTGGTTTATTCAATATTCGAATGGTAAATATTATGTAATAGATTATTATGAAAATAATAATGAAGATATTCCTCACTTTATAAACTATATACATGACTTTAGATCTACGCATGGAATAGTTTATGGAAAACATTTTGCACCACATGATTTTGGGAATAAATCTTTTGGATATGGAACAGGGGAGACGTTGCACCAATCATGTTTAAAGCTTGGTGTTAGGTTTGAGCCCCCTGTTCCGCGTGTTCCAGATAAAATAGACGCAATTCATGCTGTTAAAAGTGTTTTTGAAAAGCTTATTATTCATAAAGATAATTGTCATCATGGATTAGCATGCTTGAGAGAATATCACGCTAAATATAATGAATCTAAAAACACCTATGGTGATCCCGAGCATAACTGGGCATCTCATGGAGCAGATGCTCTTATGACTTTCGCTCAATCGTTAGATATGTTTAAAAATAAACATGAAAGAGGTGTCATACTTAAAAATAGAGTTAGATTTTAATTATGATCTTCATGCATTAAAACAATTTTTTCTATAAATTCAGTAGTTAATTTTTTTATTTTTTCTAATTCAATTGATGCCTTACTATTTATATTTCTACAAAATAGGCATTTCTTTTTTGAAAGAGGAATTTCTTCTTCTTCTTCCATAGCTATAAAAATATCACCTAATTTTCCATCAAACATATACCTAATTCCAGCTAAACTTGTAAATTTTCCATACTTTAGTGAAAATATATTAGGATCGTGAGGATATATGTATCGGGATAATTCCCGGATGTCTAATAGATCCATTTCAATTAATGTACTAATTTTCATAATTACTCCTTTAAGTTAAACAAAAAATTATTACTGATATTTCATTTGCATATAAATATTTAATTCTAACTACTATTTCTCCTGTAATCGTATTTTCTATATTCCGAATAGCAAATATTTTTGTTAAGCACTCAACTAATTCTTTTTCAATTGATTTCAAATCAATTTTTACATCACTTATAAGAAATGCGGATAAAAGTAAATTTTTTTCTTTTATTTGATGCGTTAATATATCGTCATAATCTGTGTATATTAAATCATAAAGTTTTGTTTCTAACTCTCTAATCATTCTTTACTTTTTCCTTAGGATTTAATACTCTGAAATGTAATGGTCGAAAAAGTAAAATCAACTGACTTAAGGGGGTCATCCGTCTGTTTAAGGTTCGCTAAGATTGACTTAACGCTATCTTCCTCCTGTTGATAAACAGCGTCCACAACAGGACTAAAAAAAGAAACGCTACCTCTACTTTTTTGATGACCGGCTGGATCATCGCTCAAGCAATCCATAAAGGCTGATACACCAGGCACAATTTCAGCATCTTTAACTTCTTGCGCAAGATCTTCCGAAAAATTAGTCAAGCAACGGTGCGCACGACCTTTTTGACGGAATGGCCAAGGGCGCCACCATCGAATGCCCCTTTCTATGTCGCTTAGAGCGATGTCACAGAAACCTTTTAGTATGCCGAAAGTTAGGGGTGAATCGTCATAGAGTTGAAGAGTGAGCACCTCTAGTAGGTCGCTCATTTCCGTGCTCCAGCCCGTTTTTGGATTGTGGGATTGCTCTAATTCCAGTTGAGTTGGTAGCGGCTGATTCAAATAAAGCTTGCAGATCAACAGCAATGCTAAAAGGTTGTGTTCGGGGGTATCGTTCATAATATATTTTTCTCCTTAAAAGGGTTTTAATGTTTTTTAATATTATTTGTTAAAAAATTAATATGGCTATTTATATGTTCTAGGGATAGATAGAATATAATATGGGTTTCATTGTTTTCTTCATCTATCCTGCTGCTATGACTTGTATGATAATATTCAGCTTTAGACAGAGGATGATCTTCCGTTACCTGGTTAGCAATTAATTGCTCTCCTAAATAGTCAGTGACCTTTTCTAACTCTTCGTCTGAATAATCCTTACATTCTGCAGGTAATGTTGCTGATCCTATTAAATCGTTTTCAATTAAAAAATAACAGGTCATCTTTATTTCTAAATTTCTCATAATATTTTTCCTTATATTTTTCCTTAAAAGGGAAGTTCGTCCCCAAGATCAACTTCTGGCGCTTGTTCTTCTTCAGCAACATATCCTGCTATTTTCAATTTATCTCCATACTCTTCATTTTTCTCCATTTTTAACATACACTTTCCAGACCAGCCTTTGATTTGTTCAGGTGTTAATTGGCCTTCTTTATATTTTCCTTCTTGGCCGCAAGCTTTACAGAATAAGGAAATTTTCCAGACAGCATTATCAACTCCAACTAAATAGTCATATATAAATCCTGATTGCCCATTATCTTGTTTAAGAAGTAAGTGTAGTTTAAGCTGTTGATTGTCATTAGCCTTTGACTTTCCCTCTGTGCAACCAAAAACTGTAAAGGTAGCTTCGCCTTCAACGAGGGGACAGTCTATGTAATTTTGTTTAATTTCGTCGAGTTCTAGTGGGTTAAATTTCATTTTTTTCCTTAAAGTACTGTTAATATATTTGTTGAAGTGTTATATGTAAAATCTCTTGTGCCTAAATAGGCTGTATATAAATCTACAGAAGTTAATTCAACAACGTTGATATTTGGTGAATGTATATAAACTTCACTTATATTAATATACCCGTTTGGATCGCCTGCTATAAAAGCCAATAATGTAGCCTTATCTAAAGCCATAATGCCCGAATCGGTATACACCATAGCCACACTAGTTGTATCATGAAAATATAGATTTATAGTTAATGTTTCAAACCAAAAATAAACTACACTATCTCCCTCAACACACGCATTATTTTCAAGCATTATTAATGTCATTTTATTTCCTCAGTTAAATCGCTATCTTTGGCTACTTCTTCAAGAAGTTCATTAATTATATTCGGCCATTCTTTTCGAGTATAAGCGTTTTTATCATGAACAGATAATTCCTGATAAAATTTAGTCATGCCTTCTTTTCCTCCTTCTTTTCCAGCATAAAATAATCCATTTTTTATTTTATCTCTATCAACAATAATTGGGATTTCTTTTATCTCAGCTGGCATTTCTTCTTGAGGAGTTGGCGCATAACCAGCTAACGTCATAATGAATGAAAATGATAATCTAAAAGCTTTACCGGTTGCTCGGGTTATACACATACTTCTTTTGGCATATTCTTCTCTTGATTTCCAAGTTCTTTCATTAACTCCTACCATAGCTGATGCGCGACCAACCACTTGTCCGTCTTTAGTTCTCACTAATTCCACGATCGCTTCCCAATCTCCATTCTCATTTTTCTTTGCTTCAACTTCACATGGTACAATTCCTAATAAAGCGCCCAGTGTTGTCCATCCTTCGACTGTTACATATTTTTTACCGTGTATATCAGCGTATAGTTTATGTTTTTCAACAATACCGCATAATATTGATGATGCTTCAGTAGCTGTTTTAATTATTCCGGATGGGCCGCTCGCATTAATTGAGCCCAAGCTAACTTGATTTGCTAATTCTTTCATTTCCATTTCTTTTTCAGAGTCTGCGATTAGCTCATTTGAATTTTTATACATCTTTTTTCTCCTTTCTATCTAATAACTCGGTTCTAACAATTGAAATTTCTTTTGGTGCTTCGATTCCTATATGTATAGTTCCGCGATCAAAACCTAATATTTTTATTAGTATATCTTCACCAATTTGTATTGATTCTGAAACTCTTCTACCTAAAACCAGCATCGTAATTTCCCCTCTATTAAAATTAATGCGACCGCCATGGAAATCCCGGCGATCACATTAAGGGCTACTTGGGTGGCAAGTTTAAATTTTATTTTTTTCATCTTATTCAGGCTCATAATAATCGTTTTCACAATCAAATGCATATACTCTGGATTCACTATCAAACAATTCAATTAAAGCTGGTTCACAATAATTAATTGCATTTTCAGTTAAATCTTCAATTATTTCTGATGCAATAAACTTACTATCAGGATCGTATTTAAGTAATTTTTTAATTAAATTGATTATTCTTATTGCATCAGTTGGTTCAACTAAAGGTTCGAACTCATTAACAGTCCCTAGGGAATCCCAGTAAAAGCCAGTTGCTAAAGATTTGTTAGATTCGGTTAGATCTTGATAAGAATCATGACCATCCATTAAGGCTTCTTGAAATAATTCTGATAATTTAAATCGAGCGGATGTTTGTTGTGTTGTAATTTCCATAAGTCTATCCTTTTAAATTTTTAATTTAGTTACCTGTACAGTTTAGCTTGATTTATCTTGATGTCAACCTTCTTTTACAATTATATTTGATGTACAGTAAATCTTTTAACAGGAAAGAATAATGAAAAGAATAGTACTAAAATTTAGAATGGACAATAACTTAACACAACTTGATTTGGCTAAACTTCTAAAAATCAAACAACAATCAGTTGCTCAATATGAATCAGGGGTGAGCAAACCCAATATTAAGATCTTTTTAAGATTGATGAAGATCTTTTTAAGATTTAACTTTGATGTAGACCCTTATTCTTTATTGCTGAAATTCTACAAATAGAACAATAAGGTAAGTTAATGAAGCTAATTATCAACAGATCAAAAGTTAGCCAAAGATTCACTATGATTAATAATTTAACACTTAATGATAAAAGATTAAGTCCTGAAGCTATCGGATTGTTGGTTTATTTTTTATCACGTCCGCCAGGATGGGATTTTCAAATTGCCAGTTATTGTCAAGATAGACCGGTATGTGAGAAAAAGGTTCGAAGAATGATGCGAGAGCTATCAGAATTCGGCTATTTACGTACCTACAGACAACGATCTGATAGCAATCCATACCAATGGATTATTGAGATATCAGAGGTCACCAAGGTCTTTAAAATGAGCTCTGCTGATGATGGGCCAAGATCGACCAAATCATCTACCTCCCAGAATTGCCAGGTAAATAAAACTACCTCCTCGAATTGCCCTCCTAGATTTACTACCCTCGATTTACCTGGCAATTCTAGGGTACTAAGTACTAATAATGATAATAATACTAATAACAAAGAATTATTAAATAATACGGATATCGATATTTTTAAAAATAAAAATATCTCTTGTCTCGCAAACGAGACTGATCATTTATTTTCCAAAGAAAAATTAACCAAAAAACAAAAACAAAAAAGATCTGAAAATAAAAAATTCAACGAAGATGCAATTGAGATATTAAACTTCTTGAATGAGAAAACAGGGAAAAACTTTCGTGCTGTTGAAACAAATTTAAAATTAATCGTTGCAATTCTAAAAAGTGGTGCTACAATTCTAAATTGTAGACAGGTCATTGTTAAAAAACATCGAGAATGGTCTACTACAGAAATGGAAGGGTACTTGCGTCCAAAGACTTTGTTTACGAAACGAAACTTTGAGCAGTACTTTGGAGAATTAGTTTTACCGAAGGAGTAGGCTTATGGACACATCAGATATGGAACATTCAGATATGCAACATCTTGAAAATTCAATTGAACTTTTAAAACAACACATTCATAATCTTTCAAATGAGATTTTGGAAAGTAAAATAAGCTTTAAATTGCTGGACGAGAAATTAAATACAAGCAATAAACAGAATTCAATAAAATTAGATTTTTTAAAGGATATGATTGATGAAATTTACCGTGACCTTGGAGATTGATAATGAAGATGATACGCAAGAAATAAAACATCTTGTTAATTATCGAGATAATGCGCTTTTAATTTATGAAATCGATAATATTTGTAGAAGCGCAGTAAAGTATGGAGAGGAAGAGCTATGTTCTAAAAGTATAGCAATTTTTGAAGAAATTAGAGATGCAATTGTGGATGTTAATAGCTAAAGAAAAGGATTTGTTGAAATGGAAAAGTTTGAATCTTGCCCTGATTGTAATGGAATTTTAAAGGATTTAAGTTCGTGTGTTTGTGGTTGGAAAGCTTATAAATCAGCTAAAAAACCTAGCAAATACAAATGTAAATATTGCGGTAATGACGCGGAACATGCCAAATATGAAATGTGTCATCGCCATTATGAAGAAAAAATTGGATGGCCTAATCAACTAAAACAATATCCAGAATTAGTTGATTTCACCAATAAGATGAAGAAACAAGAAGAAAAAGAATAAGATCAGGCTATCCAATTTTTTGTTTAACTTAAGGAGAAACTAATGGAAACATCAACTAAAGAAGAGCTAAGTTTTGAAGCTAGAATTCAAAGCGTGATAAATGGTTATAATGAGAATATTTCCAGTATTTTATCGGAGCAGACTATAAATATAAAAAAACATACGCGTAAAGTAGATGAGTTTGAGGAAAAAATTTCTAAATTTGAAGTTAAATTAATTAAATCTCAACAAGAAAACAAGAAATTAACTACTATTCTGAGCGATATTATTCTTTCATTGATGGAGAAATCAGAATTTGATTTTGATAAATTCATATCAAATAAAATAAAATTATCTATAAAAAATAAATTTTAGGAGAAAATTATGATTTATATTTCAATTCAACTTATTTGTCTTTGTATTCAGTTTTATATTCTTTTTAGAATCAGAAAAGAATATAAACTTATTGAAGAAGCGAACCATTATGTACATATTAAAAATCTTATTGATAACGCTGAAAATCGTAAAGAACTTAAGATAAGTTTGGAAGAGAATTTTAAAGATAATGACCCATCAGTTTCTGCTAATTGGCCTTTAAAATGATAAAGTTCGAGAAGTTCTTTTTATATTTTATTGGGCCAATTTATATAGTTATCACACTTTGGTTAGCTACTCTATTTGTTAGTGGGTTAGTGGTTAAACCAAAAAATTTCTCCTTACGACTAGATTCTGGAAGCGGACTAGCTGAATTATATTATATAACCGCTGTTTTAAAGGGTAAATCGTATCTAGTCTGTGAACATTTTGCTGACCATAAAACCTTTTGTTTTAAAAGTAAAAATCCTTATGCGAACTTTAGCGAAGTGTATTTTTTATTAAAAGAGGATAAATAAAATGAAAATAAATATTTCTATTGAAATAAATGATTCAAATAATTTTAAAATTGAACCAGGTGTTGTTATTCCAGTATCTAATCCAAAACTTATTCATGATGTTATTAATGATTTTATATGTAAGTTTACCGATCAAAACAAAGATATTTTAATAAGTTCAGAAGTTTCGATTATTTATGATTAGTCGTAAAAACAGGAGATAAATATGAGTTTAGCAGCAGGAATGGCAGTTGGATTAGCAACGGGTGCAGCATTGAAATCTAGTGGATCACATCTTATAATGAACGGAGATTTTTTAAATCATATCAGTCCCACCTTAATAAAGATATGTGAAAATAAGGCTCATACCGTAGTTATATTCTCCATAACTTCTATTATTGTTTTTTCAATTTTATTTTCAATTGGTTTCTATTATTTAAAAGCTTTGGTTTCTATTGAGAAATCAAAGCCTGAATCAAAGGGATATAATTCCGGTCCTGATGTTTGTGGAATCTATATGGTAAGTATGGGTTTTTTCACTTTTGATATTATAGGAATTCTATTTTCACTTTATTACTTTTTTAGCGCTTATCTAAGTCCTGTTTATTATGGTCTATCGTCATTAATTGGATCCTAAAAAAAGAGATAAATAATGGATATGATATCTATTGTATTTTTACTACTAATATTTATTATTCTAAGCACGAATATTTAGAACTTCGCAGTTAAAATAGAGGGATAAATAATGAAAATATATGAAGAGACAAGAGTATTTAAATCTAAAGATCATGAGAGAAAATATTTTCAGCTAGTATCTGATGTCAGGTATTGTGAATGGGGAGTAACCGAGGATATTAAATTTTGCTGTCCAAGCTCTACCTATTACTTTTTCCCCACCATGCAAGAACTTTTTAACCGCATATTATCCGAAGGATCTCCTGGATATTGCGAAATAATCAATACAAAATCAAAGAAATGTAAAAATAAAAAAAATACTTATTATTTTGAACGTTCTTTGGAGACCAAAAAGATTGGACTACGATTGTTATTTTTATATATACAAGAAAATTTTAAAAAGTTAAATGATGAGAATCGCGACTCATTAAAAAAGATAGAAAGCTTATCAACAAATTTTAGAACGATTAAACAGCAATATGATTATCTTCTTACTTTACCATCAAGTGAAAAATTAAATGTAACGATCAAAGATGATTGGATGAGAATGAGAAATGCTACTAGAGAATTTGCTGTGGTATATAACAATAAATATGCAGAAATGAAAGAACGTTTAATTAAAGTAGAAAATGGTTTCGATGATTTTAAAAAGGAAATAAATAATGGAAATTCTGAAAGAACCTAAATTTGTTAGGAAAGAAGAATATGGAGATCTTACTATTTATTCTTATCCAACAAAACAAGAAGTGAGAGATGTGCTCCTAAAATATGAAGAAGACAAAATAGATGAATATAGGAGGGTAGTTGCACGTCTTATCCCAGAAACTAGTGAAGGTGACAGAGAAGAAATTTGTAGGATGATTAAAAGAGAGTCTGTTGGAAGAATTAAAAGGCTCGGGTTAGACGATATATAAACAAAGGAGATGAATAATGGATATTATAGCCGCTATATTTTTCATACAACTAGCGATGATTATAACTCATATTGGTTTAATATTAAGAAGCTATTTTCTTAAACATGAATATTTAGAACTTCTTTATTCTATTAAGGCTCAAAAAAGCTTTAAAAGAAGGGCCAATCATGTTTTAGAAATGAAAGAAATTACTGAACAGTTAGAGATTGAAAATAATGAAATTAAAGAAAAATTGGGAATGCCAGTATGGAAATAACAATAGATGATTAAACATAAATACCACGCAATAAGAAATAAATATAACGCAGTAAAAACACAACGTGATGGTATGAATTTTGATTCAAAAGCTGAAGCTCGTTATTACGATGATCTTCTTATTCTTAAAAGATCTGGAGTCGTCGTTTTCTTTTTAAGACAAGTTCCATTTGATTTGCCTGGTAAGGTTAAATATCGGTGTGACTTTCAGGTGTTTTACTTGGATGGGCATGTTGAATTTATAGATGTTAAAGGATATATAACGCCTTCGTTTAAGAGGAATAAGAAAATGGTTGAGCAACTTTATCCTGTTGAAATTATTATTGTTAAATAAGGAGTTAAAAATGAGTTTAAGAGCCGGTATTTTTGTAGATAATATTCCAAAACCTTATCCTAAATGGTTTAAAGAAAAATATAAAGATTCAATTATTTTTCCCGAAGATACTGGGTGTATATGTTCTTTAACTTCATTTAGTCGGCTCAGCTATCAGCTTGAAGAAGATATTCAATTAGTACTCATCGAGCAAGAAGCACCTTATTCATTAGAATGCTTATATCTTCACGAGAGTGGTGGAATCACCAAAATAATTATCACTACTAAAGATATTAAATATTATGAGGCTCCGGCAGACTCTTATCGAGAAGTACCCGAGATTTTTGCAGGTTATGGGGGCTGAACAACTTTATATAAACCTAAAATGAGTATTGGAAATGGAAATAGAAATGAAATTTGGAGCTACAGTTAACGCTAAAATTGAATTTGATACGAACAATGAAAGAATTCTCTTTTCATTTCCTTTTGCTGCTTTCACTCCTCTCACGATAAGAGTTTTTATAAGAAAAAAGTTTTTATTTTTTAAATTACCCTTTATTAAATCTCTGAGAGATGGGCGGGATTATATGTTTACACGACTAGGTGAGTCAGGAGGTGAAATCATTTTATTTCGTCTCTTACCTAAAAATTCTATTCTAGTTATTGAAAGAGTGGTGTTCTATGAGGATTAACAGTATGAAAGATGATGATTTTAAAAAACTTACCCCAGATGAAATTCAATCTCTGATTGATGGAAAATCTAAATTTTCAATGGATGATATCTATTTAAATCGAGAGGAGGTAGAAAAATTTCTACGCCAAAAAGATAATTTTAATAGAAAAAAATTCGAAAGTGAAAGGATCTAATTATATGAAAGATGAACGCGAAATGTCTAAATTATTTGTTAATACAATGAGAGATTTATATAAAAAATTCCACAGACAACTTTCTCGTTATGGATATTTTTTTGAGGAGAATGTCCGTCTTATTCTAAGTAAAGAAGATGGTGATATTTCTAATACAATAGATAAATCTATATATTCTCTAGGTTTAAGGACTACTACTCAAAATATTTTGTATAATCATGATATATGGTACATCTTTGAATTGATCGATTTAAAACCAAAAGATTTGTTAGAATTTAATAATATTGCGAAGAAAAGACTTGGTGAGATTAAGGCTAGCCTAGAAGAATTAGGCTTAAATTTAATGAGCAATGATCGAGATGTATTTTGGAATTAGAATGTGAATTGTTAATTAATAAAATGTGCTTTGTTAAATAAGGAGTTAATTGTATGAAAGATGATAAAGAAATACATATTGATAGGGTTCAAGGAATAGACAATATTAAGCTTTTTACTTATATTGGTTTTGATCTTAATAAAGAAGATATTTTAAAGGATGGTTATTTTGATTCTGTAGAAGAATTACAGGATGGTGATGTGGTTTTTGTATTTAATAATATAGACGGATATATGCTACCTGTTGTTGGCGTTGAATTAATATCAACCATTTCTGGCTATAATGTAAAAGAATTTTAAATCTACCCCCAAACCCACCCCCAAACCTACCCCCTAATTAATCAAACCGATTCGGTTAACTCATAACCGAATTCGGTTAGGGAAACTACCCCTCTCAAAAAAATATAGGTACTTTCCCTTGGTTAAACTTGTTCTTTTAATGATTCTCTATTATGTATATACTATTAATCCGATTTAAGTGTGTCTGGATGAGTGTAGCGCACTCGAGGACAGGATATATTTGGAAGCGCTCTTGCCACAGCCTGTTCTATTAAGGGTAGTTACTTAAATCGGATTTCTATCCTTCCTTGACTTTTTATCTCTTTTTGCGTATATAATGTCTATATAATCTTATCTTTTAAATTATTCTTCAAGTATGGAGCTAATATGGTTGGAGATGTTCCTGGCAGATCTACTAAATATCGTCCTGAAATGTGTGAAGAAGTCATTAAGCTCTCTGAAAAGGGATGGCCAATGGTTAAGATTGCTCATGAGTGGGGATTAACTGAAGGTAATCTTCAAGATTGGGTGTATGGGAAATTATCATTTAGTGAACAATTCTCGGTGGCATATAAACGCGGGCGTGGTGCTTACACTGCATATGTTCTTGATTTGATTAAAGATGGAATGTTTGATTCAAAGGACAGGCGCATGAATGCAACTGCAGCCAAAGCACTTGGTACTTATGCACGTATAAACATGGAAGAACGGGCTATTCTTCGATCAAATATAAACGCACCCACTCATATAGAGCGAATGAACGCTGTACTAGACATGTCTGCAAAGGGTGAGCTTACATCCAAACAACTAAAAGATATGCTTGAGAGCGTTGCAATTGCGGCTAAGATTGAAGAAATGGCTTTCCTTGAACAGAGGGTGGAAGAACTTGAAGGAATTGTGGCTGAATTAACCAATGAAGTGAGTGTTTAATGAATCACGGCATGGACAATAGTGAGTTCAATTTAACCTTAAAAGATATAGGACGTCATTTAATTAATTTACCTGAATACATTATTGTCCAACGTAAGAACCAAATATTGGGTGAGCTTGGGTTACATCATTATTCAAATAAAAAACTTTTTAAAAAGGAGAAACAAAATGGCTGATCATAAACATAGAAATTTTATTCAAAAAGCAATCAAACGTCCTGGTGCTTTGACCAAACTTGTTGGGGGAGCACCCGGTAAAAACATTCCTAAGGTTAGAAAGATAGCTAAGGAAGCTGGGTTACCTGGAGTACAAGCAAGATTCTTTCTTAATCGTTTACTACCAATTATTAAACGAAATCGTAAAAAATCCATCTTAAAAAGGAAGGCATAAATTATGACTACTAAATTACAAGTTTCCTTAGATAGCCGCGGTATTGAAGCATTTCTTTTAAACCCTAGTGATGAAACATTCAACGCTGTTTTACTAGCTGATACAGTTGCATCTGTGACCATTCCTGCTCAAACACGTTTTGCTATGTTTTTCCCTGAGATTGGTAAAGATTTTTATTCATCACTAGACACTACAATTGCTGCTTTACCTACAGGCGCGACATTTGTAAATGACGGATTCGGCTTTAACCATAATGGTTTAAATGTTGAAGGTGGAACAACGCTATTTTTTCGCTCACCAGATGCAATGCGTTTAAATGTAGTTTTTTACAGGTAAACCTAATGCCAAATGTTTTTAGAATAGGTGAGTTTGATTCAAGACATCCCTTTTATGCTGGGAAGGGTGTTTCTGGCAGTATTCCAGAGAGTATTCCTGGATTAGTTATTTGGTTAGATGCTAGTGACGGATCAACAATAACTAAAGATGGAGGAGATAGAGTTAGCCAATGGAACGATAAATCCGGAGGGGGAATCGACGTTATACAATTAACGGCTGCAGAAAAATTCTTGTGGGTAGCTAGCGGTGTGAACGGCCAACCTATTATGCGCGCTGATGGTGGCGACATTATGACATCAGCTGTTAACTCTGAGTTAGATGTGCGAAATGATTACACTATTTTTAGTGTCGCCAAAACAACTACTATTTCTCCAACATCAATAATACTTTCAACTGATGGCTATACGAATGGGATTCTTGTTTCAACAGACTCTGGTGTCGCAGGACGTGTACTGCAGACTCATTTGAGCGTTAAAGCTTACGCACCACCTTTTACTTATTGGAATATAACTGATTTCTTTATTAATAGTGTAGTTATGGATTCCAGCAATGATGCTCATTTTTATAGAGATGGTTCTTTTTTTGCAACAGTGCTAGCAGGTGGGCCGGCGGTTGCGACTACAACAGGAATTTCAATAGGTGGCAGAGACTCTATAACGCCTGAAAACTGGAGTGGGGATATAGCAGAAATTCTCCTTTATAAGACAGCGCTATCAGATCCAAATAGGGAATTGATAGAGACTTACTTGAATGACAAATATAATATATTTTAACGGAGTAGCACCATCTAATGCCAAATGTTTTTAGAATAGGTAGATTCAATTCCAAAGCTCCATTTTATACTGGAAACGAATATGTATTTAATCCAAATGACATAGGTAGTTTAGTTTTTTGGTTAGATGCTGATGATTTACCAACAATAACCAAAGATGGATCAGATAGAGTCAGTCAATGGAATGATAAATCCGTAAATGGAATCAATGTGACACAAGGAACGGCTGCGTCAAAATTCTTATGGGTAGATGGTTTTTTGAATGGTAAAGCTATTATGCGTACTGATGGTGGCGATATTATGACATCAGTTTTTAATAGCGCTTTAGATTTGCGAAATAATTACACTATTTTTTCAGTCGCCAAAACAACTAATATTGCTGCTATATTCAGAATACTTTCAACTGATGGCTATGCTTATGGGACTTCTGCTCCACCAGGATTTGCAATGCATACTCATTTTACCGTTAAAGATTACATAACATCTTCTGCTTATTGGAACGCAACTAGTTTCTTTATTAATAGTTTAGTTCTAGATTCTAGTAATGACGCACATTTTTATAGAGATGGTTCTTTGTTTGAAACAGTAACAGGGATTGCGCCGGCGATTGCGACTACAACAGGAATTTCAATAGCTGCGAGAGACGCTATACCAGCTGAAAACTGGACTGGAGATATAGCAGAAGTTATTATTTATAACACAGCACTATCTAATGAAGATAGAGCAAGCGTAGAAGCTTATTTAAATGCAAAATATAGTATATTTTAACTATGAATTTATCAATTAAAAAGCGCATTGAGAAATTAGAAAAAATCATCAATGGGATTAAAAACAAATATGAACTTTTTTTTGTTAACTCAAAAGATGAAGAGAAAGAGATTATTGAAAGCTCAAAGAACGACAATTTAGTATTGGTGAGATTATATGAATTTGATGAATAGTGGTGAGATTATATGAATGCGACGAAGGATGTTTACATTTTATTTTTTGGATCAAATACACTTTTGGGGTTAAACACACAAAGTAAAACTTTTCTACATGAAGATTTTCAACATGTGAAGTGTATTATGCGTGATACAGACCATCCAAATTGGACATGTATAGCACCACGTTATGACCGACTAATTCTAGAGCAACAAAAAGATCTTAATGATGAAAACATTAAATCAACTTTAAAAGAATTAGGTCCAAAAGTAATTCGTGTAAGAGTTGGTGATGATGAATCTAAAGATAATATATCCCTTAATTTCATCAATCTGATCAATTGTGTTTCAATTGCAAAATATTGTATTGGCTTGCACAGTTGGGTTCAAACGCCTAGACAGCTCTTTAAAAAATTAGTTAGAATGGCTCAAACTGATTGTTTTTGTAAAAGTATTTTAGATGTAGAAATAATTAAAGGAGATTAATATGGGAATTTCAAGCAATGGTAATGGCATATCCGGTCAAATTAGTGCTGTACAAAAACAGCAAGCTCAGTTAAAGGCGCAACAAGTAGCACAAGCTCGTCAGCTGCAAGAGAATAGAATACAGCTAATTAAAGGCGCTCAGGAAGGTTTAAATTTAGGTTTAACTAAGCCAACAGGGCCGGTTGTGCTGCCAGGCCAAAAGAAATCGGGTGTATTTCCGTTTGGTCAAAGTAGATTCTTAAAGAATATTTTAGGATTATAATATGACACATGAACTTAAACAGACCAGCATTGAATCCGAACAAAATCGATTTTCTAGATATCAACGAGCTGTAGATAGGCGTCGTGAATGGGAGCCAATGCTTGAACAGGCTTATCGCTATTCATTACCAAACAAGAATACTTTTTGGGAGCGTCGTCCTGGAGATGAGCGAAATTTAGATGTTTGGGATGGAACTGCTGTTGATGGTTTACAGACTTTTGCTAGTAATATTCAATCTCTATTAATCCCTCCATTTCGCCGTTGGGCTCAATTAGTTGCTGGCCGAAATATTCCAGATCAAGATATTGAAAATGTAAATCTTCAGCTTCAAGGGATTATGGATTACTTTTTTACTAAACTTAATTCATCTAATTTTGCAGTAGTCGCCAATGAAGCATTTCAAGAAATGGGGATTAGCTTAGGTACAATCTTAATTAACGAAGGCGATGACCAACAACCGTTTGAATTTTCATCAGTCCCAATTACACAAGTGGCGGCTGAGTCAGGGAAAGATGGTAAGCTTGAAAACTTCTGGCGCACATTAGAAATTCCCGTTGAAGATATTAAAAAATATTGGCCTCAAGCTGTTTTTTTGCCAGAAACGATGAATTTGTTAAGGAATGCTCCACAAACATGTGTGAAAGTAATTGAGGGAACGATTGAATATCCATTCAATAAGCCTGATGAACGCATTCTTTACTATGTTCAAATGGAAGATAATAAATTTGATATCGTAAAAGAATTTAGAGATTTCAACCCATGGATTGGTTTTAGATGGTCACGATCACCTGGTGAGACATTTGGACGTGGCCCTATTTTATCTGCTCTGCCATTTATCCGTGAAATTAATCAATTAACTGAATTTAAAACCGTATCAGCAAAGTTTCAGGCTTATCCAATCTATACTGCGCCATCGACAGGCTTGATTAATCCTTATACGTTAGTACTTGAACCTGGATCAATTATACCAATCGAACCTAATTTCATTGATAACCCACCAATACGTCCAATTCCAATGGCTGGAAATCCTGAAATCATGGGTAGTGATATCCTTCGATTACAACAAGCAATTTCTGCTATTTTATTTGCTGATCCGCTTGGTCCGGTGGGCGGCCCAAATCAAACAGCAACTGAAATATCAATTCGTCAACAAAACTGGGTACGTAAAAGCGGCGCAGCCTTTGGTCGATTAACCGTAGAGTTTATCAAACCAGTTATTGAAAAATGTTTAGCGATCTTATGGAAGCGTGGATTGATTAGTGGCTTAAAGACATCGGATGGTGAAAAACCATTGCTATTAGATGGAAACTTTATTGATATCGATTATCAATCTCCATTAATTGATATTCAAAATTCAGAAGATTTACGATCATTCCAAAATTGGGCTTCTCAAATGGAAGGATTATTTGGTAAGTTTGGTTTAATTCCTATGGACGGAACAAAAATTCCTGGATGGTTAGCTGAGAAAAATAATATTGATTTAAATCTACTTCGATCACCAACTGATTTCGTTCCTGAGATGCAAGAGTTTACTCAGCAACTTGCTCAACAGCTTGCTCCGCCTCCGCCTCAGCCTGCTCCTACCCCAGCAGCTGGGCAACCTCCAGGCGCTGCGCCCGGTGTTCCAGGACCATTACAAGTACAGCCAATTGAGCCTGGTCAAGCACCAGAACAAGGGCCACTTATTGGCCAACCACCCATTGCTCCAATATCAGGATAATATATGCTAACTAATAACTCTGAAAATATTTCAAATAGCTTGAATAAAGATAAGAAGGACTTAATTTCTGCATGTCATGCGGTCTTTACTTCGGCTCAAGGAAATAACATGCTTGAGCTACTAAAGAAACAATATCTCATGCAACCTGTTCGTGATCCGAACAAATCAGATGCGCATGCTTGTATTAGGGAAGGTGAAAACAATTTGATTCGTTTTTTTATGCAATCAATTGAGCTACATAACCAATTAGCTCGTTTATCAGTCCAGGAGAATAGCAAATGATAACCGATCAAGATACAAGTAGAGTAGAAACTGAACAATCCCAACATATAAACACTGATTCGTCTCAAACGGTCATCTTAAATCCAAATGATTATAGTCCTGAACAGATTGAAGGTTCCGATCAACAACCTCAAGAAGATCACATTCAAAAGGAAGCTGAAATACAGCCTTTGAGTGCCCCTGAAGTTAAGGACGTTCACAAAATTCAACCACTACAACCACCTGAAGATGTGCCTGAATGGTTTATGCAAGAGGGTGTTGAAGGAACTGGGAACAAACCTGAGCATCTTTTAGAGAAATTTAAAACAGTTGACGACCAACTTAAGTCCTACGTTGAATTAGAGAAAAAATTAGGCGCATTTACCGGTGCTCCTGAAGAATATGCTTTAAACCTTGGTGAAGAATATAGCGATGTGAATTTAGAGACTGATGATCCATTTCTTCAAGAGTTTGCTGGAGTGGCTTCAGATTTAAATATTAGCCAGGATGGTTTTGACACATTATTAAACACTTATGTTGAATTTGCATCCAAAGAAATGAAATCTTTTGAAGAAAGCCAGGATGCTTTGCAAACTGAAGAAATGTCCAAATTAGGCGCTGATGCTGAAGAACAAAAAAAAGTTTTAACTCAATGGATAGAAAATCAAATACCCAAAGAGATGCAAGAATCTATTCTTAATTTAGGTGTAGATGCAGAAAGCATTAAAGCACTTCAATGGTTTAAAGAACAGATCCGGTCTAAAAACATGCCTATGGCAGAAAATACAACAGGATCTCTTTTAGGGACTCGCCTTGAGTTACAAGATATGATGCGTGATTCTAAATATGGGATGGATTCAGCATTTACTAAAATAGTTGACGATGGTTACGCACGTCTATTGGGAAAATAAGAAAATTTCTTGCTTTTTTATAAAAAGTGAGGTATTATTACTCAATCAACGACAACCCAATCCTTTTATGGGCCGAAGATAAGAATTTGAATTTCTTATTAGAGGCCCATTTTTTTTGTCTGGCCAACCTCTAGAGAAATAATTAAAAATATTTTATTAATTATCTTTGGAGTAAAGGTTATGACATTATCTTTAAATAATGTTGCAGTACAACAATTTGCTGACAACTTTATAAACGTATATCAAGGTACGAGTAAGCTTCGCGGTACGACTATGGTAGTTCGTGGTGTCGTTGGTGATGCGTACAAATTTAAATTAGCCGGTTCTGCTGTAATGGGCGATCGTGGTGCTTTCCAATCTTTGGTACCAGCAAGCGATATTACTTACACTGCGCCAACTGTATCTTTTTCAAATAAGATTCTTAACTTACCTACAGACATCTTTGAGCAAGCTGAAGTTAATGCCAATGAGCGCATGAATTTAGCTAAAGTTCACGCGATGGCTATGGGTCGTCAAGAAGATCAGTTTATCATTGATGCTTTGATAGCAGGCGCGACTAAGATCATTGTTAATGGTGCTACCAACTTAACGCTAGCAAAATTAATTGAAGCCTCTAAGCGTCTGAATGATGATGATGTTCCAAGTGTTGGCCGTCATATTGCTGTATCTGCTGATGCATTAGATTCATTATTGAATGACACTACACTTACAAGCACTGATTTTAATACGGTTAGAGTTTTACAAAGTGGTGAAATTGATAGTTTCATGGGGTTCAAATTCCACATAATCGGAAACAGAACTGAAGGTGGTTTGCCAGTTGCCGCTAGCATTCGTAAAAACTTTGCTTGGCATGAAGATGCAATTGGTATGGCATTTAGCATGGATCCTAA
>SDBV01003524.1_pt1 | contig 23017 bp, 21 predicted proteins | sample 2277081 | NCBI WGS metagenome assembly SDBV01 (sample SAMN10402039, study PRJNA504765) | marine sediment metagenome | isolation source: marine sediment core GS10_PC15, 223 cmbsf | place: Arctic Ocean: Southern Knipovich Ridge | collected 2010 | reverse complement strand
CTGTGGAGAACCATTCGTCGAACTCCTGCAAAGTTCGTGGATAGTCTATTCCACCTATTGGAGAGGAGTCATCATTGATCATAAACTGACTATAACATTACGGCAACGAAATGGATACCCCCTTTCTCCAAATATTGTTCGTGCTGTGGCCCAAGCTAAAGGGCTCGGCGGAACCGTAATCACGATTTCTGCCATGAGTGAAGACAATGCAATACGAAAATTGGGAGACTTGAATTTTTATGTCGCTGCCAAGACGTATGGATTAGCAGAGACAGCTCATGCCGCGATTCTTCATTTCTGGATGGATATGGTGGAATCGAAAAAAAGTTAATGTAAGTGTTATTCGATAAGTCAAGAATATCTCAAACGATAGCTTCATATGACGCCCAAGTTTAAAACACTTAACAGAGCAGAACTCCATTTCCTATCCCTTGACGAGCGTGAACACGATTTGGATCTCTCGGTGATTCTACCGCTTGAAGCTGTGCCAATCGTGCATGAAGGCCTGTACTCTGTGGCGAAGCGAATTCGCCAGGCGAAGAAAAACGGTGCGCCAGTCGTGTTCATGATGGGCGCCCATGTTATTCGTGCCGGCGTGCAGCGCTATCTCATCGATCTAATGGAACGAGGGTATTTATCCTGTATGGCCATGAACGGCGCCTGTGCGATTCATGATTATGAATTCAGTTTGATTGGTCAGACTACTGAGAGCGTTTCGAAATACATAAATGAAGGGCAATTCGGTCTTTGGAAAGAAACAGGACAGATTAACGAAATCGTAAGCCAGGCCGCGCAAGAAAATATGGGGTTGGGAGAGGCAATTGGAAAGGCCATATGGGAAAAAGACTTTCTATACAAAGAATTTAGTATCTTTGCTGCGGGATATCGACTGAAAGTTCTGCAAACAATTCATGTTGGTATCGGTTATGATATTACCCATGAACATCCGAATTGTGACGGTGCTGCCTACGGAGCAACCAGTTACACGGATTTTTTACGGTTTGCTCACCTATTAGAGTCGCTGTCAGGCGGTGTCGTTATGAATTTTGGTTCGGCTGTGATGGGTCCCGAAGTTTTTTTAAAGGCACTGAGCATGGCCAGGAATGTTGCCAGGAAAAGGGGGAAGACCATTGCCGGTTTTGATACCCTGGTCTGTGACCTGACACCGTTGCCCGCATCGACAGAAAGAGAGGCAAACAAGATCAGTCCCAAATATTATTTCAGACCGTGGAAAACCATGCTCGTCCGAACTCTTAGTGACGGAGGGAAAAGCCACTATTTGCAAGGGGATCATAGAGAGACGATTCCGGCATTGTGGACGGCCATCAACGAGACATGAAGATTTTAGAAATTCGCGAACTGGCCGATCAGGTTGCCCGGCGCAGATCAGAAGGGAAAACGATCGTTCACTGTCACGGATGTTTTGACCTGATGCATCCTGGGCATATTAAATACTTTCAGGCGGCCAAGATGATGGGAGATGTGCTGGTGGTGACGATTTCCCCTGACAGGTTTGTTGACAAAGGTCCAGGTAGACCGGTTTTCAATGAGGACCTTAGAGCGGAGAGCATAGCGGCCCTTGAGTGTGTCGACTATGTGGCGATCAACAAATGGCCGACTGCGGAAGAAACATTGCGACTTATAAGGCCCGATATTTTCGTTAAGGGTCAGGAATTCGAAAACATGGAGGACAAAACCGGTAAGATCCAGAAAGAAGTTGAGGTACTTAAAGAAATCGGGGCCGAAATCCGATTTACCCATGAAATCGTGTTTTCATCGACGGAACTGCTTAATCAATATTTTATTCGATAATCGATAATCTCAATTTCGTGTCAAGTTTTGATAAATAAAGGAAACCATGCCGAAACGTAAAATTCTCTCATTCGATACGCTGTCACACACAATTCGTGAAAACCAAAAGCAAGGGGGAAAAACCGTTCTTTGCTACGGGGTCTTCGGTGTATTGCATATCGGACACATCAGGTATCTAAAGAAGGCCAAAGAGTATGGTAACTTTTTGGTTGTGATCATCACTTCTGACCCTGAAGAAGATCCAAAAAGTAAAGAACGATTTGAAGATATGAGGGCCGAGGCATTGGCCCATCTGGATTGGGTCGATCTGGTTTCGGTCAACATACACGGCTCTTTCCGTGAAATGATCCAGGCCCTTGCGCCGGACGTCTACGTCAAAGGGTTTGAATCCGTCGGTTCTGCTGAACAAAAAAAAGGAGATGAAAATCACGACGATCAACTATGCCGCGATCTGGGAATCGAGTACGTAGTCGCGAAAGAGGACGATTTTACCACAACCGAGCAAATTAATCGCTATCTCAATAGCTTTCCACACGATACACACGCTTACCTGAATCTTTTCAAACAAAGGTATTCGGTAGCGGACTTTGAGCGGCTGCTGGAGCAGATCAAGAAATTGAAGGTATTGGTGATCGGGGACACCATTATCGATGAGTACCAATTTTGCACCGCCATAGGAAAATCTTCCAAAGATCCAACACTTGCGCTCAAATATCAAAGCAGTGATACTTTTGCAGGCGGCGTTCTGGCGGTGGCCAACCATGTTGCAGGTTTCGCGGAGCAGGTCGATGTCGTTACGGTGTTGGGTGAAAAGGAGAGTTACGAGGAATTCATTTTATCCAGTCTAAAGGCAAACGTCTTTCCCCATTATATCTTTAAGCCGAATGCACCAACACTTATTAAGCGGAGATTCGTGGACGGCTATTCCACGAACAAACTCTTTGAAATGTATGTCATGGACGATTCTTTCCTGGATGAAAAGCAGGATATGGAGCTGTACGATCTGTTCAGGGAGAAATTGCCTGCCTATGATCTGGTGATTATATCGGACTTCGGGCATGGCACCATAAGCCGAGATATGATTGAGATCCTTGCCCGAAATGCCCCGTTTCTCGCCGTAAACACCCAGTCCAATGCTGGCAATCGAGGTTTCAATACGATCACTAAATATCCAAAGGCAGATTATGTGAGCCTGGCAGAGCATGAGATCCGGCTGGAGATGCGGGACACGACCGGAAGACTTTTTCCGATGATACGCAAACTTGCCCAAGATATGTTTTGTCGCCATTTTGTAGTTACACGCGGGAAAAAAGGCTGCATGTTGACCGATCGAGAGGGCAGCCTGTTCCAGGTTCCGGGTTTCTCCCGAGAGATTGTCGATCGGGTAGGCGCCGGGGACGCCTTCTTTGTCATAACATCACTCTTTTCTGCTTTGGATGCACCTGGAGAGCTCTTGGGATTTGCCGGGAATGTGGCCGGTTCCATGGCAGTCAGCGTCATGGGCAATAAGAAATCCATCGATAAAGCGTCGGTAATAGATTATACGAGGCAACTATTGCGCTGATTTTCCTTGAGCCACCATCACAAGAAGAGGCATCTGCCTTGAATAGAGATAAGACTTCAGCATTCAGCTTGCCGGTGTTTTGTGATTGCGACCGCATCAACTTTCAGTTCACATATAGGAGCGGAAAACGAAATGGATAATACGAATGAAATCAAAACAGTCCTTGTAACCGGAGGGGCGGGATATGTCGGTGCAGTGTTGGTCCCCAAACTCCTGGATGCGGGTTATAAAGTGAAAGTCCTTGATCTCTATATTTATGGTGATCATGTCCTGGACAGCGTAAAAGACAATCCCAATCTCATAGAAGTCAAGGGTGATATCAGAGAAAGGGAATTGTTGAGAAAGGAGATTCCCTACAGTGACGCAGTGATTCATTTGGCCTGTATTTCAAATGATCCCAGCTATGAACTTAACCCTGAATTAGGCAAATCCATCAATTATGATGCCTTCGTTGATTTAGTCGAGGTATCCGGAGAATCAGGTGTAAAAAGATTTATCTATGCCTCAAGTTCAAGTGTTTACGGCATCAAGAGCGAATCCGATGTGACCGAGGATCTACCGCTTGAACCCCTGACCGATTATTCCAAATATAAAGCGCTCTGCGAAGAAGTGTTATATAATGCGGCGACAGATAACTTTGTTGTAACAATCATACGCCCTTCAACCGTTTGTGGATATTCACCAAGACTCCGGTTGGACTTGACCGTAAATATCCTTACAAACCATGCCATCAACAACGGCAAGATTACTGTCTTCGGAGGTGAGCAAAAACGCCCGAATCTGCACATAGAGGATATGACGGATCTCTATCTGTTCCTTCTTAAACAACCAGCCGAAAAAATCTATAAAAAGATTTATAATGTCGGTTATGAGAACTATAAGGTGGGTGAAATTGCTCAGATAGTGCAAAACGCTTTAGGTGGGCATATTCCAATAGTAACCACCCCCTCAAACGACAACAGATCATACCATGTTTCATCAAAAAAAATAAAAGAGGAACTGGGTTTTGAAGCAAAACATACCATAGAGGAGGCAATTCTTGATTTAAAAGCAGCTTTTGAATCCGGAAAAATTTCTGAATCCCTTGATAATGAGATGTATTTCAACATTAAGCGAATGCAGTCGCTGAACCTTTCTTAAGCCATGAAGATCGGTATTGATTTTGACAACACCATCGCCCGGTTTGGCGCTTCCTTCAGGGAAGTGGCCTTGGCGGAAGGATTCATCGCTGAAACTTGGGATGGCAAGGGGAAAACCGAACTGCGCGATCATTTGTGCAGACAATCTGATGGTGAGATAACGTGGATGAGGTTGCAGGGCCTTGTTTACGGTAAGTACATGCCTTGTGCTGAATTGATGCCGGGGGCAGCCGGTTTTCTGCTGAAATGCAGATCGCGGAATCACGAAGTGTTCATTGTAAGCCACAAAACGGAATTTGGCCACTTTGATCCGGAAAAAATTTCTCTGCGCCGAGAAGCCATGAAATGGATGGAAGCCAGGCGGTTTTTTGACGCGGATTATTTCGACATAAAAAGGGAAAACATTTTTTTCGCTAACACCAGGGAGGAAAAGGTTGAGAATATCGGCCAACTTGAATGCGATTATTTCATTGACGACCTGCCGGAGGTATTTGCAGAAAAAAAGTTCCCCCGTAATACAAAAAAAATACTCTATGGGCATTTTGATGGCACGATGTTTTCGAACGTCATAACACCGATGAGTTGCTGGGGGGATATCTCCGACCATGTGTTAGGCTGTATAACGGATGATGATGTCACCATGTGGGCCAGTCTCCTGCTGAGTCACCCTGTTAAAAAGTGCGAGAAAATTTCAGGCCGGGGCAACAGCCGAGTATATAAATTGACATCCATGGACGCAAGGCAATACGCCTTAAAAATGTATCCTGACAGATCCCTTGACGGCAGGACCAGGCTGGAAACGGAGTTCAATGCTGTCAGATTTTTACGGGCCAACGGGTTTGGCAACATCCCCGATGCGGTAAGAAAAGACGATGATTTGAATCTTGGTCTCTATTCATGGATTGGCGGCCAATCCATCTGCGCACCGGATCATCAGGACTTGAGCCAGGCCATTGAGTTTGTGCGGCGGCTTCACCAAGTTTCAAAGGCCTCTCAGTATCCCGCTGATGAATTGGCAACTGAAACCTGCCTCTCTGCCAAGGAACTGGTAAATCAGGTTGACGCGCGGTTTAAACGTTTACAGTCAGTTTCAAGGAACAATCCCACCCTGTCTGAATTCCTGAACCGGTCATTCAGCCTGGTGTGGCGGGATCTTAAGCAGGACCTTGCCCAAACCTGGCCTGAATCTTCAAGAGAAAAGGACTTGGATCCAAAATACTGGATCCTGAGTCCCTCTGATTTTGGGTTCCACAATGCCCTCAAAAACAACGGGGAAATTACCTTTATCGATTTTGAATATTTCGGTTGGGACGACCCCGTTAAGCTGACCGCAGACTTTCTCTGGCATCCGGCCATGGAGCTCTCCCCTAATCTGACTGCAAAGTGGAAAAATTCTATGCTGGATATATTCGCCAGTGAACGTTACTTCAAAAAACGGATAAATGCTGCCATGCCTCTCTATGGTTTACGCTGGGCCATGATAGTCCTCAATGAATTTCTGCCCGGGTTTGCCGGAAGGAGGAAAAATGCCGGTGAGATCGGCTCATATAATCTCGAACGGATCCGGAAAGCTCAGCTCAAGAAAGCCAAACACTATTGTGAAAAAGTCAAAGCCATGATTTCACAAGTTACAGATGCTTAATGGCAAGTTTAATTGACCATGTACAATGATCTAATCGCAAAAGCAAAGAAGCTTCGACAAGATACGTTTACTGCTTTTATTGAGCATGGCGAGGCACACCTGGGTGGAAGTTTTTCTATGATTGAAATGCTCATCGCCCTGTATGAAGTGGTTTTGCAAGAGCAAGACAAATTTATTTTGAGCAAAGCTCACGCCTCGTTTCCACTATGTCTGCTTCTCAAGAAAAAGGGCTATGATCCCAAACTTACCACGCACTTAGATATTGATATCGAAAATGGAATTCACTGCACGACGGGCAGTTTAGGGCACGGGCTGCCCATTGGAACAGGCATGGCGCTGGCACGGAAACTGCAGAAAAAACCGGGGAAAATTTATGTCATGATCAGTGACGGTGAATGCCAGGAGGGCACCACCTGGGAATCTATGCTCATTGGCGCCAAACACCGGTTGGATAAGCTTGTTGTCCTTGTAGACTATAACAAAATCCAGGCCCTCACCACTCTTGAAGAGGCTCTGCCATTGGATAATCTTTCGGCAAAATTCAAAGCCTTCAACTGGAACTGCTCTGAAGTCAATAATGGCCACTCATTTGAAGAACTGATTCCTTTACTACAGGAAGACAATAATGAAGAGAAACCACGCGCTGTCATTGTGCACACTACAAAGGGTAAAGGCATCAAAGCTTTTGAGAATGATCCGGGATGGCACGCACGCAAAATTAAAGGCAAAGATCTCGAAATCGGAAAAAAGGAACTGGGTATCGCATGAGGCGAAGATTTGGTAAGATTATCACAGAACTCGCGGATAAGGACGAAAATATTTATATCTTAGTTGGTGATATCGGCTACCGCATCTTTGATGAATTTCGGGAAAAACATCCGGACCGCTTTATCAACATGGGCGTTTGTGAACAGAGCATAATCGGCGTTTCCGCCGGCATGGCTTTGGAAGGACTTAAGCCATGGGTTTACACCATTACTCCATTTCTTATTGAACGGCCTTTCGAACAGGTTAAACTCGATATTGACCACCAGAATGTAAACGTTAAACTGGTGGGGTTTTCAGATTACCCCACTCTTGGTCCGACTCATACCGAATTGGATGGGAAGGAGCTCATGCAGTTTTTTAAAAATATCACTTCTTTCTTTCCGAAAGATGGAGACGAAACAGAAATGATGATCCACCAGTCGTATGAGAAAAACGGTCCCGCATTTGTTAGCCTCAAGAGCGACCCCACGCTTAACAGGTCCATTACGGACACGAAATAAGCTTTCTTTGTTTTTCTGTAATGTGATATAATAAACACATATTTAAGGAGAATAATTATGGGAAGACTTTTAAACATCGTGACACCGCTTCACAAAATGACAGCACGTAAATACATTGATCGAATGGTAGATGAAAAAGTTCATTGCATGCTGAAAGCCAAGGAGTATGAGGCTGACTATTGGGACGGGGACCGCCGCTATGGGTATGGCGGTTACAAATATATGGAAGGGCGATGGAAACCCGTTGCCGAGGCTTTGATCGATACATATAATCTCTCAAATGATTCAAAAATGCTGGATGTGGGCTGCGGCAAAGCATATCTGCTCTATGAAATCAAGAAATTGCTGCCAGAGATTGAATTGGCCGGATTTGACATATCGAGACACGGTCTCGCTGATGCCAAGGAGGAGATCAGAGACAGCCTTTTCCTGTACAGGGCGCAGGACCGCTATCCATGGGGTGACGATTATTTTGATCTCGTAATTTCATTGGGTTGCCTTCATAATTTGCGTGTCTTTGAGTTGGAAACGGCGGTAAAAGAGATCCAGCGCGTGGGGAAACAGAAATATGTCATGCTCGAAAGCTATAGAAATGAGGAAGAGCAATTTAATCTCCAATGTTGGGCATTGACAGCCGAGTCCTTCTTTGACACGGCCGAGTGGATCTGGCTTTATAATCATTTCGGTTACACAGGGGATTATGAGTTTATTTATTTCGAATGAAAAAGGTTGTAAATAAACCTCCCTCGGTGTTCTCAGCGTCTCGAACGAGCGTAGCAAGTGGGCGGTTAAAAAATAGAAGTACAAATTTCGAATAAGATAAAGAGGAGAAGCTCTTGGAAATAGAAAAAATGAAGGCCGCTATCCTGGTGGAATCAAAAAAACCCCTGGAAGTGGCAGAAATATTGTTGCCCAAAGAGCTTTGTTTTGGTCAGGTTTTGGTCAAAGTACAGTTCAGCGGCATCTGTGGGGCACAGATCAATGAAATTGAAGCGGCAAAAGGGCCTGATAAGTTTTTGCCTCACTTGTTAGGGCATGAAGGTTCCGGTATCGTACTGGAAGCAGGTCCCGGAGTAACAACGGTAAAAGAGGGGGACCATGTAGTTTTGCACTGGCGCCCGAGTTCGGGTTACCAATCTGCAACTCCTATCTACAAATGGGAGAGAAGGAATGTAAACGCAGGCTGGGTAACAACCTTTAACGAATATGCAGTTATTTCTGAGAACAGGTTGACAGTTATACCCGAAGATTTTGATATGAAGATTGCACCTCTGTTCGGATGTGCCGTTACCACTGCTATGGGTGTCATCAACAACGATGCGAAGGTGAAGATTGGTCAGTCTGTGGTGGTATTCGGTGTTGGCGGTGTCGGCTTAAATGTAGTTCAAGCCGCTGAAATGGTCTCTGCTTATCCAATCATTGGTGTCGATGTGTTGGATAATAAGTTAGATATGGCCAGAAGCTTTGGAGCGTTACATACTTTTAATTCCAAAAATACAAAAAATCTCAATAAAGAAATAGAGAAAATTGTCGGCAATAAAGGTGCAGATGTAGTCATTGATACTACCGGTAATCCACGTGTAATCGAACAGGCCTATGAATTGACCCATCCCGACGGCAAAACCGTCTGTGTCGGCGTGCCCCAGAAAGGGGACAATATTTCCATTTACTCCCTGCCCCTACATTTCAACAAGGTTCTTACCGGTTCCCACGGTGGTGATGCAGTCCCCGATCTGGAAATACCACGCTATATTCGCCTGATGGATGCAGGTAAAATGAACCTTGATGGTCTTATCACCCATGAATTTGCACTGGAAGAGATCAATTATGCGTTGAATTTGTTCAGGACTGGGGAGGCGGGGCGGATTCTTCTCAGAATGTATTAACAAAACACCCTTCAGCAACTGGCCAGAAAAAATGAGAGAAGTGGTAAAAGCTGTAATATACAAGGATGACAAATACCTCCTTCAGTTGCGGGATGATGATCTTGCTATCTCTTGTCCCAATACTTGGTCATTTTTCGGTGGGGAGGTAGACGAAGGTGAGTATTTTGAAGAAGCACTGAAACGGGAATTAGAGGAAGAATTGTCTTGGCACCCGGATGAGTTGATTTTCCTTGATAAATTCGCGAACAAAAAGTGTAACTGCAACATCACCTATTATATGGTCAATTGTGAAGTTACAGAGGGAAGTATGGCGCTTGGAGAAGGGCAGGCTATGGATTGGTTTACCTTGGAAGAAGTATTGGGCTTGAAAAATACACCGAGTGAAATCAAAAGTATTATTAGGCAGGCAACAGGCCACCTCAACAAATCATGAATGTTATTTTATTAGGACATACAGGGTTTATCGGTAGGAATATTTATAAATATCTGATTTCTGTCGGCGTAAATAATTTAATCGGAATTTCCACAGCCGAGATTAATTTAACGGCTGAAAACAGTCATGAAGCCCTGCTGAAAGAACTATCTCTTGATTGCATTGTTATTATGTGCGCCGGTGTAAAAAAACAATTGGGAGATAATCTAAACAGTTTTGAAAAGAATATAACTATTGTCAATAATTTTATAGGAGCAGTTTTAAAAGTACCCCCTAAAAAAATAATATTCTTCAGTTCTGCTTCGGTGTATGGTGAGGACGTGGCTTATCATGGGAAAATTGCTGAAGAAACAGCCGTCCAACCCAGAACCTATTACGGTATTGCCAAATATACGGCTGAACGTCTGCTTGATAAAAGTTGTGCCGATACACAAACGCAACTTGTGATTTTAAGACCGCCTTTAGTTTACGGTAAAAATGATCTTTCACGCGGCTATGGCCCTACAGGCTTTACTTACAAAGCAGTAAATAATGAAGAGATAATTATTTGGGGTGATGGAAGTGAGTTCAGAGAATTTGTCTATGTGGACGACGTAGGCAAAACGGTCAACTGGATGATCAATAATGATTACAGCGGAATATTGAACCTGGCAAGCGGAAAAAGTTACACCTACAAGGAAATACTGGATTCACTGAAAAAAATAACAGGTTTAAATATCAGAGTGATATCACGTCAACGCACCAAGGAAAAGGTGGACCACCATTACTCTAATAAATTATTTCATCATGTAGTTGAGGATTTCAAGTTCACAAATCTGAAAGATGGATTGACAGAGATGTGTCAATCCCTTTTCAATTTGAGAAAAAAAGACAGTGGAAAAAGTAACTGAAGATGGTTGATGAAATAAGCACATCGATAAAATAGGACACTGTATTTCACGGGCAAGCATTTCAAGGAGTACGGGCAAAGAGCGGTTAAAATGTTGTGCTTTATTGCAAAAGATGAATTGTGGTTTGGTGGGTGATATCGGTACTGTGAGAACATAATTTATGATGACATGTCAAATTTGTAAAGAAGACAAGGTGAAGGTATTGCTCGATTGTGGCCCACAGTCACTCTGTAACCGGTTTGTTATGGACTTCAATAGAGAGGAATACAGGCATCCGCTGGTTCTTGGCCAATGTGAAGCGTGCGGTCTTATCCAGCTTACACAACCTGTCCCTGCTGAAGAAATAGCGCCGCGCTTCGAATGGCTTGTTTATAATGAACCTGAAGAACATCTTGATAAGCTGGCGGATGTGATTTGCAATCTTCCGGGTATAGACGATTATTCGGTTGCCTGCGGTATCACCTACAAGGATGATACGTTGCTAAAACGCCTTGAAAAGAAGAAGTTAAGGCGAGTGTGGCGCATCGAACCGGAAAAGGATCTTGATATAAACATTTCGGGAGTGGGCGGGGAAACTGTTCTGCCGCGGTTAACATCAGAATCTGCAACAAGGCTGGTTGATAAACATGGTCGGGCAGATTTAGTTATCGCCCGACACGTTTATGAACATGCGCCTGATACCCATACGCTTTTGGAGGCACTTAAAAATCTTGTCAGCCCAAGTGGATATATCGTTTTCGAAGTCCCTGACTGCACACGCCAGTTACAGTCCAGGGATTACGGCATGCTCTGGGAAGAACACATTCTTTATTTTACTCCTGTTACATTTCGAAATTCTTTTCTACTCACGAATTTTTCTTTGGATTATTACGAACGCAATTCCTATCCGGTTGAAAATGCTCTTGTGGCAATCACAAAGCCAATTGAAAGAGAGGAATGTGCCGCACGGATAACCGACACAATAGTGAGGGAACTGGAAATGGGAAATTCATATGGACAGGGTTTCAGTAAATATGCTGAGAAACTGCAACGGCATCTAAAACGTTACACTGATTCAAATAGAAGAGTAGCCATTTTCGGTGCGGGACATCTCTCCTGCATGTATATAAATTTGATGAAAATAAAAGACTATCTTGAGTTTGTTGTTGATGATAATCCCAATAAAAAAGGGTTATATATGCCCCGATCCCGTTTGCCTATCGTTGGATCACATTCGCTGATCGATGAGAATATCAGTCTGTGCCTGTTGTGCCTAAGCCCTGAGAGTGAAGCAAAAGTTATACAGAAGAATCAGGCATATATTAAAGGTGGTGGTACATTCGTTTCAATTTCCTCAGCAAACAAAAACCATTTGGAATTGGGGAGTATCGGAGAGGTGTAAAGTGAAAACCAGAGTATTTAATAAGGAAGTCCTGTTTGCGGATGAATCCATAGTAACGGTAGAGTATCAGGACATTCAGCAATTAAAGGAATATTCTGATTTGAATGAGCGCAAGCGTATTCGATTATGTGCACACAGGGACATTGAAGACCGCATACATGAAATGCTTATTATTCATAGTAACAATACTTATGTAAGACCTCACAAACATATCAATAAAACAGAATCATTCCATATTATTGAGGGAATTGCAGATATCGTTATTTTCAGAGATGATGGGGCAATTTTGAATTTAATAGAAATGCGCGACTACAGTGGGGGAAAAGTTTTTTATTACCGCCTTTCGGAACCACTTTTCCATACTGTTATCATTAAATCCGAGGTCGTTGTCTTTCACGAAACCACCAACGGACCGTTTTTTAGGGAAGATATGGTTTTTGCTGAATGGTCGCCACCAGAGAACGAGGTAGAGGCAACCCATTTGTTCTTGAAGAATTTGGGTTGCCGGATCGCTACATTCACAAAAGGATAGTTATGGCAAAAGAACCGATCCGACATGATATCACTTGCCGTTTGTGCGGGAGTCAGCAAATATCTACAGTATTTCATCTTACTCCGACCCCACCTGAGGATCGATTTGTTTCAAAGGAGCAGCTACATGTTCCACAAGAGGTATATCTCCTTGATCTTGCTTTATGCGAAGATTGTGGGTATGTGCATTTGCCTTATGTCCTGAGTCCTGAAATAAGCTATCCTGATTACATTTACATAACTAAAGTTACTCTTGGCTTGCGAAATCATTATCAGGAATATGCCGACGAGATTTTGGCAATGATGCAACCTGTAAATGGATCTCTGGTGGTTGATTTAGGCAGCAATGATGGGTCCATGCTGGAAGCATTTAAAAAAAGAGGCATGAAAGTTCTGGGTGTGGAACCGGCGCAAGCGATTGGCAAGGCGGCCAATGATGCAGGAATACCAACCATTGTTGAATTCTTTAACGACAGGGTAACGGAACATATTATCCGTAAACATGGTAAAGCATCCATTGTAACGGCAAATTACATGTATGCTAATATTGATGACTTGGTAGCTTTCACTAATAATATCAAAAAACTTTTGACCGAAGACGGCGTATTTGTAGTCCAAACCGGTTATCATCCCGAACAAATGAAGATAAAAATGTTTGACTACATCTACCATGAACATTTTTCCTACTTCACCCTCAAAGTATTACGATATCTATTTGCACGCTGCGGATTGGAGCTTATTGATGCTCAAAAGACCCCTGCAAAAGGAGGTTCAATCCGAGTTGTGGCCCAGTTGGCAGGCGCCATGCGACCTGTTTCGGAAAGGGTGGCAGAGATTATTAGGGAAGAAGAAACTGCCGGGATGGAGAGAACGGACCCATATTTTGAATTTGCGGCGGAAATTGAGCGTGTGAAGAGTGAGATATCAGATCTGTTGCACAAGTTCAAAGCAGAGGGAAAGCGTATAGTTGGCTATGGCGCTTCTCATAGCACAACAACGCTCACTTATCACTTTGGACTGGCGCAGTTCATGGAATATTTGATCGATGACAATCCCATAAAAAATGGGCTTTACTCACCTGGTTATCACCTGCCGGTCTATCTTTCAGAAAAATTATATGAAGATAAGCCTGATTACGTGATTGTACTAGCATGGCAATATCAGGAACCAATAATCACTAGGAATAAACAATTTTCTGGGCAAGGAGGAACGTTTATTGTACCTCTTCCTGAAATTAGAGTGGTTTGATTTTGACAAGAACAAGTCAGAACTTGATGTGCGAGACATCTGGTATGACTGAAATATCATGGTGGCGAACCAGCTTTGGTCAAGAGGAATCTCAAAAAGTGGCTGAAGCAATAGCTAATGAACATATCAGCCAGGGTCCTGTCACCGCTGAATTTGAGCATCGGTTAGCTGAGGTCTTGGATGTGCCGTATGTCGTTGCCACTACCAGTGGGAGTATGGCGATGTTAATGGCGTTGTGGGTGGCGGGAATAGGCCCTGGCGATGAAGTGATTGTACCGAACCGGACCTGGATTGCCACTGCACATGCGCCGTTGTTGTTGGGGGCAAAAGTTGTGTTCGTAGATGTTGAAGAAGAACACCCCATTATGGATGTAACTCAAATTGAGAGTGCCATTACCCCACGTACTAAAGCGATTATTCCAGTCCATCTGAACGGCCGTTCGGTCAACATGCACGAGGTGCAGCGCATTGCTCAAAAACACAACTTCGTCGTCATTGAAGATGCTGCACAGGCGCTTGGCTCACGCAATGAAGATGGTTTGCTCGGCACACAATCCGACATGGGGTGCTTCTCCTTGTCTGTTGCCAAGATTATTGCTACCGGACAGGGCGGCTTTCTTGTGACACGAGGCGAATCGCGCTATCGCAAACTGGTGGCAATGCGGACACACGGAGTGAGTGATGTTGTCAATGCAAGCTGGACGCAGCCTGGTTTTAATTTCAGGTTAACAGACATTCTGGCTTCAATAGGGCTGGTGCAATTAAAACGATTGCCGGAAAGAATTGAAAAGGTTAAATCAATTTATGCGTGTTATTCAGAGGCAATAGCCGATTTGCCATTTTTGAAACTCATTCCTGTCAATATTGAAGCCGGTGAGATTCCAATTTACATCGAAGTCTTGTGCCCTGAACGCGAACGATTAATTCAGTTTCTTGCTGAGAGGGGCATTCAAACACGGCCTTTTTATCCTGATTTGAATCTGGCTCCTTATTTTGAAAACACTGGGCGATTTCCTTGTTCGGAGGTCTTTGGCGCTCAGGGATTGTTTTTGCCCTCAGGGCCAGCACAGCCACTTGAAAATGTGGACTATGTGATCCAAGCCTTACGGGAATTTGGCGGCACTTTATGAGATTTGTTACATTGGGAACAACTGAGTTTGTAACACATTGCATTAATGGCCTTATTGATGGTGGCCAGCAAGTACTTTTAGTTGTGTCTTTGTCCAAAGAGCTTCAACCCGATAACTCCATTGACCTGAGTGAATTTGCGTCTAAAAAGGGGTTAGATTATCTCGAAGTGGAAGATATTAATTCACCAGAAAATATTGCTGTCCTAAAAGCATATATGCCCGATATAATCTTCTCAGCGTGGCCCAGAATACTAAAGAAATCAATTTTCAGTGTACCACGTTTCTGTATCATTGGTTCTCATCCTACGGCTTTACCATTCAATCGAGGCAGACATCCCTTACATTGGGAAATTGTATTAGGATTCTCCAAATCCAGATTGAGCTTTTTCCGCATGGATGAGGGTATTGATACAGGTCGTATTCTGCTGCAAGTACCATACAAAATACACCCTGAGGATACGATTATTGATTTAGTTGCCAGAGTTAATTCAGTTGCTTACAGTGGATCATTTCAGCTTGGACAGATACTTGCCAAGGCCGATGTGCCGGAAGGCATAGAACAAGATCACGGTAAGACAAATTACTGGCGCAAACGCACACGCCATGATGTAATAGTTGACTTTCGAATGTCGGCAGAACATATCGTCAGGACAGTGCGCTCTTTCACTTTGCCCTATCCATGCGCAATGTTGCTATTTGATCAGTATGTTCTACACGTTGTTCATGCATGCCTTGCACCGACGGTCTTTTCTTTAGAGGAGTTGCAACGCATTGAACCTGGTAAGATAATCCAAATCAGTGGTCACATAATCCGGGTAAAGGCCATAGATCAGATCGTTGCCCTGACTTGCCAGGAAACTTTGCCAACCAGCCTCCTCAGCGCTAAATACATCCACCCGCCAACCAAATATCTGGTGGAGTATCCTGAAATATTTATATCTTATCTGCGATAGAAATGACTTTGCCTATCATTGAACACCGCGTGATTCAGGACAGTTTCACAATACTGGGATTGTTGGTATATCAAGCCTTTTTGACTCTACCCGTGATGGAAAAAAACGAATGAATGTTGTAAGAGGAACCCCCAATTACGCATGGGTCTACCGGAATAAGATACCCGTATTTCTTATACGCCAATTGCTATCCATCCCCCTTGATAGTATTTCATGAAATGGGCGGATGAAATAAGCGCCAAATTAGGGCGATAGTGTGACCAGGATAATTTCCAAGTTCAACGCCGTGCTATGAAATAAACCCTTTTTGGTGTAATCTTTAATTATGCATATCCTACACTATAGTCCTGATGAAAATAGTGGTTTTATGTATCAATGGCCACAATATCACATGATAGCTGAGTTAAGAACTGCTGGTCATGATGTACGATATCTTAATCCTGTAGAAAAACTTGGGCGAATAGGTAGTGCTGATGAGTATTCGGAAATATTATTAGATAAAGTTAAGGAAATGCTCGTATTTGATGGTTGCGATATGTTATTCACTTCCGCTTTAGATAATTATTTCGCAGTTAACGCAATTCGAGAAATACGGCGTCTTGGAGTACCAACTGTTCTAATGCATTGTGATGATTTATCCGTCCCCTTTCTTATCAGAAAAATTGCCAGTAGCTTTGATCTCGTCTGGGCAACAGCACGCGAGAATATAAATCTATTAAAATCATATGGTGCCCGGGTGATAATGATGCCCTATGCGGCAAATCCCTATGTTTATAAGCCGATAAAAGCGGAAGAAGAGCGGGAGATCGGATTTATAGGTAGGTGCTATGGCGCCAGAGTCCTGCACATATCAACTATTGCAAGGGCAGGCTTGCCGGTTCATCTCTATGGCAAATCTACTCAAACTGTATACGAAAATTCGAGGTTAAATAATCCATTGTTTCGTGCCATAAAAAACTTTAGAGAAGCTTCTATTCATGTCTACCACAGTCTATTTTTTAATACTGGGCGGTGTATTGTCTTAGGAGCTCTTAAAAGATCAGCATTGGAGGCATTTTGTAAACCACCCGAAAAGCGAAAGCTTCTTCATAAAGTAAAACGCTACCCAGGTCCTTCTTTTGATGAAATCGGTTCATGCTATTCCCGTATGGCTATGAGCTTAGGTTCAATTGAATACGGGAGTACCTATGTGTTGAAAAAACCAGTCATGTGTATTCATCTTCGAGAGTTTGAAGCCCCCATGTGTGGAGCGGTACATCTTGTTAATCGCTTCGCTGAACTTCAGGAATACTTTGAAGAAGACAAAGAAATGCTTTTTTATGGTTCGGAGGAAGAACTCTTGGATAAGGTTCGGTATTACCTTAAACCGGCAAGGGATGGCCTGAGGAATGAAATCAGAAAGAACGCCCGACGGCGGGCGGAAAACGACCACACCTGGACAAAGCGGTTTGAGGAAATTTGGGATGTACTTGGGGTTTCGATACACTGAGATTTGTCGGTTGTCGCTGTATTGGATAAAGCAACAAAAGAACAAGGTCAGAGTTCTATCCCGCCTTGACGTTTCTACTCTGTCCGAACCCCGTTTATTATGCCGTTTGGGTTATAGCTCCCGATTACGCTGGCCAATATAGGGAAGGGCTGGTTGACTGTCATTGAAATCTTCCGGAATGACCGCCACTTGGCGCCCACGCAACACGCAATAACCGTCGTGCCAAAATTCATTGAGGGAATGCTTGTTCACCCTTATTAGTAAAGAAACGGTGTAGATGTTCTTAATGGATGCTAAGAACTTATAACGTATAAGGGGGGTAGTCGGTTAGCTCCTCCTTGTTGCTACTTACCTAAGGTGTGACCAGGTAGCAGTAAGGGTGATACGGCTCTCTATAACAGCCTAATAGTCGTGTTCTACCATCAATGGTTACTTGTGCATAGCCATCGTATGGATTGAGTACCTTATTTTCGTTCTGTTAGGGCAGGAGGAGCTAGCCGCCTACCCGCTTTAACGTATAATCAAGGGGAAATGATTGATGGAATACAATGAATTGCAAGAAAGTTACCAAAAAAGTAAAAAGAAAATGGATGAAGGGGCTTTTGTCTACGATAATGACTATCATGAAAGAAGTACTTCAGAACAGGAGAAAAGGATAGAAAGTTTCATTTCAACTTACAAAAAATATGACCCTGTAGAACCAATATTGGACTTTGGTGCGGGTGGTGGCTCTTTTCTTCTAGCTGGTAAAAGATTAGGATATCAAAGATTAGTAGCAGTTGATATAAGCAAAGAGGCCTTGGACATCTGCAAACGAAATGGGTTGAAAGAAACAATTTATTACGATGGAAGCGGAAAATTAAGTATTGCGAGTAATTCCATAGGGACACTTCATAGCAATCAGGTTATAGAACATATACCAAGAGAAGAGTCGGATCAACTCTTGATTGAATTTTATCGAGTTCTTAAACCAAACGGAAAGCTCATTCTGTTTTTTCCAGCAGATTACTCGGAAAAATATAACCCGGATCCTACCCATATTAACTTCTATAAAATTGATGATTTCCTGGCTCAAATAAGAGGGTTAGGTTTTGAAGTTGTAAAGCAATACAGTCTGCTATTTGTGCCTCTTTTAGACAAACGAGTGATGGAAATAAATTTGTTCTTCGGACAACATTTTCCTGTTGCTAATAAGTTGATCTATGGGCTTAAAAAGTATTTATATGTTGTGCTAAAAAGGCTTTTTAAGCGAACCCCTGGTACCTCCATTAATTTGATTGCAGTGAAACAGTAGCCTTTGTATCTGCGATGTCTTCTAAGGCCAGTTAACAATTATGGAAATTATACATATACACTTGCCAATTATAACTCTGTAATTTTTCAACAAAACGCGCATATTACACTTTGGTCCTATCTGTGCTGTCCCATGTCAGGTTCTCTGCTTAAGCCTCCTTGGAGGCAATAGGTTATGTTTCTTGTAGTGATAAAACCGTGCTAATTCTTTTCGAGTACTTTTGCGTTGAGCCGATCGGATTTCCCAATCCGGATGTTGACGATCGCAGGCTTGACGAAGAAGTATATCCAATAACGTTCGAAGCAATGGAACCGTGATCGCAGGAGTGTATGTTTTTCCCCTGCCGTGCCTCACGGATTAAAAACCAGGTAGCAATCAGAGACAGAATTTGATGATGGTAGCACCCTGGCCAAGTCCGGGTTTCATAGTCTGATAGACCTGCTTTGCTCTTCGCACGTTTAAGACCATTTTCTACCAGGTGCTCGGCCCTGCTCACACGAGCCAGTTCCGCCAGCGGCGTCTCTGCGACGGCATTGGAAAGATGATAATCGTATTTTATCTTACGGCTTTCATCTATGTAACGTGTCACGACCAAGAGTTCCTCAATGCTTTTCTTACGACTATGTTCTGTTCTGGCAACCACCCGCCATTTTACGATCTCCAAAACCAAAGGGCCTTTTTCGCCATCACGAACATCGATGCGTGTCCAATCCCGATCGGATAACGTATCAACCCATTTATCAACTCGCTGAAAGGGAACTTTACGAGGACCACCGTGACCCTGATATGGCGGCAACGGCGCTCCCAAGTCACGGATCTTTGTGTTTGACGGAACCGCTAAAAGGTACTTCTCTGACAAAGCACGTAATTGCTGCCGAAAAGCCGTAGAAGGGCCCATTTCATCGTTGCCGGTAATCCAACGATGAGGCAGGAGAAGTCCATATTCTTGCAGCATTGCCAAAGCCAATTCATGACGTGTTTGGAAACGATCCTCTTTGGGGATACTGCAATTTTTTCGACGCTTGTGATCGTTGGCCCACTCTTTAGGTAGATAAAGCCGGGTGGCCGCCAAGGCATGCCCACAACGTGTCACATAGCCCATATAGATACCAACATGACAGTTTTCAACCTTACCTATACGGCCCAAGCCATTGACGCTGAACGCCGACTGAGTCCTGACCATATTTCATATGCCCGGAAGGATCAAAGACAATGACACCATCGTCCTGACCCAAGTCCAAGCCCACCTGGCAAACTAATTCTTTTTCCAGGGGATAAAAATCCCAGGGAGAAATCCCAATGAAGTACTGAAGAGCGCGACGATCTCGATCATTACGGTATGCAATTGACTCAACATTCTTCCGCTCTAAGTCAGACAAAAGACCACCAATATACTGATAGGTATTCTTCCGCGTATCACGTCGTCCAAGCGTGGCCGCAAAAGGTTTTACAAATGCTTCCAAACGATCCAGCATTCCTTTTGACAACTCCGATTTTAATTCGGTATCCTCAAGAAGTTGATGCTTAGGTAATTCAAAACGCCGTGTCATGACAAATCCTTTCCATGGGGACAATTCCCCTGGAAAGTTCTTCGGCAAAATGACTTATCAATCTTTACAACCTTGGACAGTACAGCTAACAAGAATAGTGGTTTTGCGGATGTACTGCACCGCTATCACATGATACCGGAGTTGAGGATTGCTGATCATGTGCTGTGATATCTTAGCCCTATAGGGAATTTTGGTCGAGTGGGGAATGCTGAGGAATCTTCGCAAGTATTATTAGGTGAAGTTAAGGGGACCTTGAACCTGCGAGGGATGGCCTAAGAGATGAAATCCGACGACGTGCACGGCGACGGGCGGAAAACGACCACACCTGGACAAGGCGGTTTGAAAAAATCTGGGATCTCCTTGGGGTTTCGATACACTGAGATTTGTCGATTTGTTATGACCCCCTCGAACTTATTATAGAGAAATCAAGTTGGCGGCTGAAATAAACAAGAAAAGGGCTATTGGCATGTGGTCTGGTGTGATTTCTCTAATAGAAAGGTAAAGTTGTTATGACGTTGGCTATAGTAATACCCTGTTATAACCGACCAGAAAATTTGAAGCACCTCCTACGCTCAATTGAAAGGGCTGAAATTCCGAGCCATCTTAGAGTTCCTTTGGTATTCTCGATAGACAAAAGCGGTGAGCCCTTTGTCTCAGAAATTGTGAGAAATTTTGTCTGGCCATATGGACCCAAGGAGGCAATCGAGCATAAAAAACATATTGGGCTTCGAGAAAATATACTGTTTTGTGGGGATCTATCACAAGAATACGGCTCTGTTGCGATACTTGAAGATGACTTATTTGTGAGCCCTGCCTTTTATCGCTATGCAGTGGACGCAGTAGATTTTTATGCTAAAGACGAGCGAGTAGCCGGCATTTCACTATACTCCTATGAGTATAGTGGGGTGGCCCGTGAGCGGTTTTACCCTTTATATGATGGCACTGATATTTATTTTATGCAGGTGCCCAGTTCATGGGGGCAAGTTTGGACTAAAAGCCAGTGGAATGCTTTCAAAACATGGTACGACTCACGAAAAGATGTATGTCTAGACCAATACAGAATACCGGATTCAGTCAAGACATGGCCTGAATCGTCATGGAAAAAATACTTTTTTGCATATTTAACTAATATGAAGAAGTATTTTGTTTTTCCTCGGAACTCTTTCACTACTAATCTTGGGGGCGATGGTACTCATACACATGCCGGAACTACGCCTATCGTCCAGGTTGCTTTGGCCTATAGTGCTCCTGCTAAATGGCATTTCGTACCTTTGGAACATTCAGATATTCGTTATGATTCTTACTTCCAGCCGGAAAGCTGGCTTCTCAATAAACTCTGTCCTTGGTTGGCCGAATACGACTACGAAGTAGATCTGCAGGCGACCAAACCTTTAGCCTCAATCGAATCGAGTTATCTGCTTTCAATACGTTCCTGTGAAACACCGATAAGGTCTTTTGGGTGGTCCCTTTTTCCATTGGAACTAAACTTGGCCTATGGTCTTCTCGGTGATAAGATATTTTTTGGACCAACTACAAATTTCAAGGAAAGAATTGATATAGCGCGAAAGGCAGTTATACTTACTTGGACAAGGCGTATGCTTTCACCAAACGATTACGCATTAATTGTACTTGGCAAAACAATCCGGAAATATCTTAATATGCTTCGAAAATATTAGGAAATACGAACATTGAAGAAGCGTACGATACAGAATGGAACAAAGGCTGCAGCTCTTTTTTTGCTTGGAGCTGTTGCCCTCTCAAATCTGAGTTCGTATATCCTTCTACGAAAACTTCATTTTCCAGTTTACATTCCAGAATTGCTAATAATTCCTTTTCTGCCGTTTTTTTTGAAGGATCTAAGGCGTTATCTTTTTCCGATATTGCGTAATCCAAAGGTGCGATCCGAACTGTTAATGGTAGCATACGGTTGTTTCATGGTTTTTCTTTATAGTATTCCTTTGAACGGATTAGGTGTTCATGGTGCTGCTTCTACATGGCGTGGATATTTTTATATCCTCATTTTTATGGTTATTGTTGGTCATGCTCGTACTGTTAACACACAAGCAATATATATTGTCGTATTGGGTGTTGCAGTCGGGACTTTGCTTCGCGGGTATTTGGTCGGTATGGAAACAGCTTTTTCTGAAAGCTATAGAAATTATCCAAATATAATGGCACTTTTTTTACTTATTGCGATTCCTCTTGCTTATCGAAAAGCAGGTTTTTTTATGGTAAGCATGGCCCTTGGCGTACTACTTTGCTTGGAAAGCGAGGTACGCCGGCCAATTATCGTCATTCTTGCAGCAATGCTCGGCGTGCTATTTGTTGTGGGGATGAAGAAAAAATTTAGGTTCTATAGGAAAATAGGTGTAGTTATATTTATTATGGCGGTAACTGTTTTAACTGGTCTTTATTATCCAAAAATCGCTGATTTGATCAATCTAGATGACCTTAAGCGTATGCACGTGATACAAGACACTATATATACGATACAAGGTAGAATAGGTCTGACGGGAGATTATGCAAGGTTACACATGATAGCATCTACAATTGGCAGATTTTGGAAAATGATTATACCTCATGGCTTTATCGCAAAACACACTAGTGTGACTGGAAGAGGAATATATACCGATTTTCCTGTTTATGAATTATTTTATACCTTTGGCTCTCTTGGAACAGTAGTATTACTTTTGTATTTGCTATATCGGTTCATCCGAAAACTGAGGGAAGAAACAAAAAAAGCACAAATATCGTTTGACACAGTATGTGCAGCTTCCATAGTACTGTTCCCTCTCCTTCTCGGTATT
>SDBV01003523.1_pt1 | contig 23021 bp, 25 predicted proteins | sample 2277081 | NCBI WGS metagenome assembly SDBV01 (sample SAMN10402039, study PRJNA504765) | marine sediment metagenome | isolation source: marine sediment core GS10_PC15, 223 cmbsf | place: Arctic Ocean: Southern Knipovich Ridge | collected 2010 | reverse complement strand
ATAAAGCCATCAGGCCACTTGATTTCCCCTAAATACTCCATACAAGTTTGATCATCAGGAAATCTTTGTTGGAATTCGAATAAACTAAGGCTTTGAAATCTTTTCTCCATATTCAGTATCGGTCTTAATCGTTTGATTAGTAGTTAAATATACTGAATACCAAGCACTTAACCTACATAATAGGTGCAAAAATAACTACATTTATTATGTGCCTAATTCAATAATATTATTTGAATTGATGCCATTTTGAAACTCAAGATTGAATGAATATGATTTGCGATTTCCTACCTGGTCAAAGTCGTATTTGTCGAACTGGATGGGCCCACCTCCTTCCTTCAAAAAAAAGCAAATATTGTTCAGCTCTTTCTTCCATATTGATTCATACTTAAAGGTACTATTTGTTGTATTTGGAGACCTTAGAACTTTAGGTGGTATGTATTTTTTTATTGCGGGTGAAATTTTATCTTTCTGTTCAGCTTCCAAAGCACAATTCTTTCTTAATCCGGATATTTCAATATACCATGGGTTTTCCCTATTGTCTTTCAGATTGAGAATAGGACATTCAAGTTTGATTAAATAACGCTCAAGGTTCTCAATTTCATTTGGAGAGCCCTTAACTTCATAATATGAAAGTCCCAAATTCGCTTTCATCCATTTGGTCAGTCTTTCTTCTCCATTCACCTCGAACTTGTAGTTTCTAAACCGATTTCGAGAAGTTTCAGACTGACTTCGAGGGATAGCAGTTAAACTCAGTTGTTTTTTAAGGATTGCTCCTAATGTTCTTCGTAGGGTTGACCTTCCTGTTTGTCCGGATTAAAAATGACTATCTGCATCTCTTTCTTTCTGGCTTGATAGAGTTTTACCCAAATAGATTATGTCACCTTTCTGAATTTCCTCCATTGCTGAATCCAAAGGAAATTGAACTCCATTAAAGTGGACGGCATAGATACCAGGATTTTCGGAGAAGTCCTCGATTTGTTTGAATGGCCTCCACGTATTGGAAAAATGATGAATTATTGAATTACCCATTGTTAGCAAATTATTTCAGCGCTCTTATTTTCGGTTTAAAAAATTTAGTGAATGCTTCCAACTGTTGCTGAAACCATTCGTGCTGCTCCGGCCACTTTGACCTGTCCATAATATCTTGTTTATGTAGCTTAATTTCTATTTGGCTTTGCTTTGATCCTTCCATTTCTCTCCATTCCAACTCAGTGGATATTGCTTTATAAGAGTCCTCTCCATAGGCTTCTTTGAGTTCATGAAATTGAGTTTTTGCTTCTGGACCAGTAAGGTTCAGACTAACACCAATAAAATTCTCTCTTGTATTTACAGTTGCAGAAATATGGAAATATGATTTACCAATAGCAAAGTTCGTCCAATGCTGGGGAGAAGGTTTATGACTTTTTAGCGCACTTCCATTGGACTCCAGGTGGATCTTCAATGCCATCCAATATTCTTGTTGCAGAACCTTAGTTTCTGTGATCTTACCAGAAGCAGCCGATTGCCTCACCGACTTTGACCAATCATTAGGTTTTGATACTAATTTGAAATTGGCTGCTGCCTCCGAATCGCCAATCTTGAACAGCTCTACCTCAATCCCAAAGAAATTAACTGAATCGTCAGTTTTATTATTTAGCCAGTCAAGAGCCGCTCTGTGTTCCTCTGTGAAATTTTTTGCTATCCATACGATGGACACTGCATCCAATCCGGCTGCATAAGTAATTAATTGACCGAGATGGTTATGATCAGTTCTCTCAAGCTGATTCTCGATGAGCACATAATTATCATTTGATGTATCCAGACATAATATGTCTGCCCGAAAAGGCCCTACATTTTCTTCCTGGCCTTGTACTTCAAGTTCGATACCCAAGGTTTCACCAAGTAACTCAATATTCTCATTTTTGGCAAGCCATGGAGTGAAGTCTTGTGCCTCGGAGTTCCATTGCTCTCGAAGATCAATTTTCTTTAGACGTCCAAGTTTCATTTTTGATTTAATTTATTGGGTATCCTTAGGTACATTATAGTTATTTAACATCTCCATTAGAGACTTTCTATTGACGCTTTCATCTTCGACAACAGCCCACAGATCATGATACAGGTCAATAAACTGGTTGCGCTCAACCATTCCATTTATAATTTCTCCAATATTTGCTAAAAATGGGTTTTTGAAGGATGTCTCAACTCTATCAATTCGGCCAAACAAGGTGTTGTATACTTTTTCTGAGAGATCTACAATTGGTGATATATCTTTCACACTAACTGGTAGATCATCTTTGAAATCACCATCAAAGTGAGCATAGAGTTGATCACGTAAATCCTTTACCTGGGACATAATATCAGATTGATTTTCTATGTCACCAACTATGGAAGCAATGGTATCCTTTAATTCCTCATTGGTTTTAATACAATTCCCATAGCCCATAACAGCATTTTCATTCCCAATCCTATTAGCATCCAACAATTCCATGAAATCGTGTTGATGGTCGTCCCTTAGAAGTTTACGTTGTAATTTGAAGTAGTTAAATTTTTGGTTTCTACTGTTTGTAAAGAGCTTACATAGTTCAATACATACAATAAACCAACTCTGTGAGTAATAAAATTGAAAGAATCCAAAGTTTGACCTAACCTCAGGTTCTATTTCATTCTCCATTGAATCATACCTGAGTAAGTTTAGATAAGATATGTTGAGATAGTTTGTTATATACTTAATATTGTCTCGGTACTTTGTGTATTCTAATAAGTCCATTTTAATTTCCTATTTAACTAATCTCCCTTCAAATGCCCTCTTCAATATGCTCTGCCGGAGGGACTCGGATTGTAATTGCTTATACACTTGGATTATCCTGTTCATTTTCTGCCAAATTTCCTGAATGCTTGTATCGTTTGATATATCCCATATCCAATAAAAATTCTTCCAACATAGTCAAAGAAACTGCTCCAAGAAGTGCTGTCAGTATTCAGAAAATCAACACTATGTAATGGGTTCATAAAGATCCAAAATTTCTTTGCCAATTCTCCAAACCTCTCAATATCAAAATTCAGTGATGGTGAGATTGGTTCTCCGATTGATTTCAGAAAGAGAAAATAAAAAACAAAACCTATCCCAAGTGTGAAGGCAACACCTCTAATCCAGCTTTGATTATGTTTATTTGAGATATGATTAACTCCTAGTAAGATAATATTCCAGAAATCCTTCCTCCATCTGAATTTTCTTAGAAGAGACTGCTGTTCCAAAGCATAAAAGATGTTAGCCTCGTAGTATGCTTGGAGTGAGTTCATCTTGTTTTTCAACGTTCGATAGTTATTGTATGCAAATGGGGAAGCTACATCTTGAAATTCGGTATTCGTAAAGTCTGTACCCTCGTGGAACTTTGCGTTTTGAAAATCAGGAGCTAATTTGAATTTGCACGAGTTTAAGTAAGTAAAACCTTTGAACTGGGTATTAGTGAATTGTACTTCACCTTGGAAGGATGCCTCTTTAAAATATACCTCCTTTTCAAATATTGCTCCTTTAAAATTTACTTTATCCTTAAAAAGGGCACTGTTGAAATCCAATAATTTGTGAAAGCGACATTCTTCCGCAACAATTTTAGAATGAAACTCCGTATTACTGAAGTATATATTTCTATAATCTCCGGGTTCAAGTTTCACTAATTTATGAAATTTTGATCCTGAAAATTCACAATATCTTAGCGGAGAGATTGAGATTGAATCGAAAAATTCAGCATTATTAAAACTTCCTTGAAAACGGGGAGCTAGTATTAAGCTTTTATGAAATTTACATTGATCAAAATGAAATTTATTATTCCCTTGCAAGTTTTGTAATACAACTGCATTATTAACAAACTCAGTACCTGAAAAGATAACTGGATAAAGAAAATTGAAATGTTTAAAATCGACGTTTGGCCAATCAATTTTTTCTTGGTAAAGATCAATTTCTTTGATATCATTAAGAGTTGCTATTCTACTATTCCATTGAGAATAATTTCCGCTTAGGAATGCTTCTAGTAATACTGAATCTGCCATTTTACACCAACCTCCCTTCAAATGCCCTCTTTAAGATACTCTGCCAGAGGGACTCGGACTGTTTTAACTGTTGTTCTATGGTTTGCTCCAGTTTGTCACAGACGGATAACCGGGATTCGATTTCCTTAACCACCTGATGTTGTTCTTCAAAAGAACAGAGTGGAAATACAAAATTCTCGATAGATGCAATACCGATATTAGCTTGTGTTGTTTGAACGGTATAGCGTTCTATTTCTTTTTTAATTACCGGAGAGATCGAATAGAAGTAAACATATTTTTCATCCATCAAGGATGTGATGTTCTTGATTATTGCGCATGAGTATGATACCAGAAACTCCTTGTTAAAATTCACTAATATGTTTCGCCCGATAGTTCCATATCGAGGGAATATAATATCTCCCTTTTCAGGTTTGATTTTTAATGCTAATCTATCAAAATCGTCTTTTGAAATAGTTTTAGCATTATCAAAATCAATAGACCCATCCTTCTTTAAATTACCAGTGGATAAGTATGGCATTCCTTCCGAAAATTCTTTTGGCATTTTATGATCAATATCTCCAATCTTATAAGTCACATTACACATACGTGTCCACATCCAATCTTGAGGAATGACTTCATAATTCTCAATTTCCTTAAGATCAACTCCATCAATAGTTTTGGGCTTTGATATTCGACTGGGTTTCTTACCATTTTCTCCACCTTCTTCCCATTCCAAAACTGCATTCTTCCAAAGAGTTTGTTGTTCACTGAAACGTTCACTACGTTCGTCTTGTATTAATCCAAGCAGTTCTTCAGCCCTTGGCAAACTACTTTGATCTTTTTTCCATTCAGAAGTCAACTTCCCCTCAAAAGCCGCCTTCAACACGGCCTGGCGGTAGGTTTTCAGTTGCTCTTTGGCTTTTTTCAGGCTCTCCACCCCAGCATCCAGCTTACTGAACAATTCCTCGATCTTGGCTACTATGTGGTGCTGTTTGGGAAGAGGGGGGAGTGGGATACTGAGAGGGGTTATATTTTTATTATTTATCTGTGGCACATTTGATCCATCAGATATTGAAGCTAAATCCAGATTTTGAATCCATAGATATAGGTACTTCTCATCAAGGTCCTTCAGCGGGATTATTCCCATAATATTAAGATCAAATGCAGACTCCCGACATAACATTCTTTTTTTGTTAGTCATTATTGCACCGCCCCTTTTGGGAAAAATAGTTGTGCCTCTTGGATACGTTTTTATTTTGAGTTCAGCTATATCTTTTGTCGAAAGATACTTATTGGCTTTGATCATAAGACGTTCATTACCTTCCGTATTCATATCAGCAACTTTGAAATACGGGATACCCTCACTTCGATTAATATCATTTACTCCTTTTGGAGTATTACCACTTACTATTAAAGCTACTTCCGGTATGAATTTAGCTTCCCAACTCATGCCGCCAACTCCTCATTAATTTCATCTATAATACCCTCCATTTCGTTTCCAAATACCCTGTACATACCTCCAATGCCACCCTTAGAATCGAAAGGAGAATAATCCAGATCATCTTTGGTGAAATGGATGGATGAAATCACATGGTCCTTGATCATCCGTAGCCAGGCCATTTGTTCCTCAGTGAACTGTACGGGTCCTGCATTCTTCCGGAATACCCACTCTTTGAAATTCCTGTTAATGGTTTCCGCATAGGGAACCAGCTCCTTGTCAATCTTCAATTCATACCGCACCAGGGATACAATATCTGTCAGCATCTTCCTTTCCGAAGCTCCTTTCACCTTATTTTCATCCAGCCGGGCATAGGCTTGCCATATCACATCCGTAGAAAGGTTGTAAGGTGGTTTTGCTAATGCCTGGTTCAATTCCTTTATCATCTGGAATGTAAGCTCACGCCTCCTGTAGGGCTGGTCATAATAGATCTGTAAGGCTGTGATTTCATCCTTTTTCTCATCTAAAAACGCCCGATAGGTAGTTAATACCTCCTCAGCTTTATCTTCCCCTTCAATATCCCAACCTACTTCAATCACCCGGTCAAGGTTTACCTCGTCGATGATCTGGTCATGGTTTCTGCGTACGTCTTCAATATAATTCCTCAAATCAGGGTTATTAAAGGCCACAGTTGCTTCCTCTGCAAGTTTTTGCCTTGCCTGTTTTTCATGATCGGGTGTCAATTCACCTTTTTCAATCTCTTCACTAAACAACTCCTTCACTTTTTCTTTCTGTTTTTCCGGATTATAGGCATCCAGCAATTCAGTGACCACCCTGCTTATAGACCGGCCATTGGCTAAATCCGTAAAACGTTCTTTCTCTTCTTCTGTGACTTGTTTGTTCAATCGAGCGAGTCGATTGGCAATGGATGTAAGCGTATCTTCATCCCTGGCTCCCATGACGACACCCAGCATCAGATCCTTCAGCGGAATGGTAGGTTTGCGTTCCAGTGGACGACTGTCAGTTTTCAGCGACTTGGTAACGCCTACGGCATCCACAATCACAAAGTGAGTTTTATTTGTATGGGCAGAAGGTGTCACCTTGCGGAGGTCATCCTCATCCAGCACCCTTGTACCTCTCCCTTTCATCTGCTCAAAGTAGTTCCTGGATTTTACATCACGCATGAATAACAGGCACTCCAGGGGGCGAATATCCGTCCCTGTGGCAATCATGTCCACCGTCACGGCAATTCGTGGATTGTAGGCCGTCCTGAACTGCTGAAGGACAGAAGAGGGCTTTTCCTCCTGGTTCCCATAAGTTACTTTTTTACAAAAAGCATTGCCCTCATTGAACTCCTCCCGAACGATTTGGATGATATCATCTGCATGGTTATCAGTTTTTGCAAAAATCAGGGTCTTGGGCACTTCCTGACGATTGGGAAATATCTCTGTCTGAATCCTTTCTCTAAATGTGCGAATAATGGTACGTATTTGTGATGGATTCACCACATCACGGTCTAGTTGTGTATTCCTGTACTCAACTTCCTCATCTAGCTGTTCCCATCGCTTTTGCCGTGTATCCCGGCTTCGTTTGTCCACAAACTGTTTTGCTTCGATACGCCCTCCTTCTTTGGAGATTTCTGTTTCAATTAAATACACGTCAAACCCTACATTCACCCCATCGGCCACTGCTTGTTCATGGGGGTATTCACTCACCACATTCTGATGGAAAAAAGCAAAAGTCCGGCTGTCCGGAGTTGCTGTGAGCCCTACCAGGAATGCATCGAAGTAGTCCAGTACCTGTTTCCATAGATTATAAATGGACCGGTGGCATTCGTCGATAATGATCACATCAAACATCTCTATGGGAAAATCAGGATTATAGGCCACATCCTTCGTCCTACCAGTTTGCTTGATTTCATATAAGGACGTGGATTCCGCTTCTTCATCCATTTCCTCTTCACCCCGGAGAATAGAATACATCCGCTGAATCGTGCTGATGCATACCTGGCTGGCCGGATCAATGAAATTGGAAGAGAGCCGTTGCACATTGTATAGTTCTGTGAACTTCCGCTGGTCATCCGAGGGAGTGTATGCCTGAAACTCCTGTTCTGCCTGTTCGCCCAGATTTCGTGTGTCCACCAGGAATAATACCCGTTTTGCTTTGGCAAATTTAAGGAGGCGATAGATGGAAGTAACAGCTGTATAGGTTTTCCCTGCTCCCGTAGCCATCTGAATGAGCGCTTTTGGCCTGTTGGCAGCAAATGAATCCTCCAGGTTGATGATTGCCCTTTCCTGGCATGCACGAAACCTGTTATCTGGATTCTCAAAGACTGGGATTTGTGTAAGACGTTGACGTAACGTATCCGGTTTTTTCAGCCACTCTGCCAGTGTTTCAGGTTTATGGAAATCAAATACCTCACGTGCCCGGTATTTAGGGTCTTCATAATCCGTGAAGTGCGTCTCAGCGGCTGTGCTTTCATATGCAAAACGAAGAGGGGTATCCTCTTTCAGGAATTTGAAACCACTCGCGCTGTAACGGGCTGTTTGTTCTTCCACAGGGGAAAGGGTCACTCCCTTCTTCTTAGCCTCAATAACGCCAACTGGTTCCTTGTTTACGAACAATAAATAGTCTGCCGGCCCTGTTGTTGTTCTAAATTCCCTGACAGCCACGCCCAACCCAGCAGTAGGATTGAAATCCTGCACATCCTGGAGGATCCAACCCGATGAAATAAGCATCTGGTCGATTTCTTCTCGGGCTTTTTGTTCGGGGGTTAGGGGCATTTTACTATGCGTATAACTTTTCGTTTATACTCTGCATGAGTGTCATGTGAGTTGAAACCCAATTAAAAATTTCATTCTTAATGTCCACATTTGAAATTGCAGGTTGATCAAAGGGTCTCTTGACATATATTTTCCGATAGGTTGCATCAGTTTTTTCATAGTAGGTAACCGGAGTATCGAATACGCTGTCAATATATTCACTATTCTCTTTTGCGATCCTTAAAAACTCATCACAGTTGTCCTTATCGTATTTAATCGGCCCTAATTCTACCCTAATTTCTCTTTTGTTGAAAGCTACACACAATCTTGCATTGAGAGTGGTACTTTCAAACTGTCTCCAGGCAGCCGCTGTTCCTCGCTTTATTGGGTTCCATTTTTCCGGTTGATTTTCCAGATATTCCGTCATTGAATCAAAAAAATTTATATTGAATCGTTGCCATTCTGCCAATTCTCCCTTTGTAATAGACTTGGCAGTACGAATCTCCTCAAGAGGTTTAGCCTCTACAATAAATTGAAGAGCAGGTTTGGAGTCACCAATTTGAATAACTGATGGTCTAATAAGAAAAAAGTGTTTATCGGACATTCCTTCATTGAGCCAGTTAATTGCTTGTGTATGTTCCTCTGTAACGCTGGCTACAACCCAAATGATAAACTTTGCTCCAACACCAGCAGCATAAGTAATAATTTGCCCTAAGTGTTTATGATCTGTTCGCTCTAATTGGTTTTCAATAATGACATCATCCTCACCATCTTTAGCGAGTATATCCAGGAAATAGCTTCCTACCTGATATTCCGTTTGAACAATATCTAATTCAAGCCCAAGTACCTTGGATAACTTGTCAATATTCTCAGCTAACCATGGTGTAAAATTCCTGGCCTCATCTTCCCAGATATTCCTAAGTTCTACATTCTCTATTTCCCCAAATTCCATATTTGACTCTAATTATATGTGTGTTCCACTTACCCAATGATTATTTTAATTCATGTCGATCAATAAAAACATCGAACATATATTTTGACAGCTTATGTCTTTTTAATCCCAAATAACTTTTTAATAATTCAAGAGCACCTTTCCACTCTTCAACAGTTTCAGGTCCATTGACATCCTTGTCTCCCGTGAAATAAATATTAAGCAAATAAGCATCTTGATTCAGTTTCTCCCGCAAATAATAGAGGTGGGCAATTCGATTTGTGTATTGATAGAATTTGCCTGACCATTCAATATCATTTTTTATTTCAAGATAGCTCCTAGTCTTTGCCAATGAATCCTTGATTTTTTCCAATGATTTCTGTGATGCCTTACTGGACGGCGTAATAACTTCACCTATATGAGCTTTAGCCTCAATTATTATTTTTTTATTGCTATTAACAGTGATACCAAGCCCATCCCATAAAGGTCCTCTTTTCGGCCAGAAATCTGGAAGAAAGAAATTTGTATCATCAACATCAAGTTTATCCAGAAACTCCTGGTCGCGGTACTCGGCATATCCCTTCTCCCTCAAAGGAGATCTCCATTCAAATTTGTCATTCTTAAATACTTTATAAGTTTTTAGTTCTTGTTCCAGTAAGAATGGTTTTTCATTGATCAACTTTTGTATAAGATCCTGGCTCCCTTTTGTTTGTTTTACTTCACTCATTTTTATTTTAAAATTTCAAATAACGAATCCAATTCATCATACCCATTCACAATCATATAACCGCTTGCGTCCATCCTGCTATTTCGATAAACCATCAGTTTGCCCCCGTTAATGGATTGATGTCTGGCCAGGGATGATATGACCGCTTTTTCATTGTCCTTTTCCCAGCCATTCATTTTACTTCTCGGTTTTAGAAATGCAATGTGATTGAATACAGGCCTTCGCCAATCATAGGGAAGCTCGTATTGCAAATAGGGTAATTTCATGTTTAATTATTTAGCTATCTATCTCTGTGTCTGTGCTTACCTCCTGAGTATTAATATGTATATTAGTCAGTAATATACGACCGTTATCTAATATCCAATATAGTGGATAAAATGAGAGAAAAGGGCAATATATTGGTTATTTCTACTGATATACCACTGAAATTTGAGCAAGTGAAAAAGTCACTCAAAGAAAACCACAATCTTTTGTGGACGGACTTTTTGGTATTATGCGCTTTGGCTGAGCTTGAAAAGACCAATTATTTTATCCAAACCTCAGACATTATCCAATATATTGAGCGAAACAGGGGTTGGGTTTATAATTCGATGAAGCGTTTAAAGCAAAAGCAATTAGTAGGGCAGGACACTCCAAACAGACTCAATCAACCCAGTGAAGTGTGGATTAATGGTATGGGTCATAGCCTGCTGAAGAGGGTGTTTAGAAGTATGAGGTTGAATGAGATGGATATGGTTTAGCAAAAGTTGGTTGTGTATTGGTATGTGTGGTAATCGTATATTCTTCTGGCTCTTCCTTTAATCTTCGTTCTTCTCTTTCTTCTTTAACCTTTGAAGGAAGCCCCAGCAGTCCTATGATATCATTCTCTAATCGCTGGAAGGATTCAACGGTAGGGTTACCGTGCCAATCTGAAAGGTCAGCAGCCTGGATACTACGGAAACCAATCGGAGGATTGATTCTCTCCATCAATACCGGTATAAGGATGTTGCGCACTTTACCATCATCCGCTTCTTCAAAATGCACCCAGTCTGACTCAATCGACGAGGTTGTCCATAACACAATGGCGATTGCCAGTACCTTATGGGCATTAATTCAGATGATATTATATTGCCGGATTACTGGAATAAAGTGAAGCCTCACCTGGAAGCAAGTGCGCCAATTATTGGCATGGATCAGATCATCGCTTATGAGGTTGCCACCGGTAAGGCATTGAAAATTAGATTAAGATATGAGAGAGACAAGTGCCATGTGTGGGGTGGTGGTAGGTTTCTCTCCAGAGAGGCAATTGAACGGGCTGTGCATGGTGTATACACAAACGGGTTTAACTCTGGCCTGGATAAAAGCTCACAGGACAACATCATGAAGTTTACACCCGTGGATCCGGTTGTAATAGATGGGTGTTATCTGGTGGATATGAAAACCGACGAAAATATTAATACATTCGATACTTATAGGAATTTAGGTGTGACGGTGCCCCCGGAGGAGTTAGCCCTCTTTATAAATTTTGAGGGTTAAGAAAAAATCCATTGATAAGTAAGAATCTAGCAAATGACAACAATCATAAGCAGAAATAGAAATATTTGTTTAATTTGTAAATAAATAATCATTAGCCAAATTGAATTTCTGATGATTACCAGTGTTTGAATTAAATTTTTGTAAATTTTGATTGAACTTATTCAAAATTATTCCATTCCAGGTTTTGCTGGAGGTACTGCAATATTTCTATACGGAATTAGGAATAAGCATTATAAAAACAATCAATATTTTGTAAAATTTATTGTTGAAATAGGTGGAAGTACCATTACAGCAACTTTTTTAAGTAGTTTATTTTTCATAATATTAAAAGAAACAGCTTTAACTCAATTTGTGGTTCCATTTTTGATTGGTTTAGGATGGGCTAAAATCATTCATGCGGCTCGCCATTTAATAACCAAGAAGGTTATGGATGCTATTAAAAATCATATCCGATAATGTTGCTAAAACTTTTATACTATTTTGGGTTAACCAATCTCTCTCTTGAAGACGTTAATTTATATCTATCTATTAAAGACAAAAGTTCCAGTTTGTCAGATATTGTAAAAAATCCTGAAATTAAAAACTATCAACAAGTTTACAAACAGATTCGCAATGAAAATGTTCCATTAGACAGATTTGACTATGAAAAGATTGACTATATAAAGATTGAAGATGAAATAATTTTAGACAGCTTTGAGAATGTTTCTGAAAATGTTCTTCACAAGATTAAGATTGACAATGAGGTGATAATTGAAAAAATCAAAAGCGGAAACAATAACCAGCTGGCAATGATCTACAGGGAATACCGGTCGGAGTTTATTGCATGGATCACAACAAATTACAGTTGCTCGCGCGATGAGGCCCGCGATGTTTACCAGATTTCAATTCTCGCTCTTCATGAAAATATTCTCAATAGTAAGAAACATGTTCAAAGCAGTATCAAGACCTATTTGTTTGCAATCGGCAAAAATAAATTTCTGGAATTCAGGAAATCTGATGCACGTATCGGCAGGGCTATGGATGCTTCAACAATTGAGCTGGAGGAAGTTTCTACCTGGGAATATGAAGAAAAGGAACAGAACCTTAACTTAGTTGAAAAAAGTCTGGAGATACTAGAAGACCCTTGTAGGAGTTTGTTGGAGATGTATTTTTTCCATGGAATGTCAATAAATGAAATAGCCGGAAGGCTGAGTTATAAGAACAAGGCCACTGCACAAAACTTAAAAGGTAAGTGCCTTGTACGGTTGAGAAAAATATTCTTCGAACAACAGAAGAAGCAGCGGCGAGAGGAAGAAAAGGAATAGCCTTTTCGAATATGGCAGGTAGGACGTTAAATACTTGGATAGGAATTTTGCCTCAATCAATACTCCTGATCAGTTTCATTTTCGCAATTTTCTTAAACTATTTTTTTTACCTCAATATCCATAGGAATCAAGAAAGTTCTCCAGGAATATTTTTGACCAAAAGTGCATTAGTTTTGATCTATGAACACCAAAGAACACATCCAACGAAAAAGAAGATTCTGGCTCTACTTTGTTTTATTCATACTAGGAATGCTAGTATCTTTTTATTCCGGGTACCAGGTTGGATTTCGAGGAATGCACAAAGAAAAACCCTGAGAAACTTACCCAGGGTCTTTGACACCTTACAAATCATGACATTTCAAAGGTTATCAATTCTAAATTTTGACACAAACGGAATACTGCAACTTGGTTGTTTTTGATTTGTGAATATTGCAATTTATTGCCTTATTTCATTTTCAATATCCACGGATCTCCAGTAAAACCTCAAGGCTTTCTCCATACCAATTATTGTAACATTGGTAATTTCGTTTTCCGTTGGATCGTAACACACCTCCGCAAGAAAGTTATCACAACGATATAACACTCTTTTCTGGTTGTAATACTCACGATGGGTAATGTAATTTCCGTTCTTAAAAAGATAATCGGCGCACTCATCAAATAGGAGCTTACGAAATTGGACTATTCATATTGATCAATTCTAAACTCAATTTAGTCAAAATAATGTTATACACATATTGGGTCTGTTTTATGAAGGAAATTACTTAATTTGAAATTTGAAATCCAAATTCAAACATATCAAGGATAAGGAATTGCAGAAATTGATAGATACAAAACGATTGAATTGATTTATTTAAAAGAGAATTGAGATGACAAATGTCATTTGTTGCCAATCATTACCACCTAGATTGAATAAAAATTAATCTTCGCTAATATGACAACCTTAGTCAATTGTTTAAGAGGAATTGGAATACTAGCAATTGTCAATGTATTTCCTGTTTCATCCAAAGCTCAGGTAGATGTTAATGATAGCTTGGCATTGGTAGCATTATATAATTCAACTGGAGGTACTAACTGGTCTAATAATACGAACTGGCTTACAGGGGCTGTTGATACCTGGGATGGGATTACAGTCAGTGGAGGAAGAGTAACACAAATAGATTTAAATGATGACGACAATGGTGCTGACGGGGATTTTTTTGAAGGGAATAATTTGTCTGGGACTATACCTCCAGAATTAGGTAACCTTACAAATCTTCAAAATCTACGGTTAAGCTATAATCAACTAACCGGCCCTATCCCTCCAGAATTAGGTAACTTGGTGAACCTTCAACATCTATCATTAGCCAATAACTCACTAACTGGCCCTATACCTCCAGAATTAGGTAACCTTACAAATCTTATATTTCTAGGGTTAGGACAAAATCAACTAACTGGCCCTATACCTCCAGAATTAGGTAACTTGGTGAACCTTGGTAGTCTAGGGTTAGGACCAAATCAACTAACTGGCCCTATCCCTCCAGAATTAGGTAACTTGGTGAATATTTTTTTTCTATGGTTTGACCATAACCAACTAACTGGCCCTATCCCTCCAGAATTGGGTAACTGGGTGAACCTTATTGGTCTACAGTTACAGTATAACCAACTAACAGGCCCTATCCCTCCAGAATTAGGTAACTGGGTGAATCTTCAAATTCTATGGTTGAACTATAACCAACTAACTGGCCCTATCCCTCCAGAATTAGGTAACTTGGTGAATCTTCAAAATCTACAGTTACACTATAACCAACTAACCGGCCCTATCCCTCCAGAATTGGGTAACTTGGTGAACCTTCAAAATCTACTGTTACACTATAACGAACTAACCGGCCCTATGCCCAAAGTTAATGTAGATACAACAATTAATATCGTTAATAATTATTTCAATTTTGCTGACATTGAAATCAATCTAGGGGTAGCTAAAAATAATATTTACACACCTCAACTAGCAATACCTGCTATTGATACGGTTTATTTCGTTGAAAACTCCTCGGTAAGCATCAAAATTGAAGTTGGAGGATCATCTAATAACTATCAGTGGTACAAAGATGGAGTCGCTATTCCTGGTCAGACATTAGATGAACTAGTTATTAATTCAGTGTCTCTATCAGACGATGGAATATATGCACTAATAATTTCATCCAATATTATTACCGATCTCACACTTCAAACTGAAGAAATAAGATTAATTGTAAATAAAGCTCCTGCACCACCAATAGATTCATTGGATAATAGTAATATAATATACTCTAGTTTAACTTATGAAAGTTCTTGGGATAATGGTTATTCCATAAATACAACTCAAAACAGTGCCTATAGCTTTGTACCTAGAAATAACTATATTCTTTATTCGGTTGAACTTCCCATAGTAGATATTAGCCAGAATTATCCTGAACCATATACCAAAGATTTCATTGTAGCAATATATCATGATGATGATAATAAACCCGGTTCTTTGTTAACGACTGTTAAAGGAACTGCACCGTTTTCTTGGCCTGAACCACTTACAACTACAACTAAATTATACTTTTCTTCATCAACCAAAGTAGAAGTAAGTAAACGATATTGGATTAGTGTTTTTCCTTCACAATTACCAGCTGATCTTGGTTGGCAATGGAATAAGTTAGGTGTTGAATCATTAAGATATTCTTCGAACCCACCTATTATTGGAGAAGAGTCTTGGATATCTTCAGGAATTGATAAGGAGTGTGCATATTCTCTAAAAGGAATTATTCCACCAATAGCTCAAAATTTTACTGATTCTTTAGGGGTAGGTCAAGCCTTAACTCTGGATATAATCTCTGAAGCCAAATTTGATTCAGATAATATTCTAAATACAACAATCACGTCTGTTCCTCAATTTGGTACATACCAAATAAATAATGATCAATCAATAACATATACAGCTGATTCCGCTTTATATGGCAAAGAAGTTTTGGACTATAATCTTTGCAATCAATTCAATCTTTGCGATAGTGCCACAATCACCATAGACGTTTCAAACTTACCACCAGTTATTACTTTAGCAAGTGTTCAGCTGGAGCCGGCATCAAAAAAAGAATTAGATATTTCAAATTATATCTACGATCCCAATGGTTTTGGTATAACTACTGTGGAAATCACTTATACTTCTCCCAACGCTACTTCAATAGAGATTGACCTAGATCGCAAAGTCCTGATTCTTGATTATTCAACAAGTTTCTTTACAGGAGTGGATTCGTTCACAATGCAAGTCTGTGACTTGTCCGGAGATTGCTCCGAGAAAGCAATACGGGTCGCTGTTGGCGAGTTGAACAAGGTCTTTGTCTATAATGCTGTTTCTCCTAATGGAGATGGATTGCATGATTTTTTAAAAATTCTTGATTTGGAGTTCTTTGCACAAAATCAAGTGATCGTTTATGATCGAAGAGGTAATGAAGAATGGAGCCAGGAAGGATACTCAAACGATGACCTTACTAAAGCCTTCATAGGGGTCAATTCAGATGGAAAAGATATGCTTAATGGAACCTACTATTACTTTATAAGCCTTATTTCCAATTCAGGCAATACTTACGCTCAGAGTGGTTTTTTTCTTTTACATAGGTAATTTTGAGTTTTACATGAAACCAATTAATATGAAAGCTACATTTTTCTTACTAGCATTCCTGCTTCGAAATCAGGCATTCTGCCAAATAGATATATATGCCCCAAAATCAAGTTACTGATTTATCATTGACCAATGCATAACATTCTCTTAATTAGTTTTTAGTCTATCTTGCTGGTACACAGAATGGGTACATACCTTCAATCTAATTATTTATTTATGCTAAAGACATTTAAAAAGACCGTTGTATTTTACTTCGTCACAGGAATGTAGCCCCCAAATAGTAAAAAAACTGCTATACATCAAAATATAGCAATTTTTTGCAGAGGAGGAGGGATTCGAACCCGCAAACTCCTGATCCGTAGTCTTCAAGGTGATTAAAACCATTTGCTTTAAAACTGCTCACGAAAGTTCTATAAAATCTTCTGGTGAGATAGATTATTTTTTTGACCTTGATTTCATATCGAATTAATGGCTTTGATAATTGATGTTGTTTCAATTTGTCATAAACCTTGATTTGATGAGGCTGGTATTTAACTTTCCCAATGATTTACCTAAAATAGAATCCATCCTGGGAAAAGGTTTCGGTTTTGTGTACCAATAATGATCTAATAGGTGATTTTAATTCAGGTGGAGAGATTATATTAACTCCAAATTCAAAGTTTGGTTGTGTATTGGTATGTGTGGTAAATGTATATAAATGAGTGGGGTGGTTTTGCCAGGAAAACGGAATATATACGAGGGGGTGGGGGTTGTTATTTTATCATGAGTTCAAAATATTTAGACCGCTAAATGAAGTAATGAGGTCTAAAATGAAATTTGATCCCATTGAGGTATGAAGGATAAATAACCAACGAATACTTTCGTAGATAAGCACCTTTTGTATTCGGGCCAGAATGGCCCGAATATAGGATAATATGGTTTATAGTATCGATCTAAAAAATCGCCTCCTATATCTTTTGCATAAGTAAAACTATCAGTTTTAATGCTAATAAATCTTCCAGCAAAGTGTTGATCAAATAGTGGAAAGGTGGTTGGTTCAGCTTCGTTACAACCAAAAATTAAATAGACCACACCTATGAACAAACAAAGTCGCATGGATTCCTAATTAGCCATATTAAATTACGACCCAATAGAATAAAAAGGAAATTGAATATCGAAAATGGAATAAGAAACATTACTAACTTTTGCGTATAAAAAAACCCTTGGAGAGCCATCCTAAGATCCTCACCAGGGCTTACAAAACAAAGTTCAATCCAAAGGTTATCGATTCTAAGTTTTGAAACAAATTGAATCCTGCCAGGGCTACAGAGAATCAAATCCTTGTCATTTTATTGTCAATTTAGTCCTCTACGCTGAACGGGATTCTAAAACCTATTGGTCTAGGTGGGTTTTGGATTTTTCTTCTTTCACTGAACTTTTCTAGCTCATAAAGTAATTCATCCGATCTTTCTTGAAAAGAGGCCAGATTTAATTCCGCCATCTCTCCATAGAAATTTGCAGAAAAATCTAAGTCGTTAAGTGTTACTTTATTAAAACAGTCCTCTAGCGTAGAAGAAACGATTCCTTCTATTAGATATTCGTTCGTACCATTGTTATAGAACTCCCGTTTTAGTCGAATTTTTAGCAAGTTGCAGAAATCCAGAACAAGGCTGTTGCTGAATAAGTACATCTCTTCTGCAAATGCCTGCCAATAATCAAAAGAATCAGCCTTATTGTACCGGAGAATTTGAAGTAAAGGTGAATCTGGATCTAAATCTTTGTTGTCCGTATCTCGTTTGATGGATTCAAAAATTAGATGTTGTCTTTCAGAAGCAAGAGGAGGAAAAATTGGTAATTTCAGATCAAAGCGACCTGGGCGTATTATGGCGGGATCTAAATTATTAACGAAATTAGTAGCTGCAATTATTAGGACATTCCTATCTACTAACTTGGGGATCTCCTGCAATAATGTATTTACAATCTTTGTTGCTTCACCAGAGCCTTGGTTCGGTAATTGTCGATCTGATGCAATAGAGTCAAACTCATCAAAGAAAATAATTGAATTATCCTCGATGCCGTCTAGTATTTCCTTGAGTTTGTTCATTCCACCATCTACATATGAGCTTCCGAAGGTGCTTCGTGGAATTTCTTGAAATTTTAGATCCAGAAACGAGGCCAACCAATGAGCCCAATAGGTTTTACCACAACCTGGGGGGCCATAGAGTAGGATACCGGCAGGCTTTCGTATTCCCCATATTTTGGATTGCTCGGCATTCAAAACAGGTTCAAGTTGTTCAACAATGTGATTTCGAATGTCATCATAGCCAACTAAAAAGATCTCTTTTTCACGTCCAGCTGGGATTTCTTCCTTTGCTTCCGCGGGAATTTTCAGTATCGGCCTTTTTTTCTCGATGAAATACTTAACATCGAAACTAGAGAAGTTCGAAATCTCAGTGTCTTCTGAAAGGCCTTTTTGATAGTTGTAGTAGAATCTATATGGTAATTTTGCTTTCAAAATTGGTAGAACTTCTTGGACATTGTACCCAATTTTGTCGGCGAGTTGCTGAACAGTTCTTTTTGAGTAGAAATCATTATCAAATTCTCGTAGTTCATCCGTCCGTTCTACAAAAAAATTATACATATTATCTGATATACCTTGATAGCTAACAAAGTATCCAGGGAGTCCGATAAAATGCTCACCTAGATCGATTTCATATACCTCTGAGTAAGAACGTATTGTCTCTTGATAAATATTTCCCACGTCCTTTCTAATGTCATCAATTCGTTTCATCTGTACCTTGTGATAAAGTTTAGGCAGTATAATATCACTTAAAGCTCACTAAAACAAATGGGTTGAACCTGCTACATTTGAGTGGACAGTAAGTTAAGTCATAAATTGCAATAATACTTAACTGAATAATTCGATTTATAAATGTGTAAGCAGTCTTATTTGGATATTTTGATTAAAGAAAAAAAGCCTAATAATTCGGATAAAGTTAAAAAGCTAAATATTCCAACCTTTTCCACAGATGATGCGCTAAGGTTAAATCTCCTTATGAAGTATTTGAAGAAGAATGCAGATCTTGGTTGGTCAGAATATCTAATTATGTGTGCAGTTGATAGATTCGAAAAGGCGTATTATACGGTCACTACAAGGGGGACCTCTTGTTTATGCTTGATATGTTCTTTTCTAAAGTAGTTTGAAATAAACATAGCCTCAGAGCTTGGTTCGTTAATTACGTTAAACTCGTTTTTATAACTCATGACGCAATTTAACAATTTCAAGAGAAATTAATTTGCTCTTAGGGGACAGGGGGTGAAAATGAAAGAAATATTCCTCATAATAACTAAGCTCCCCGAAACTTTGATACGGATAAGAGTTTTGAAATGAGATTTTTTGAACCGCCGTCGTTAAATTTAAGATATGGAAGGATCATATATCAGTCTCGTCGACCCCAGAATTGAAGCTCTACATAAGAAATATATATACCTTAAGCATACCATGCTTGAATTCGACTGTATCTTTTCTTATGAAAAGGATATAGAACCTCTTGGAGAGCTTTTGCCTGATTTCTTTAAAGATTTAGCTAAGCTTTATTGGGAGTACATCATTTTAAACATTGCGAAACTACTAGACCCGTATCAACAAGGACAATTTACAAACCTCTCTTTATATGCTCTCCCCGAGGTCTTAATTAAATACAATAACGAGTCAGGGGCAACGAAGGTTAAAGAAGAAATTGATAACCTTAAGTCAAATTTCGGTTCGGAGATGAACTTAAGAAAAAAGTATTTAGCGCATTTTGATTTAGGTTTTGCTATCGGTACTGAACAATTTGATACATCTACTCGCTTCGACGAAGTAGTAGGGTTTTTAGACGAAATACTCAGACTCATTAATGAGTCATTAAGATTGATAAACATAGGGTCATATGATGGAGTAGTGTTTTACCGAGACGATTACAAAGGTGCAAAAGAATTTATGGAGATTCTAAAAAAAGAAAAGTTTCGGCGAGACTCACAAAAATAATAATTCCGCCCACTTCTTATTAAGATCTCGATTGTCTTTAGTAATGTATGGTTACAAAGAAAATACGGTCTTTTTCAATAGACTCCGATCTTATCTAAGCTTTGATTTACGAGGCGCGTTTCAGGGATTCAAACCCAAGTCAAGTCGTCAATGACTTAATTCGTAAGCATTGTATTGAGGGACTTTATTATAGCCAAAAAATTAAGATTAGCATAAATTACAGATATACGAAGGGTCAACCACCAATACATTCAATTAAAGGCTATAATGGACATATGCTCGAGTCTCGTCCAGACCGTTTAATTCATCAGAGGGGGGATTTTTACTATCCTTTTGTTGATATAGATTCAGTATTGTTTCAGTTATTTAAAAAAAAGGACCTTTAAATAATTGATTTAAAGGTCTTTATGTGAATTATATTGTACCCCCTTTAGGACTCGAACCTAAAACCTACGCCTTAGAAGGGCGTTGCTCTATCCAGTTGAGCTAAGAGGGCAAGTTTTTTCGACCAATTTCTTATGGTAAAATTGCTCGATTTGTGTTTTTAAATTAACAGATCGCAAAGATGAATAAAATAATAATTCTACCAAAACAAAAGGATTCAAATGATTCAAATAATGGATGTTACACTTATATAGAACCTGAATTCAATTTTTCTGGCTTTCGCCCTTATCAAATTTCAATATTATCTTCTTTTGTCAACCAGGTCCCTAAGTTCCGTGACCATATCAGTGTTCACATCCTCTGCCATTGGAATCACAAATTGTTCCGTCTGGTTGAAGTAATCTGAAATCTTTTGATCCGTGAGAGTGTCGCGGTGAAGATCAGCTAGATTGCTGATCCGGTCGGCACATTTAAGTCTTAAAGCATTTTTTGATCCTGATTTGAGGACACGTAGCAGATAATCATGCTTTGCTTAATCCTTCCGTTTTGTCACCTCCAAAACCAACGCTACCACCTGGTGACCTTCATGATCAGTTTCTTTGAGTTTATCCACACGTGTCTCCGGGAGGTCTTCGATGAGGTCGTGAAGCAGCGAGGCTTTAAGCAATATGCTGTCGTTGAATAATTTATAATCAAGGAGGATTCCCAGTGTGGAAAATGAATGCCTGAACTGGTTACCTCCAACTTTTCGCTGCACCCCTATCAGGGCAGTAGCTTTTAATATATAGGGAGCAAGTACAAGGTCCCTTAATGTTTCCGGATCAGTCATGATTGAGATATTTTGTGTTTGACAAAATTATAGTGTTTGAATGGCTAAGTCAAAGGGAAAGGATTAATGATAACTCGTTTCCACCTTTCGATAGGGGATTTATTTGGAGGATTCCAGTTATACCCATTTCTGTTAAGTGAAATAAATGATATTCGTAAATAAATTTCTTTATAAATTTTCGATTTTATTTATGAAATTGTAGCTTAACAAGTTAGCCCGATTTAAATTTAAGTAATGCCTTTGGAAACAGATATTTTCATTAGTTATGCGCATATTGACGATGCTGCCCTTATTGAGGGCAAGCCGGGGTGGGTTTCCGAATTTCACAGGTCACTGAAGACCAGGTTAGGGCAGTTATTGGGATATGAACCTAAGATCTGGCGTGATCCAAAATTACAGGGAAATGATATTTTTGCAGATGAAATCGAAGATCAAATCCCCAAAGTGGCACTACTGATCTCCATCCTTTCACCCAGATATATTAAGTCTGAATGGTGCCTGCGGGAAGTAGATAAATTTTGTGAAGTTCATCAGGATACCGGTGTCCGGTCACAGAATAAATCCCGTATTTTTAAAATAGTTAAAACGCCCCTTGAAATTCAGGATCATCCGGATGTAATGCGGGATCTGCTGGGTTATGATTTCTATAAAATCGATCTGGAGTCAGGAAAACCACGCGAATTTTATCGATTTTTTGGCGAAGATATTGAACAGGAGTACTGGGCCAAACTGGACGATCTGGCCTATGATATAGCAGATATCTTAAAGAAAATCCGTCCGGATGATAACAAAGATGAATCAACACCTCAGATCGAAGGCAGTCATAAACCAAAAGTATTCCTGGCCGAAACCACCTCTGAACTTTCTGATTTTAAAGACAATATCCGAAGAGAATTGTTTGATCACGGATACGAGGTATACCCCGATCAATCATTGCCTTTTACTTATGAAGAACTGGAGCCCAAAATTGTAAGCTATCTTGAACACTGCGAGCTGTCTGTCCATCTTATTGGCAGCAGTTATGGAATGATCCCGGAAGGCTCAAGCAAATCAATCATTGAAATCCAGAATGACCTTTCAAATGAAAAAACGAAAGATAGCAAGATTGAGAAGCTGGTTTGGATTGATCAAAACAAGAAAGCGAAGGATGACCGGCAGAAACAGTTTTTAGATAGTCTTACCAACCAGCCCGAAAACCAGGTAAATACTGATCTGCTTACTACCGACCTGGAAGAATTGAAGAGTTCCATACATCGAAAACTTAAACGAATTGAAAAAAGGAAGGAGGCGGAACCTGCATCAGAAGAAACATTATATGAAGAAGAAGGAGCTAAAACAATATACCTGATCTATGATCAGAAAGACCTGGAATCAATCGGGGATTTGGATGACTTTTTAGTTCAAAAAGGTTAGGAAGTGATCCAGCCCCTTTTTGATGACGTTGAGAAACAGGTGCGACTGGATTACCAGTAGAACTTATAGCTCTCTGCTGCAG
>SDBV01003522.1_pt1 | contig 23021 bp, 15 predicted proteins | sample 2277081 | NCBI WGS metagenome assembly SDBV01 (sample SAMN10402039, study PRJNA504765) | marine sediment metagenome | isolation source: marine sediment core GS10_PC15, 223 cmbsf | place: Arctic Ocean: Southern Knipovich Ridge | collected 2010 | reverse complement strand
ATCTAAGTTAGCATTAGCAATCTCTTCATTCGTATAATAAATTTTAATGGTGATGGAAGATAAATTTTGTTTTGTTGCACTATCTGCCACAATATCAAGATATTTTCCTAATTCCTTTAAGCTTGGAGATGTATTTTTTGAATTAGTGGAATACTTGACTACTGAAACTGAGACATTCGAAATATTTGATTTTGTCTTTACTTCAAGTAAGACATTCGATTCTTGCTTTTTATCGATTAAGAATTTTGTTGTGCTTGGTATTCCCTCAACATAAACACAGCTTTCATAAGTTCCATTATCGGCTGGGAGGTTATCTGCAGTTCCACATTCATTTTTATCAAGATAATATTTTAATTTTGTATTATTGCTGAGGCATTCACTGTATGTTAAATTCCAGTTCTCATTGCATGTTTGAATTGAATATGAAACAGCAAAATCATAAATAATTGGTGTTTCAGCACCATTTGTGGATAAGTCGGCCTTAATTTTTAATTTGCCATTGCTTACAGAAACACCAGAAAGGTCATTATCAGAAGGCATGATACTCCAGGAAATTCCTGAATCAGTTGAATAGTAATAAACTATATCCTGGCTGTTAAGCAAATCATTTTTATGGAAATTTAAAAAAGATGATAAGCTTATTATGTTAAAATCATTTGTTTCTATTGAGGCTGATTCTGGATAAGAAATATTTACAGACTCATGTGTTGTAGTATCTATATGCACAGCTTTAATATAATCAAATTCTATATTTCCTGATGGATATATGTTAAAGCTATCTTTTGGTTCACCTAAACCAGATATTGTTATATTATGCCATCCTTCATTACCATTGAAATTAACCAAACCATAGCTGGATTGACTGCAAAAGGTTCCATTGTCACATAGATGCATATCAATATTTACACTTCCATTGTTAGATCCTATAATGTATATTGATATTATATCGTTATTGGTAAGTTCATTATCAAAAGTTATATCAAAAATGTCTTTATCACCATTAATATTAACACTATCATCATCTAAACTCTGAATCTTGCTTGTCCTATCCTTGATTATTTTGCCAGGTTCGTATTCCATAGCAGAAATTACATACACATCAATAAGATTTTCAACACTCCAGGTATATTCAACAGTGGTTTTAATTAACTTGGCTTCTCCATCACTTAAATTTATCAAAGAATTGTCATAAGAAAAATCATTCAGGTCATCAAAAGTCCAATTTTTTATGTTTGCAGTCTCCTCATAAATGACCAAACCTGTTAAGGCTGGCTCTTTAAAAAGAAAAAATCCAAAAAATGTGATAATGATTACTAATAATGAAACCAATAAAACTTTATTAATTTGTTTACCTTCCATAATCAAACTTATTTTTAACTCAATAGTTTATAAAGATTTCTTAGAAAACTACATCTTAAAATTACCAGGAAGTTTTCCACCAAACTTTTTCATCATTTTGCTCATATCTCCTTTGCTGCCTTTGAACATCTTTACAACTTTTTTGCTTTGACGATATTGTTTTATTAATTCCCTTACTGTATTTGTAGAAATTCCAGAGCCTTTGCTTACCCTGTCAATTCTTTCGCTTGTAATTTCTTCTGGATTTTCTAATTCCTTTTTACTCATTGATTGCATTGCTATTTTCCATTTATCCAGCTTGCCTTCCTGCACATCAAGCATTTCTTTTGGCAGTTTTAATGATGAAAAACCAGGAACCATCTCAACAATTTTTTTTAAAGAACCCATTTTTTTCATTGCTGCCATCTGTTCGTACAAATCTATAAGATTGAATTCTCCTTTTAGGAATTTTTTTCCTAAATCTTCTGCATCTTCAACTTTAATTGCTTCTTTTGCTTTTTCTAATAAGGCTTCTAGGTCCCCCATTCCTAATAATCTTCCAACAAAACCTTTTGGGTTGAAGTGCTCCAAATCAGAAAGTTTTTCTCCAACACCAATGAATTTTATTGGTGCATTTGAGACTGCACATGCTGTTAGAGCACCACCGCCTTTTGCAGTGCCGTCCATTTTAGAGATAATAACACCGGTTATATTGCAGCTTTTGTTGAATTGCTCGGCTTGTTTCTGGGCTGCCTGGCCGATATCTGCAGAAATAACCAATAAATTTTCATTTGGCTTTATTTTTTCATTTAATAATTCTATCTCTTCAATTAAATCTTTTGATAAAGCATCTCTTCCAGAAGTGTCTATTATTAATATATCATATTTTTTGTAGTCTTTTTTGTATTCATTCCAGAGCTTTAATGGGTCTTTTTCTTTTTTGTTTAAGAGAGAGGGAACTTTTGCTTGTTTTGCTATTTGTTCTATTTGCTCCATTGCAGCCGGCCTGTGCGTGTCAAGACCAACTAAAGCAACTTTATGGCCTCTTGTTGTAAAGTATTTTGCAAGTTTTCCTGCAGTTGTTGTTTTTCCACTTCCGAATAAACCAACAAGCATTATTTTGAAAGGCTTTCCCTTAATCTCTATTTTTTGCTGTTCTTTTCCAAGGAAATCAACAAGTTCTTCATAGACAATGTTGATTAAATGCTCTTTTTTTGTTAGTCCAGATGGAGTTTCTTCAGTTTTTATCTTCTCTTTTATTTTATTTGTCAAGTCGAAGACAAGTTTTACATTAACATCTGACTGCAGTAAAGCTCTTTGGAGGTCTTTAATCAGCTCATTAATCAGTTTGTCATCTACAAAGATGCTTTTTGCTATTTTTGACAATGTGTTCTTTAATGAATCCCCTAATTTGTCTAAGACCATCTTGTTGTTAGTATGGAAGTTTTGTTTATAAAGTTAAGGGTTTTTTGATATTTGGAAAACTATATATAATACTGGTATTTAATCCCTTTAAAGAGGTGGAATGAATGGGAATAAAAGAACAATTTCTGAAAATAAAAGATAACTGGTTAATATTACTATTAGTGTTGGTTTTGTTGTTTGCTATGTCTGGTGGTAATTTAATTTCAAACATAACTGCTGGTGGGTATTTAATGAAAGGTATAGCAGTGCCTGAATCTGCAGCTGTTTACCAGGAAAGAGCTTTTTATCCTATTCCATCAGAGGATTTTGCACCTGATGTTGAGGAAAGGCAAATCACCAAGACTTCAACATTGTCAACAGAAGTTGAAAGAGGAGCTTTTAATGATGCTGAGACTAAATTAAAAAATATCATAACTTCATCTGACTCTTATTTATTAAATGAAAATGTCAATAAATACGGAACCAAGAGAAAATCATATTATTATGGAAGTTACCAGATAAAAGTTGATACTGAGAAATATGATTCTGTGATTTCTCAATTAAGGGATATTGGAGAATTAAAATCTTTTAATGAAAATGCCAGGGACATCACTGCAAGGTACACTGATACCCAGACAGAATTAAAGCTTGCGAAAGAAAAGCTTGCCAGGTTTGAAACAATGTATGCGGAAGCAGAAGAAATGAAGGATAAGATTGACTTAAATGACAGAATCTTTAATCAGGAAAGAACTATAAAATACCTTGAAGATTTACTTGACAACATAAATAAAAAAATAGACTATTCAACAATCTATTTTACAATGACTGAGAAAAAATCAGAATATATAGACGTAGTGTTTGTTAAGTTTTCAGAGCTGATTAGGAATTTAGTTGCAAGCTTTAACTCTTTGATTAAGTGGATATTTGTTTTATTGCCTTGGGCAGTTGCTTTGCTGATAATTAGATTTGTGTGGAAGAAGGTTAAGAAAAAATAAAAAAAAGAAAGGGAAAATCTCTACCATAAAAGAATCAGTCTTTCTCTTTATCTTTTGGGCCCTTGCCTCTTGGACCCTCATCGTCTCTTGGTCCCTTCTCTTTTGGACCTTGATCAAACATGAATCCCAATACCTGAGTAACTTTTCCAACCTGTGATATTGGACTTACTTCTATTTTACCTGTTGCAATTGCTCCAGTTATCTTTGCAAGCATCTTTCCTTTGTCTATTGCGCCTTTTATTATTTGCCCCATCCTTGGCTTTTCATCCCATGGAGGCTTTTCCAGCTCCATTCCTTTCTCTATGTCTTCAATTATCCCATACATGAACTCAAAGTCAACACTGATTGTTACATCAGGCTCTCTATCAATATTTTTTATCTCAAAATTAAATATTATTTCAGGGTTGATAGTCAGCATTGCCTTGTATAATATCTCTTCATCATCATTAATTGTTATCAGGAAATCAGCGCTTCCGCCAAACTCATCACTTATATCCCTTATTTCTTCCATAAACTTTTTATCCTCTTTTGCTTCCTTAATCTCTGCCGGGCTTAGCCCTGGCTTTTCTTCTCCAGGAGGTCCTGGCATCACACCCTTTTCCATTGATGTCCTAAAATTTTCTTTAACAAACTCTTTTGGGGGGAATTCCCATACCTGCATAAAAGGTGAGAAGATTTCTACACCATCCACTATAGCCTTTTCTTCCCAGAACTTTAGATACCCAAATTCAGATTCGTACTCTATCTCATTAATCATTTCATATTCTGAAGGAAATTTGTTTAAATTTAAACATCTTAGCTGCCTGTTTGTTTCCCTTGAATTATCAACAAACTTCCAGTAAGCATCATATATCCCGCCACTGTACTTGTCCCATTCATCTGGTTTGCTATTTACATATTCCTCAAAGAACCAAGCCAAAAATTCCTGGTTATAACTTTCTTGCAGCTCTTCTCTTTGCCTTATTAGGTTTCCAAGCTCAAAGTCGCACCAGTGCCTCTCAAACTGTTCCATAACTTCTTGATACCATTCAACCTGCTCGAATCTTTCTCCCCATGCATAAAAGCCAAGGTCAGGATTTATTATGCCTGTGGGATGGAAATTACAATTGCCATAAAAGCCTACCACGCCTGTCTCTTCCTTCCATGTTGAGCCCTGAACACATCCAAAGTTAATAACACGTTTTGTATCCCATGAAGCGCAGACATCCTGCATACAATCTGAATCATCTTCACAAGCTTCGCATCTTTCTTCAGACTCGCAGCCAGTCTCCCAGTAACCATCACACTCCCAAAATCCTTCATTACACATGCAGTGACCCATTTCTTCATCACAATATTCGTTTTCGTTGCATCCTCCTTCACACATTTCTCTTTCTCCACCGCACGTAGGATCTTCTGATTCACAGCCATCTTCGTCATTTCCTTGTCTATCTCTGCTGTTACAATCAAAGAAATATTCTTTACACCAACAATTTCCACTATAAGGGTCACAGTTTTGGTTAGGCCCGCAATCAGAATCCTCTTTACATCCATCTTCTACAGCAGGATCTAAGATTCCTGTCACATATCCTGTTATAGTATCCAAAACAGAGTCTCCTGTTACTTTAGGTTCTTTTGTTGGTTTCTCTTCTTTGGCTTCTTTCTTTGCTTTTTCTTTTTTCTCTTCTTCGAGTTCTTCCTCAATTATCTCTTCTTCTTCCTCAGGAATTTCCTCTTCTTCAATAAATTCTTCAGGTATCTCTTTACATTCCCCATTCGAGCATATGTCATTCTCTCCAGAGCAGTCAGATACTAGAATACATTCTTCTCCTGTGAGTTCTGGCTCAGGAGACCCCGGAGTTTTAATGTTTTTCACGCAAATGCCACCACTGCATATTTTATTTTGAGGGCATTCTTCATCAGTCTCACATTTTGGCCTTGGAGGCGCAACGCAAACACCAGCTTTGCATTCCTCTTTACCAATACAATCATCATCCTGCCTGCAATCATCTTCAATAGGGATACATCCCTGATTAGTTAACTCCTGGTTTTTCTTGCATTCAATTATCAGTTGACATGTTCCTTCTTCACTAAGAACATAACTATCTGGGCATGTGATCTCCTCAGGAACACATTCTTTATTCTCGCAAATAAAATTATCACTACAGCTAACATCATTTGGACAACTATCGCAATCCTCTTCTTCATCAATCCTTCCATTCCCGCAAATATCAACGCACTGGTCAACCTCATTAGGCTCCATTCCTTCAGGACATACTACTAATTCAGGAACACATTCCATATTCTCGCAAGAAAAGCCTTTCTCACAGGCAGCATCCTTTGGACAGTTTGCGCAGTTCTCTTCAGGATCTATAACTTTATTACCGCAGAGCTCTACTTTTTTACAATCTTCAGGACACCAGTTTTTATTTTCTGGACGTTTACAAATACCATCTCCGCAGGTATCTAAACATTTTGTATTTTCAGGATAAGATAATTCAGAAGAATAATATCTAGCGCAGGAATAATCTTCATATTTTGTTGAAACTGTAGAACAAGTCCCATTATTTTCACAAATGAACCTATGTTCACTACAAACATTTCTCCCTTGATGGCATGTATCAGTTCCGCAGTCAGCATTTGTTGTACAGGAATCATTTACTTCTTTAGGTATTGGGCAATCTTTCCTGCAATTACAGGGATTTTCAAGACCTTCACAGTTTCCATTACCACAGAAGGCTGTACAAACATAACCTGCTGTTAGGCTGCAGATTCTGCCATCTCCTACCTGGGTCCTTATAGCTTTTAGGCCAGGGCAGCAATCTTTAACCTCCAAGGTATATTCCCCTTCCTTAAGGCATTCCTTAACACATTCTTTATTCTCACAAACATAATCAATTTTGCAAATTACATCTTTTGGACAGGTCTCACAGTCTTCTCCCTTGTCTATTCTTCCATTACCGCAGATATCAACGCACAATCCTTCTTTACTAACTTCCTGCCCTTCTGGGCATGTAATCTTTTTAGGAACACATTCTTTATTCTTGCAAATATAACCAACTTTACAAATTACATCTTCTGGACAGCTCTCACAGTTTTCTCCCTTGTCTATCCTTCCATTACCGCAGATATCAACGCACAATCCTCCTTCACTAACTTCCTGCCCTTTTGGACATGTGATCTTCTCAGGAACACAATCACCTTTAACACAAGTACATTCTGGTTCAGCTGGTCTCATTTCAGCCGGGCATGCTCGAGCACAATCCACTATTGGTTTATCAGATTGTCTAACACAAGTCCAACTGCAGCTACAATAAGTAAAGAGTGGTTTGCAATTTGAATCACTATTACATTGCAGTTCATCAACTTTACAATCTTTTGGACAAATATCCGCATTTTCATATTTCTCTTCACAAATTCCATTGCCACAGGTATCTATACATACTGAATCAACACAATAAAGGTTTTGATAATCTATTGAAGCACTGGAACAGTTTCCTTCCAAACATGTGTATGTGGTTCCATAGCAAACATTTTTCTTTTGATGGCATGTATCAGTTCCGCAGTCAGCATTGGTTGTACAAGAAACATTTACTTCTTTTATTGGGCAATCTTTCTTACAATTACAGGGATTTTCAGGATCTTTACACTTTCCATCACCACAGAAGGCTGTACAAAAATAACCTGCTGTTTCGCTGCAGATTCTGCCATCCCCGGCTTGTGCACGTATAGCTTTTAAGCCACTACAACAATCTTTAACCTCCAGAGTATACCCCCCTTCCTCAAGGCATTTTTTAGGTGGAGGAATACAAGTATCATTCACCTTACTATGACCTATTGGGCATACAACCTCAGGCACACAAATTCCTTTTTTATTAAGCACTTGTTCTGGAGGGCATATCGAACAATCTTCAGGACAGCTTTCTTCAGTCTCATTACCAGAACAGATATCATCCCCGCATACAGGCTCTGTTACTTCACAATCAGGAGGGCAGCTAAACAGGGTTTCATCAGCATCACAAATTCCATTACCGCAAGTGGTGGAAGCGCAATCCCCTTCATAACAATACATTGACTCATTAACTGGACCTTGACCGCATGTTGTGCCAGTCTTGCAGTCAAATAAATCCTCGCAATCAGTTAAGCCATCATCATCATTATCAATCTTATCCTTACAATTTTCCAGGGGCTTCTGGCATACATTGGTAGCCTCGCAATCTGTAGCATTATCATCGCAATCATAGAAACCCTCTTCGCATATGCATTTATCAACATCAGCATATTGATTTACACCGCACATTATCTCCTGGCCGCAGGGAGCTGTCTGTTTTGTGCCATCTTCACATTCATAGATAATGCATGGCACACTCCTGACAGAAGTGCCATTACATTCATAATGAACATCTTCGCAAGGAGTGTACTGCTTTCCTGTTGGGCATATAAAGACAACATCCTGCCTGCACATGTCTTTGCATCTTCTTACATGCTCATCTGTTTCATCAGCTAATGTGTCACAAAAATCTAAACATTCCCTTTGAGTATCAGTTGATTTGCAGTTATCACATTCATTGCATTCTTCTCCACAGTCTGGCCCCCCAGCACTTTCACAATCATTGCAGGAATTGCAAACATCAAAACATTGATAGGTTTCCTGATGGCAGGCATTGCATTCATCACAAACTGGCTGAGACTGGCATTGGCTATATATACACTCGTCACATTCTTGGCATGTGCTTTCACAGGGATTACCCTCATTATACCTATTTTCCTCATAACAAGGCCAGCATTCCTGTTCACAGACACCCCAACATTGCTCCTGATGACATTCCGAGCATTCTTGGTTACAGATATAATCACATGCCTTGCCGCATTCTAAGGAGCAATCAGGATCATCACAATCTATTGCATAATCACCATCATCATCTATCTTATTATCACAGGTCTCATCACCACCAGTAGCATTAATGCATTCCCCTTCCCAGCAGACATCATCTTTGCTGCATTCATCCTGTTTAAGCTCTCTGCACCAGCTATCTTGCCGTTCTTCAATGTTTTCCAGAAGCCTTCTCTCAAATCTTATCTCTTGGAGTGGATACATATCAATATCCCCATAATTAGAGAAAATGCCTTCCAAAACCTGCATCCTTTTCTCATAATTTTCCTGTCTCTCTGATTCATTTTTTTGATCATAATATTTTTCATCAAGAACCCAGTTAATTATACGGACCTCAGATCTTATCTCAACCTTATCTCTAATAATGTTTCCTGATCTTGACCTGTCAGCTTGCTTTGCTTTTCTCGCTAATTCAGCTACCTTTTTTTCTATTAAGCTGTTTAATTCATCAATTGTCATAGCCTGATATTTTTCTTTGTTAAATTTTTTAAATTTAATTTCCGCTTCCTTGGATCTTACATCCTGCATTCTTACATCAAACCATATATCCACCCCGGGCCATTCACAGCCATTGCAACTGTTTACTTCTGCTCTTAGCTCTAGATTATCCCCTTCATAAAGATAGATTTCCCATCTTGTCTCATCTTTATAAGAGATTTTTTCATCATCTTCAAAGAACTCTTTTATTACTTTTAGGCAGTTTTCCCTGTTCTCCTCAAGATAGTAACGTAATATATTCCTATATTCAACCATTCTCTCAGCTAACTCTTGCTCTCCTTCATTGGTTTCAAGGAAAGACTCTGCCATGTTTTTAATATCATCAATCATACTATCTATATTAAAATCAAACTTTCTCTTGAATCTTGTATCAAAATCAATCCAATAGAACTTTGTTAGGCTTCCATCATCTTCCTTTAGCACATTAGGCCAGGCATTAAATGTTATCCTCAGTTTTTTTCCATCAAAAATAGTCTTTTCCCATCTTGGCATTCGCTCATCAATTCTTATCTCTTTTTCTTCCTGAACATCCCAGACCCAGGGTGAGATATCTACTGGGGCTCCAAAGATTCTTCTCATCTCCTCTTCTGTGGCTCCATATTCAACAGGACCACCAACATGTACCTCTATCTTCTCGCTTAGCATCTCGTTTATATCCTGCCTGAGAACACTAGAATGCACAATCATCTGCAAATAGCTTATCTGACCCATTTCATACTGTTCACCGTATTTTACAATAGAATTTATCTTATCATCAATAGAATCAGCATTACTTATATCCTCATAATAAAACTTCACTGGTAAATTGCTCCATTCTGAATTCAGTATTTCAACCTTTGCACTGCTTAAATTAACATCATAATAAATAACCTGGGCACTCACAATGTTGTTTAATCCAGCACCATATTGATTGAAAGCAGCATAATAAGGTTCATTCCAATTGCTTCTCAAAGGCGCCAATTCAATAAAGTTGCAGCATTCCTCATTCCCATGGCAAAATGCAGTTGCTGTATCTTCATCTTCAGAATAAGTTTCCCATCTTGTGCATAACTTTGACTCGTCAAAAATCGAAGATTTTTGAGCGTCATCAGAAATGTTTTGCATTTCTGAGATATCAACATCCCAGTTAAAATCAGTGTTTTCAACAGTTAAATCAACAACACCATTTACACTTTCTTCACCATCATTATCTTCATCATAGGGACTGTCTTTGTTATATTCTAAATCAATCGCTATAATTTTTTCAGGTATATCATCAATAGAATCAGCATAAACAATAGACAAAAGACTAAGAATTACTAGTGCTAACAGTATTTTCCTTACCATTATCCCCTTTTTGTGATAATATCTTATACCTGCAAAAGAAACTATATAAATTTAATGTTAAATCTCAAACTTTTCTTCTTTGTTTTCTATGTTATTTCAACCTTTTCTTGTGAATTGATAAATATCTTCTTAAAAAATAGTTTACAAATTTTTCTTCGTCTTTTTGCAGTGCTTTATAATAGGATTTTCTTTTTTTGTATTCTATGATTAGCATAGGATGACCTTTATGCCATAATATATGATTCATAATAAGCCTGCCAATTCTGCCATTTCCATCCCCAAAAGGATGAATTTTTTCGAATTTATAATGTGCTCTAGCTGCTAGCTCAACAGGATTTATTTTGCTATTATTTGTAAAATTAATTAACTGATTTACAAGTTTTTCAATATCCTGCCAATCTGGTGCTCTATACTCTCCTACTCTTACAAGGTAATCCCTAAATTTTCCTGCGATATCTTTTTTTGTTTCTCCAAAAACCTCTTTATGCCATCGCAACAATAATTTTTTAGATATTTTCTCTTTTTTGTTTAACATATCTAAAAATACCTTAGAGTGAGCTTCTGTTTCTTTAACATCCTTTATTGGTTTGTTAGGAGCAACATTGTCCTGTATAATTTCCCTTGTTTCTTCTAATGTTATTGTTGAACCTTCTATTGCATTTGTGTTATAGGTAAAGGCAATAGCTATTTCCTCTTTTTCTTTTTCTTTAATGCTATTAGGATACCTTTTCCATTCCTTCTGAAAGTTTTCCTTAATAGATTTTAATTTTTTATAAAGAATATTTTTTTCTTCACTTTCTAATTTTCGTTTGAGCTTTTCCAAATCTTTTGGAATCTTTACACCAAGGTATTTCTCTTTTGTTATCACTTTTCCACCCTTTCTAAAGGAGTGTTGTAAATAGAAGTAGGTTCTTTTACCTTTTTTTCTGGCAAGGACTCTCATAATGGGTTATTACCATTACAAATATATAAATTTTTCCTTTTTTGTGAATTTTGTAATGGTACTAAATTAATGTTAAATCTCGAACTTTTCTTCCTTCTTCTCAATATTATTAAGAATTCTTTTAATCAAATCATCAATCTTAACATTAAAATGCAGTTTATTGTCCAAAGTCCTTACTGCTACTGTTTGATTTTTTTCTTCTTTTTCACCAACATTAATTACTACTGGTATTTTTTGTGACTGAGCCTCGCGAACTTTATAGCCAACAGATTCTGTTCTTATGTCCATATCAACTCTTATATTGTTTTTCTCTAATTCTTCTTTTATTTTTTCTGCGTATAAATTAAACCTGTCAGCAACAGTTAAAACACGAGCTTGTATTGGAGCTAACCATAAAGGAAACTTGCCAGCGTAATGCTCAATTAATATTCCAAGAAATCTTTCTAAAGAACCGTAAATTGTCCTGTGGAGCATTACTGGAGTGTGTTTATTGCCATCATCTGCTATATATTTTAAATCAAACTTTTCCGGCATTGAGAAATCAACCTGGATTGTTGCGCACTGCCATGTTCTTCCCAAACAATCTTTAATATGGAAATCTATTTTAGGGCCGTAAAAAGCACCTTCGCCTGGATTTAATTTATATTTTATTTTTCTTTTATTTAATGCATCTGCTAAAGCTTTTTCTGCTTTGTCCCAGTTTTCTTTTTTTCCTGAAAATTTCTCAGGTCTTGTTGATAATTCAATATGGTAAGTAAAGTTGAAAGTTTTGTAGATAAAATCAGTCAAGTCAATTAATTGCAGAACTTCTTTTTCAACTTGGTTTTGGGTACAGAATATATGGGCATCATCCTGCATAAAAGCTCTTACTCTAAACAATCCTGCTAAAACACCAGACAGCTCATTCCTGTGCACAATTCCAAGCTCTGAAAGCTTTATCGGCAAATCTCTGTAGCTTGGCAATTTTTCCTTGTAAATTAAAACAGCCCCAGGGCAGTTCATTGGCTTTACTGCAAAATCTTTTCCCTCAACTTTTGTAAAATACATACTTTCCTTGTAGTGGTCCCAATGACCAGATTGTTCCCATAATTTTCTGCTTAAAATTAATGGAGTCATTATTTCTTTATAGCCTAATCTGTCAAGTTCTTTTCTTAGGAAATCTTTTAGAATGTTAATAATAATGACACCTTTTGGGTGGAAGAAAATGAATCCAGGTCCTTCTTCATGCAATGAGAATAAATCAAGCTGCTTGCCTATTTTCCTATGGTCTCTTTTTTCTGCTTCCTCCAACATAAATATGTACTTTCTTAACTGTTTTTTGTCAGGGAAAGAAATTCCATAAATTCTCTGCAGCTGCTTGTTTTTTGCATTTCCGCGCCAATAAGCACCTGCTATTTTAATTATTTTGAAAGCCTTAATTTTTCCTGTGCTAGGAACATGAGGACCTCTGCACAAATCAATAAAATCTCCCTGCTTGTATGCAGAACTTGGCTCATTAAGCTCTTCTATTAATTCAATTTTATATTTGTTGTTTTTGAAAATATTTTTTGCTTCTTTTACACTTAATTCTACTCTTTGGATTTTAAGGTCTTTATTTATAATCTCCTGCATCTTTTTCTCTATTTTTTTCACATCCTCTGGGGTAAAATGGTGCTCAATATCAAAATCATAATAGAAACCTTCTTCAACATTAGGGCCTATAGTAGGTTTTGCATTTGGAAACAGCTCTGTAACAGCCTGGGCTAATACATGCGCTGTAGAATGCCTCAGTGCTTCAATACTCTCTTTATCCTTGGAATCTGCTGCTTTTATTTTCGGCATAAGAGAATAAAATTGAGAGTGAGTATAAAAAGATTTTGTTGTGGGGTGTGGTTTGATGGGGTTGGGTGAAGCGAAGCGTAGTTTTTAAGCCTGTTAAGAAATAGCTTAATCAATTTTTGTGTTGGATGAAATTATGTCTCGTATTCTTTTTTTAATTTCTTTATGATATCCTCCTATTTTCTCCATAGAATTACCGTTTTTTTTCTTATTTTGTTCCAATAATTTTTCAAATTCTTCTTTTGTCATATGAGATGCACCAACTTCCTATTAATCACTTTTTTATGTATTTATAAGCTTTTCCCCTTTTTGTTTATTTTATTATATGCTTCCACTATTTGATCGTATCTTTCCTCAAAAAAGCTGGATTCTTCTACAAGACTATCAGTATAGTGTCCCATCTCAAGCACTTTGTTTTCTAATATTTTTATCCTTGATTCCATCATTAACTTATGGAAAGCAAATGTTGTTAGTACTATAACGGCAAATAATGAAACTACTAACTTAATATTATATCTCTCCATGAAAACAATATAAATTAATCCACCTTGTTCTACAGCATAGAGTATGATAAATAATATCTCAAAAATAGATCTGTTATCAAAGGCGAATGTCCTTATATTTTTCCATAGATAACCTCCACTACGAAACATTCTACCATGAAATGTTACCTTACGATTCTTTACCATACTTATCAAGGTGTTTATTACTATTTTAAAAAAGTAACGGTAGACAAGGGGAAATACCTAATACTCATTCACATTCAATACCTCCCTCTAACCCCGAGCCTCCAACCAAACCACAACATTTATAAATATTAATCTTAATAATCTTATAATTATTATTAATATTAATAATCTAAGATGGCAGTTAAATTTATCGGAAAAGCAAAAATAACAAAACAAGGTCAGGTAACTTTGCCTTTTGAGGCAAGAGAAGAGTTAAAATTAGACCTGAATAGCGAAGTTTACTGGTATTTAGTAGATGACCATCTGGTTGTTGTTAAAGATTTGGTGAGTACAGAAGAGCTAACTGCAATCATAAAAGGGAAAAAGAGGAAAAAAAGAGGTTAGTATGGGATTTGCAAACACTGCAGGATTGTTAGCATTAGCAAGCTTAATACCTTTCATAATTCTATACCTGAGGAAGCCCAAGCCAGTAGACAGAATTATCCCTTCATTGATGTTCATACTTCAAAACAAGAAATCATCAAGACAATCTGATTTTTTAAGAAAATTCCTGACAAACCTGCTCTTTTTTATACAGTTATTGGCTTTGATTGGCTTGTCATTAGCTATAGCAGAGCCTTTTGTAAAAGTTCCTTATGATGTTTCTTTAGAAAATACAATAGTAGTCTTGGATGTAAGCGCATCAATGCAGGCAGATGAAGGTGGAACAACGAGGTTTGACAAAGCAATCAAAGAAAGTAAAAAAGCGCTTAGCGGAAAAAACAGCATAATACTTGCAGAAAATGTGCCATTAATTGTACTGGAAGACGAAAACAGCGAGGTAGCTTCCGGCATTTTGGACACTCTTCAGCCAAAAGCAACTACAACCAACTTAGGAGATTCAATGCTGCTGGCTAAAGACCTGCTGCAGGATCGTCCAGGAAGGATCATGGTTATAAGTGATTTTAGTAATATTGACGGCCCTGATTTACTGGCTGTTAAAAAAGCTATAAGCTCAGAAGAAATTATTGTAAATTTTGAGGACGTGTCAAATAATGCAGAGAATGCAGGCATTATAAGCATGGATGTAACCAAACACAGCATAAAACTTTATGTTAAGAATTTCAATAATGTAAAAAAACAGATAAATCTTAAATTGATAAAAGACAAAAATGTAATAGCAGAATCAGGAAAAATTGATGTGCTGCCAAATTCTGTTGAAACTTTTTTATTTGATGATACCCCTGCAGGCGTAAGCAAAATTGAGCTTGAGCCAAAAGATGATTTGAATGTGGATAATATTGCTTACATAAGCGCTCCATTAAAGAAAAAAGTAAGTGTCTTGTTAATAACGAATAGATACAAAACCAATTTGGAAAACGCATTGCTAGCCTCAAGGGATATAGGGCTTAATGTTGTTAATCCACCCGTTCTTACACTGAATACCGACAGCCAAAAAATTAAGCCGTTTGAGCACGATGTTATTGTGATTCATAATATAAATAACGTCGGCAAAAGGGATGGAATTTTGCCAGGAACCTTCCAGGACCTGTCAAATTACGTCAAGAATGGAGGGAAATTAATAATTACTGCGCAAGCTGATTTAAATAAATTCAATATGATAGATCTTGATATTGTTAACCTAAAAACTTTGTTTCAGGATACAAGAAGAGTGTGTGTGGATGCAATAAATGAAATGACAAAGCAGTTTGAAAATGACATCTGCTTTTCAACAGTCTCACAGTATTTTGATGCAGATGCTGTTGAGGGTGCAAATGTTATTGCTTCTATATCTGAAATACCTCTTTTAGCGATAAAAGAACATTTACAGGGGAAGATTTTTTACTATGGAATTATTGATGAGGCAAGTGATTTTAAGACACTGCCATCTTACCCGATTTTCTGGAATTCATTGATTAATTTCATGGCAGAGACAGAGGACATAAGGAACTTTAACGTGAAAACAGGGAAGATTGTTACTATAGACCAGCAGCGGGTTAAGACACCATCATCGTCTTTTAGGACATCAAGGGTCATATTTGACGAAGTGGGAATATATGAATTCAATGACAAAAAGTTTGCAGTTAATCTTCTTGACGAAAAGGAAAGTGATGTTACAAAAGAAGGCGTTTTGAAAGAAAAAAGCGAGAGTGCAGAAGTCTTAAAGGAGCAGGGTGTCGAAAGAAATTTGAGCTTAAGCGTTTTGCTCCTGATAGGAGTATTTTTGCTTTTGTGCTTTGAGATATTTTACCTGAAAAGAAGAGGTGATATATAATCACATTTATTTTTCCGGATTTGAGCAGTGTATTCTGCATATCCAAATTTTGCCTGAGGTATTCTTACATAGCTTTGCTAATTATACCGTTAACAATAATATTGTATTTCGTAATAAAAAGAAATTTCATAAAATTTTTTGACCGGGCTGAGCAAGTAACTTATGACAGAGAGAAAAAAGACCAGAGAACTAAATTCTTTGTAATAAGGGCCCTGATTCTTGCATTAGTGCTTTTTGCAATTGCAAGCCCGTTTTTATTGGAAACAAGGACTGTAAAAGGCAATCCAAGAATTACTATCCTTGTGGATGATTCAACATCCTTTAATTTATTTGAATCGGGAATCGAAAAACAACTTGCGGACAAATTAAAAAATAAGATTCCGGTATCTATCAGGCATATTGCAGTAGGTGACGAATCTGCCATAGGAGACGGGATTTTAAATAATATAGAGAGAGATGAGAATGTTTTGGTTATAACTGACGGAAATAATAATGATGGAAGGCTTTTAGGGGATATAATGCTGCTGGCTTCATCATTAAACGCAACTGTAAGCACAGTCAGCATGGACCCTGTAAAAAGTGATGTGGGTGTGGAGATTGCAGGACCAAGCGAGGCTATAAGGGATACAGAAGAGGCTTTTTTTGTTAATGTAAATAATGTTGGAGAAAATGTTCCATACACATTGGAAGTCAGGTTTGATGATGAAATTGTTATTGCAAAAACAGATGATGGAAGCAACACCTTTACCTTAAACAAAAAGCTTTCAGAGGGCTACCATAAGATTTCTGCTGAACTTCTTAATGTTGGCAGTGAAGATTACTTTAAGCAGAATAATAAATATTACAAGACAGTCAAGGTTGTCCCAAGGCCAAGGGTTTTATTTGTTTCAGAAAAAAGCTCTCCTCTGGCATCTGAGCTAGAAAAGATTTATGACTTAACCACTGTAAGCACTATACCAGATGAATTAAGCAGCTATCTGGCAGTTATTTTAAATGATATTCCTGCAAATAAATTTTTGCCATATATGAATTCCTTAAGCGATTATGTTTCTGACGGCAATGGCTTGTTTGTTATTGGAGGTGAAAGCTCTTATGACAGGGGAGCATACAAGGGAACTTTTATAGAGACCTTGCTGCCTGTTAAAACAGGGGCAGGGGAAGAATCAGAGAAAAGCGATGTGTACATTGTTATTGTCATTGATATCTCGCATGGAACAGCAGACTATGTCAATATTGAAAAGGCGCAAGCTGTTAGCATAATCGACAGTTTGAATGAAAAAAACAATGTAGGCGTTATAGCATTTAATACAGTGCCTTACAAGGTTGCCGATATAAAACCGTTAGGCGAGCATAAAGATGAAGTTGTAAATAAGATTTCCAGACTTGTTTTTGACGGCCAGTCATTTTTCAATTTAGGATTAGACGCTGGAAACAAAATGCTCAGGTCAGTTTCCGGAGGCAAAAATATAATTTTGATTACAGATGGAAAGACAACTTACGATAAACTAATGGATAATACAAGAGAAAGTGCTAGACAAGCAGCTGCACGAGGAATAAAAGTTTATGTTGCCGGAGTTGGAGAGAGAAGAAATGATGATTTTCTTACCCATGTTGCAATTTTGGGGGAGGGCATTTACTTTCCTGTTGATGCTTCAAATAAATTAGAAATAATCTTTGGGGAACCAGAAGGCAAGGATGACACAGATTATCTTAACAAGCTTGTTTTGCTGGACACAACACATTTCATAACATACAACCAGACTTTGGATGTTGTTGTGAGCGGCTATAATTATGTCATACCAAAACCAGCTTCAAGAATGCTGATTACAACAAACAAAAACATTCCAATAATGGTTGCATGGCGCTTTGGCCTTGGAAGGGTAGTTAGTCTGGCAACTGATGACGGAAGCAAATGGGGTGGTGAGTTTTTAAGCAGGGAAAACTCAAAAATTCTGACAAAAACAATAAACTGGGTTATAGGGGATTTAGCAAGGAAAAAGAATTTTGATGTCAGCATTAAAGATACGACACTTGATGGAACTATGTTTGTAAGCGTGGTTTCAGATACTTTGCCGCAGCATGAAAAGCTTAATTTTGTGAAATCTGATGTTAATTTTTACAATGCTAAATTTATCCCATCAAGAACAGGATTTTACAATTTTTTAGGGGCTGATGCTGCTGTTAACTACAAGAACGAGTTTAAAGAGCTGGGAATCAATCAGGAATTCATAGAGCTTGTTGAGCAGACGCAGGGCAGGGTTTTTGACAAGGATGATATTGAAAGCATACTGGATTTTGTAAAGGAGAAATCAAAAAGGAAAAAGATAGACACAACAGAATTTAAATGGCCCTTTTTGCTTATTGCGCTGATTTTGTTTTTAGGAGAGATTGGATTAAGGAGGCTGTGGGAGAATAAGAGTTACAGGTAAAAAAACAATGCAAAAAATAAATAATAATAAAAAACTCCAATATTAAAAAATCCAATAAAAAACAATTCAATTATAATAAAAAAATATTAAATTAAAAATAATAATTATGAATAATAAAAAATTTTCAATGCAAAAAATAAATAATAAAATAAATAATCAAAAAATGAGGTAGGTTAAAATGGCATTTATGAAAAAAGATGTAAATCTTGGATTGCTGGTTTTGATAGTTGTATCCATACTTTTGTTTAGCGGCTTTAGTGTTTATTACCAGACTACATTCAAGGATGTCTCGTTAGAATACCGGGAGAAATTAGAGCAGCTAAGCGATGTAACAAATCAGTTGAGCACCAAGAGGCAGGAGTTGAATGAAACATATAGCTTAAGAGTAAAGGCAGAGCAGGACAAACAAACGCTTGATGTCCAATATAATGAAGTAAGGAACGAAAACGAACAACTTAGTGCAGACAATTCAAATTTGCGTTCAGAGATAAGCAGCACAAAAAGTGAATTAGGTGAAAAGACTGCACAGTTGAGTGCAACTCAAAGTTTGCTGGTACAGACGCAATCTGATTTATCTTCTGCCAGGAGTAGAATTAGTAGTCTAAACAACGATATTGATAGAATATGCGGCAAACTAGCAGAAGGAGAATCAGATCCAGATTGTTAGATATTTATTTTCATAAAAATACCATGGAACAAATTTAAAAAATGAAAAACTTCATTAAGGCAGTTAGGGAAATCAATAAGACACTGAACTTTTTGATTATTTTTGAGACTACACTAAATACAGTAATATTTTTCTTGGTTGTTTATTTTTTGCTGTCGTTGGTAAATCTATACCCTATACTTGCTGTCATACCTGCAGCAATTTATTTTGCAATGAGGATGCGTGTAAGATCTAAAATGGATAAAAGAAGAATGGTGGAGAGCAAATACGAGCCTCTTAAGGAAAAACTAAGGACTGCTGCAGACAATGTCGGGGAAGAAAATCCTGTTATTAACGAACTGGAAGAAGAGGTTGTGCATGATTTAAAACATGTTGGAATAAGCTCTTTTATACAAACAAAGAGCGTATCTTACAAAATTTTTACTGCAATTTTTCTTTCTTTTGCAATTGTTTTTGCAACAACACTAAACCTATATATTGTCGATTTGACCCAATTCCTTAGCAATGTTCCGGATATGCTTGGAAACCTTGATCCGAGGAGAGGGGCTAATGTCCCATTAGGAGAAATTAATGAAAGCGAGGACATTTACGGAGAGAGCAAACTTGCTGTGCTGGGGAACGAAGAAATTAATATAAAGATAAGTCCTGTAAATTATGAAGTTAATGTACATGAAGAAGGGGATTTTGAGCAGAAGCAGTTTGATGAGATTTTTCCCCAGGAAGTAATGGTTGAGCAGGCGTCAGCATTTGAGGAAAAAATTCCGGAAGAAGAGCAGGAACTAGTCAAAAATTATTTTAATAAGCTTGCCGGAGGGTAAGTTAACAAACAAAACAAAAAACATTAAATATCATTAAAAAAGAGGTGTTACTATGAAAAACTACAAACATATTTTTGATGCTGTCTTTAAGGAAATTGAAAAGGTTGTCGTCGGGCAGACTGATGTTATTGAGCAGATTTTAATAGCTAATTTATGCGATGCCAATGCACTGCTGGAAGGCTATCCAGGCTTGGCAAAGACATTGGCTGTAAGGACACTGGCAGATTTGATGAACCTTAAGTTCAGCAGGATTCAGAGCACACCTGACTTAATGCCTTCTGATATAACAGGGACGTATATAATAGAGGAAACTTCCGGCAAAAGAAATTTTAAGTTCCAGCCAGGCCCAATTTTTGCGAACATTGTATTAGCAGATGAAATCAACAGGGCAACGCCTAAAACACAAAGCGCTTTATTGGAAGCGATGCAGGAAAAACAGGTTACTGTCGGGAACAATACATTCAAGCTCGATTTGCCGTTCTTTGTTTTAGCTACACAAAATCCTATTGAGCAGGAAGGAACGTATCCATTGCCAGAAGCACAGGCAGACAGGTTTTTGCTGAAGATCAAAGTGGGTTACCCGTCTTTTGAAGAAGAGAAGGAAATTGCAAATAGGTTTTCTTCTGTTTTAAGGGAACCCAGATTAAAGACTATGCTCAACAAAAATCATTTGCTTAGCCTGCAGACATTAACGAGACAGGTCCCTATTGCAAATGACATAAAGGACAGGGCTATAAGAATAATAACAGCAACAAGGACAAACAAGGAGGTTATTCATTATGGCGGGTCTCCAAGGGCTTCTATCGGAATATTGTTAGCAGCAAAAGCGCGCGCATTGATTAGGGGAAGAAATCATGTAAGCAGTGAGGACATTAATGAAATGGCATACCCTATTTTAAGGCACCGTATAATCCTGAATTTTGAGGCAGAGAGAAAGGGAATGACGACTGATGACGCTATTAAGCATATATTGGATAAAGTTAAGTAGAATTAATTAAAATGATTAACACTGATTTTCTTGACCAATTGGACAGGTTTCATCTTGTTGTTAAGAAAAGAGTTACATCCAATTATATCGGTCCAAGGAAATCTATTGCAACTGGACGCGGTTTGACATTTAAGGACCATCGGATTTATTCCCCAGGGGATGATATAAGGCTTATTGACTGGAAAGTTTTTGCAAGGACAGACGATTTGTACATAAAAACTTTTGAGGAGGAGAGGAATTTAACTGCGCATATAATTATGGATTCCAGCGCATCAATGGGTTTTGGAAAGCCGATAAGCAAATTTGATTATGCTGCTATGCTGGGAGTGGGTTTTGCTTATTTATCTATGAGAGATAATGAAAAATTCCAGTTTTCTACATTTGCAGAAGAGCTTGATGTATTCCAGCCAAGGAGAGGAATGTCACAGCTCGCTTCTATGGTTTTTCATCTGAACAACACAAAAACAAAAGGACATTCCAAGCTGCTGGATGCCATGGCGCAATACAGAAAGATGGTTGGAAGCAGATCATTGCTTGTACTGGTGTCTGATTTTTTAGTTGATATTAATGAGATTATAGAGTCCTTGTATACTTTAGGGGACCATGAAATAAAGATTTTACAGATTCTGGATCCTATTGAAAAAGATTTAAAGTACAGCGGTGACTTTAAGCTGATTGACAGCGAGACAAACAACAAACTGAGAACTTATGTTAGCCCAAGATTAAGAGTAGAATACCAGCAAATGCTTGACAACCATTCAGCAAAAATAGAAGAAACATGCAACAAATTAGGAATTCATTTTTTCCAAATAACTACTGATACACCTGTGTTTGATGCTTTTTACCGTGTTTTAGAGTAAAAAGCTACGAACGAAGTGAGTATGCGTTTTATAGGGTTTTGGAGTGAAGGCTGGTTACATTAGTTTATATTATTTATTTGAATAAATCATGAATTCTGGCGAATGTCTTTGATTTTGGGAGACACCAAAAACATATCTTACCTTGTCCATTGTTAATAAATCAGAACTAACGATTATTGCACCAGTTGGTGTTAATATTCTTTTAGATGTCTCATAGAAATCTCTTACAAATTCATTTGAAGTATTGAAGTAACCTAAAAAAAAGGCAGTGATAAGATCATAACTTGCATTAGGTTGTTGAAGCATAAATTCTGGACCGCCCCCTAAAATTGCTTTTCCTTTAAATAAACTATTTTTTTGTAAGGGTGTTATCAAATCTGGATCTAAATCAATCGCTGTTACATCTTCTGAATTTAAAGCTAAAAGAATGCTAGGTCCACCATCTCCACACCCAAAATCCAAAACTCTGTCAGACAAATTTTTTTTATCCAGTAGTCCTTCATTTAATGCTTGATCCAAAATTTTGAGAGTGCTATCATATCCCAATTTTTGTCTCTCTGTTAATTTTTTATAATTGTTGTCTGATAACGTCTCTAATTTGGTTTTAGCTGAAGAATGTAGAGAATCTATGGATTCTTTTGTTAATAGATTTACTGAATCCTGATTTATGGCTCTTAAATATCTACCTTCCCAAATGGCTAAATATTCTACTAAATCATCCTCATCCTGAAATCTGGGCAGACCTTGAGCTACAATCTCTAAAAATTCTGTAAATGTTCCAGGTTTATGATATTTTTCATGCTCTGTCATTTTTCTTTCTTTGAATTCATCTTCAATTGTCATTATAACCGCCTCAAATTTTGACTACTTCGTGTTATTTATTTTTTAATTGCATGGCAAATGTATGTAAAATCATTTAATCTTTTGATTTCAAATTCTAATCCAACATTAGTTAACAAGTTCGTTAATTTTTCTTTTGAAAATTTTTCCGATTTTAGTTCAATGCTTTCTTTATTTTGAGTATGGGTATAATCATCTGTTATTTCAACTAGATTAAAACCCCAATGTCCGTATTGCTCTAATTGAAAAGAAGAAGCGTTTTCTGCATAAACTCCAAATAT
>SDBV01003521.1_pt1 | contig 23025 bp, 19 predicted proteins | sample 2277081 | NCBI WGS metagenome assembly SDBV01 (sample SAMN10402039, study PRJNA504765) | marine sediment metagenome | isolation source: marine sediment core GS10_PC15, 223 cmbsf | place: Arctic Ocean: Southern Knipovich Ridge | collected 2010 | reverse complement strand
TGAGGAACTTCCGAGACTCGAAGATCCTCGCCTCGGCCTTGTGTCCATCACCGGCGTCGACGTGTCGCCCGACCTGCGATTCGCGCAGGTTTTCGTCTCGTCGCTGAACGCCGATTCTGACATGGAGGCGACGCTCGCAGCCTTGGCGCGTGCGCGTGTCCGTCTCCAGTCCGGAATCGGACGCAAGCTCAGATTGAAGCGGACGCCGGTACTGCGTTTCGCGCAGGACTCGGGTATTTCCAAGGGCGAGCGGATCGACCGGATTTTGCGCGAACTCCACGAGGCCGACGATGGCACGACGTAGCAATGACGATCCGGACGTCACAGGTGTCTTGCTGATCGACAAGCCGGCCGGCCTCACCAGCCACGATGTCGTGGGGCGCGTGCGTCGCGCTGTCGGCGTCCGGCGAGTCGGCCACTCGGGAACTCTCGATCCGCCGGCGACAGGCCTGATGCTCGTCGGTGTCGGATGGATCACGAGAGTGCTTCGATTTACCGGTATCCACCCAAAGACATACGACGCGACGATCGCGTTCGGAACGGAAACGTCGACGTACGACGCGACGGGCGACATCGTGTCTCGCGTCGACATGAATGTGGGAATCGACGCGTTCGCGCATGCTGCGAAGGACTTCATCGGCCCGATCGAACAGATCCCGCCAATGGTCTCGGCGATCAAGATCGGCGGCGACAAGCTCTACGAACTGGCTCGTCGTGGCGTTGAGGTCGAACGCGAGCCACGACTCGTCACGATTGAGTCGATCGATTTGATCGACATCGATGAACGGTCTGTCACGGTGCGGGTGAAGTGTTCGTCGGGTACCTACATCCGCTCACTTGCCCACGATCTCGGACGCGCGCTCGGCGGCTGTGCGCATCTCGCGGAGCTTCGGCGTGTCGCGATTGGACCGCACTCGGTCGCGGATGCGATCGATCTCGACGCTCTTGGCGAAGTGGGCCGGGGCGGCCTGCTGCCGGCGTCGGTGGCCGTAGCGGGCATGCCGTCGGCCACTGTGGATGCCGACGATGCAGTTCGCGTAATGACTGGTTCACCGCTCGATCTCGGTCCGATCGAGTCTCCGACGCCAATTCTTGATCCGTCGGGCGCGTTGATCGCAATGTATCGCCCCGGAACGCCATTGGCTCGCCCGGAATGCGTCGCTCCCATCGTCGCCCAGCACAGATCCCGGTAGGCTCTGAAATTCATGGAAGTAGTCGACCAACTCGCGAGCTGCCCTGCACACGCACAGCGCAGCATCGTGACGATCGGCAACTTCGATGGTCTCCACATGGGGCACCGTGCCGTGATCGCCGACCTGTGCGCCGATGCCGCCGCTGCCGGGCACGCATCTGCGGTTGTTACGTTCGAACCGCACACGATGGCCACGGTGCGCCCCGACACCGCCCCAAGAAGGCTCACGACACGCGAGCGCAAGATCGAGCTGCTCGATCAACTCGGCGTGGACTACGCTGTCGTCGTTGATTTCGACAGTGAGCGAGCGTCGCAGCCACCATCCGAGTTCGTCCAAGAGGTCCTCGTCGACTGCCTGCACGCGAGCGAGGTGACGGTTGGCGATGATTTCCGATTCGGATACCGGGCGCGAGGCGACATCGACCTGTTGCGACAACTCGGTGTCGAAAACGATTTTGTCGTGTCGCCGGTTCGTATCGTGTCCGGGCCGGACGGCCCGTATTCTTCGACGCAGGTGCGAATCCATCTCGCCAAGGGTGAGATGGAGGCCGTCACCGCGGCACTCGTCCGACCCTACGACGTGCGGGGCACGGTGATTCGCGGCGACCGCCGCGCGCGTGATCTCGGCTACCCGACTGCGAACATCGATCCAGCGGAGCACTTCCTACCGATGTCGGAAATCGCCCTGCCGCCGTTTGGCGTCTACGCGGCACGTGTTCGGGTGCTCACCGATGACGAGTGCTCCGCGGGTTGGTCCGACGCGGTCGTGAGCTTTGGATTCCGCCCGACGCTGCGTCGCGAGGGCGACGATCCACGCCCGTTGATCGAAGCCCACATCTTCGATGAGACGGTCGATCTCTATGGTCGCCGCATCGACGTGGCGTTCGTGCGCCGTCTGCGCGACGAAGCCGTCTTCGACGGCTTTGCAGAACTCCGGGCCCGGATCGACAAAGACGCGATCGAAGCCCGACGTGTTCTCGCCGAGGCGCCGTCGCACGAACGGGCGTATTTCACCAGGTCGTTTTGGCCGAAGCTGTGGTAATGTCTCGTCGACTAAACAGATGAAATCCTCACGATGCAATGCAAGGAGAATCCTTGCCGGACAAGCAAGCAATCATCGAGTCGCACAGAATGCACGACTCTGACACGGGCAGTCCCGAAGTTCAGATAGCACTTCTGACCGACCGAATTACACATCTCACCGAACACCTCCGGGTTCACAAGAAAGACCACCACACGCGCCGCGGCCTGCTGATACTCGTCGGGCGCAGGCGCCGACTCCTCGACTATCTCGACGACAACGACGTTGAACGCTATCGAGCGATTCGAGACGAACTGGGGCTTCGCCGCTGATATTTCGCATCTAGGGATCCAGCCGGGTCCCTTTTTTGCGTTCCGTACCTGATCGATGTCCGGCGCCACCGGCTGATTTCATGATTTTCATCAACCAACGTCGCTACAGACGAACCCAATAGAAGAGAAGCAAATGACAGACATATTCCGATCATCCGGCGAGGTTGCCGGACGCGAATGGACCTTCGAGACCGGCCGCTATGCATTTCAGGCTGGGGGCGCGGTCACTGCCACGATTGGCGAGACTCAAGTCCTCACTACTGCAACGGCAAGCAAGCACGTGCGCGAAGGACAAGACTTCTTCCCGCTCACCGTCGACGTCGAAGAGAAGATGTACGCCGTCGGCAAGATTCCCGGATCGTTCTTCCGTCGTGAAGGTCGCATGACAGAGAAGGGCACCCTGCTGTGCCGACTCATCGACCGGCCGTTGCGTCCAGCATTCCCCAAGGGATTCCGCAACGACCTCCAAGTCGTCAACAACGTTCTTGCATCCGACCAGCTCGATCCGCACGATATCGTTGCACTGAATGCATCCTCGTGTGCGTTGGTAGTTTCTGGCATCCCGTTCGATGGCCCAATTGGCGCTGTCCGGATGACGCTCGTCGATGGTGAATGGCTCACGAATGCGACGTACGAACAGATAGACAACGGTGTTTTCGACCTCGTAGTCGCCGGGCGTCGTAACGACGGCGGCGAGATCGACATCATGATGGTCGAGGCCGCCGCAACAGGCATGGCATGGAACAACATCGAAAGTGGACAGCGCGCGCCCGACGAAGACGCGATCGTGGAAGCGCTCGACATCGCCAAGGTCGGAATCGGCGAGGTCATCGACCTCCAGGTCGATCTTCGTGATCAAGTAAATCCGAGCCCGATGCGGTTCGACGTAGTCGCCGACCACAGCGAAGAGATCTACGACAGAGTCGTTGAGATCGCGACCGACCGGGTCTCCGAGAACATCCAGATCGCCGATAAGGCCGAGCGCGGCGACGCGAATGCGGTGCTCGCCGAGTCTGTGCTCGAAACGCTCGACGAGGAATTCCCCGACTTGCGCAAGGAGATCAAGGCGTCGTTGCGCAGCCTCGAAAAGGCGCTTGTGCGTGCTCGCATCGTGAACGAGGGCGTTCGGATCGACGGGCGCTCGCCGGAAGATCTGCGCGCGCTCTCGGCCGAGGTGAGTGTCGTCCCACGTGCACACGGCTCAGGATTATTTCAGCGCGGAGAGACGCAGGTCCTCAGCATCACGACTCTTGGCATGCTCCGCATGGCGGCGATGCTCGACACGATCCACCCAGAAGAGAAAAAGCGGTACATGCACCACTACAACATGCCGCCGTACTCGACGGGTGAGGCTGGTTTCATGCGTGGCCCGAAGCGCCGCGAGATCGGCCACGGGGCGCTTGCCGAGCGTGCGCTGCTTCCCGTTATTCCAGACGAAGAAGAGTTCCCGTACGCACTGCGTCTCGTCTCTGAGGCGCTCAGCTCCAACGGATCGACCTCGATGGCGTCCGTTTGCGCGTCGACCCTGTCGCTCGAAGACGCCGGTGTTCCGATCAAAGCGGCCGTTGCCGGAATTGCGATGGGCCTGATCAAAGAAGGCGACCAGTACGTGTCGCTCACCGACATCCTCGGCGTCGAAGACGCATACGGCGACATGGACTTCAAGGTCGCCGGAACCTCCGAGTTCGTGACGGCCATGCAGCTCGACACGAAGATTCAGGGCCTGCCGTCGTCGGTGCTTGCAAAGGCGCTCGGCCAGGCCAAAGAGGCACGTCTCGTGATCCTCGACGTGATGGCCACCGCAATCGACGGGCCGCGCGAAGAAATGCAGGCGACGGCGCCTCGCATCACCGTGATCCAGGTTCCGCCCGACCAGATCGGCGAGGTGATCGGACCGCGCGGCAAGGTGATCCAAGAGATCACCCGCGAAACCGGCGCCCAGATCGACGTCGAAGAGGATGGCACGGTTCGCGTCGGCGGCGCCGACTCCGATGCCGTCCAGACTGCGGTCGAGTGGATAGATTCGATCGTCAACCCGCCGATTCCCGAACTAGGCGAATCGTATGTCGGTCGGGTTGTGAACATCACCGACTTCGGTGCGTTCGTCAACCTCATGCCGGGACGTGACGGGCTCGTCCATATCTCGAAGATCGGCGGTTCGAACCGTGTCGGCACTGTCGGCGATGTGCTCTCGATCGGTGACGAGGTGACTGTCAAGGTTGCTGAGATCGACCAGAACAGCCGTGTCAACTTGCATCCGGTTGACGGACCAGACGGATTCGTCGGCGATGGTGACTTCTCCGGCGGTGGCGGCCGTGACCGTGATCGTGGTGGAGACCGCGGCGGTCGTGGCGGAGACCGCGGCCGTGGTGGTCGCGACCGCGGCGGTCGCGACCGTGGCGGAGATCGCGATCGCGGTGGCCGGGGCGGTCGTAGTCGGGGCGAAGGTGGCCGTGGTGGAGATCGTGGCCGCGGTGGTCGTGGCAGCGGCGGTCGCGGAGGCGACCAAGGTGGACAGCGTCGCGATAGCGAACGCCAAGGGCCGCCTCGTGAGACGGTTTCGTTCGAAGACGAGTTCGAGCGGTCGCTCGAAAACGACTGAACTGCCGGCGGAACCATCGACTCGTCGCGGGCCCTTATTGAAAGCGCCTCGTTGACTTCCACGGTGTCGTCCGGCGTATCAAAGCGGCCCAATCTCGCCTAGGAGGCCCGGCGGATTACTAGTCGATGGCGCCGGCGTCGACGATCCATTCGCATGTTTGGCCGGTGACCTCAGAGATATGGTCGAAGTCTGCATCGCGGCGGTGGACACGCTTGAGGACGCTTGTGTCGCAAATGTAGGTCAGCGCCACGCGGCTTCGCGGTCTTGGTCGAGGTCGGCGTTGGCGAGGACATCGAGCGCGGTATCGATTGTGTCGGCATGGTCGGCGCCAACGTTGCGGAGCGCTTTGTTGACGGTATCCTTGATGGTCGTGGTTTGGAGCTTCCCGCGCGCGGCGCTCAATGCCTCTTCGTCCAGGTCGACCAAGTGTTTGCTCATCGCTTCGGTATATGTGATGTCGGGTTGTGTATATACGATTGTGGCGAGTTCGTTGTCGGTTGTGCCATTCTGGGCGATCGAGCGCGCCGAGACGGCAGTATGATTCGATCATGATTGACGCTGATCGCACAAAATGATCGCAAGACGCACGCTCGACAACGGCGTTCGGATCGTCTTGGAGCAAGTACCTCACGTCCGCTCAGTTGCAACCGGGATTTGGGTGGGCGTCGGCAGCCGCGACGAAACGCAGGGCGTATACGGCACGAGTCACTTTCTCGAGCATCTCCTGTTCAAGGGCACCGACACGCGCAGCGCTATCGACATAGCGCAGGCATTCGACGAGATCGGTGGCGAGTTCAACGCATTCACGTCGAAGGAACAGACAGCGTTCTACGTTCGCACGCTCGACGAGGATGCGCTCTTGGGTCTCGACGTCCTTGCCGACATCACACAGCGCCCCGCGTTCCGGCCCGAGGACATCGAATCGGAACGTCGCGTCGTGCTTGAAGAGATCGCGATGCACGAGGATTCGCCGGACGAAGTCGTGCACGAACTTTTCAGCGAGGTCATGTTCGCCGGGCATCCGCTCGGACGTTCGATCCTCGGGCCACCGTCGTCGATCGAAGCGCTATCAGACTCATCAATCGCTGCATATCACCGCGCTCACTACCGCCCCGACACGATTGTCGTCGCTGCAGCAGGCAACCTCGATCCAGAGGTGTTCTTCAAAGAAGTGGAGACGCGTTGGTCGACGTTCGCCATGCCGCCTTCGCCGGCAGCCGAGCGGTTGCCCGGCAGGCTCGAGGCTATCTCTGCTCGCCGCGTCGAATCGCGCGAGAGCGAGCAGGTCCACCTAATCGTCGGAACGCAGACGATTGGACACGGTGATCCGCTCCGCCATGCGCTGGCACTCCTAAATCACGTGTTCGGCGGCGGGATGTCGAGCCGTCTGTTCCAAGAGGTACGAGAGCGCCGCGGGCTCGTCTATTCGGTCTACTCGTTTCGCTCCCTGTTCGAAGACTTTGGCCAGCTCGGCGTATATGCAGGTACGGTTCCCGATCACGCGCCTGAGACGCTCGACGTCATTCAGTCGGAGTTCGACCGATTAGGCGCCGGCATCTCGCGCGATGAACTCGAGGCGGCGCGCAACAGTCTCAAAGGCGCACTCGCGTTGAGCCAAGAAGACACGTTCTCTCGGATGTCGCGGCTTGGACGTTCCGAACTCGCCCTGCGGGAGGCGCCAACCATGGACGAACTGGTCGCCCGTTTGGAGGCGGTCACCTTGGACGAGACCAACGAACTGGCGAGAAATCTCGCCGGGGCGCCGATGACCACCGTCGCGATCGGACCAGTCGATGGCGTACTCAACTGACATGATGCGTGTTGGCGTTCTCGGCGCTCTCGGGCGTATGGGTCGAGAGGTTTGCCGGACGGTGACCGACAGCGAGGACTTTGAGCTCGTCGCGGCGATCGATCCCTCGGGCCGCGATGGCAATGTCGACGGAGTCGCAACGTCGGTGTCGATCGACGATATGGCGCGGGCTCGGGCCGAGGTGGTTGTCGATTTCACCCACCCCGACGTCGCCGAAGCGAACATCGACTGGTGTATCGACCGTGGAGTGCATGTTGTGGTCGGCACGAGCGGCTTCAACGGGGACAAGCTCGACCGTCTTGGCGACCGCCTCGCCGGGACGAACGTGAACGTAATAGTCGTGCCGAACTTCGCGATCGGTGGTGTCTTGATGATGCACTTCGCCGAACAGGCGGCCATGCATATGCAGGCGGCCGAAATCATCGAGTTACATCATGACCGCAAGGCCGACGCCCCGTCGGGCACCGCCGTCAGCACGGCCGAGGCGATCATGCGGGGCCGAGGCGCCGTAGGCGCCGTGTTCGCACCGTCCGAGTCGATCGAACACTATGCCGGGGCGCGGGGTGCGCGCGTCGGTGATGTCGCTGTGCATTCCGTCCGACTGCCCGGTGTCGTCGCTCATCAAGAGGTCATTTTCGGAGCGCAGGGTCAGACTTTGACGATCCGCCACGACTCGTACGACCGCTCGTCGTTCATGCCGGGCGTGTTGTTGGCGTTGGGTCACGTTCGCTCCCGCCCCGGTCTCACCGTCGGTCTCGAACCGCTCCTCGGTCTGGACTGAGCGGGCTTTGCGGCGACGGGGTGGAATCGTGCCCCGAGATGACCCGTACAATTGTTCACGATGTTTGAGATATGCGGTATCGCGTGAGGCGTTTCTGGGTTGGCGTCCTCGTCGCGATCGCGATGATCGCGACCCTGTTCGCCGGTGCCGCATATTGGGCGAGAGACACGATCTACGACGAAGATAATTTCGTCGACCTGGCCGGCGAGATAGTCTCGAACGAAGCCGTCATCAACGAGATTGCATCCGTCGTAACCGACCAGATATTTGTCCAACCCCAAGTCGAGCAAGCAATCGTCGAAGTGATTCCCGACCCGCTCAAACCGTTTCAAGGCGCGATCATCACCGGCGCGAAGGAAGGCCTCAAGCAGGGTTTGCTCTTCGTCATCGCCACCGAGTTCGTGCAGAACGCGTTCGATCAGCAACTCCGAAAAGTGCACACCCAGATCACGACCGGACAGAGTGTTACATTCGGCCTCGACGATGTCGGTGCAGCATTGTCGATCGACACGAACAGCGGACTGCTCGGCGATGCCACCTCGCTAATACCCGACAGTTTCACTTCGATCACTGTCCTGACGCCCGAAGACGCACCTTGGTTGTACCGACTGCTCGATCTGCTTGACGGGCTTTGGTTCTGGCTCGCGCTCATCGTACTGGCGGCATACATCGCCGCGATTGCCGTGTCGCGGCAGCGGCGCAAGACCGTCTACTCGGCAGCGATGGCAGTTGCCGTTGGGGCGATCGTCATGATTATCGGAATTCAAATCGCGCGGGCGATCTCGCTCGGAGCGCTGCCGTCGACCGTGAATCAGTCGGCAGCCGAGACGATCATCGACCTTGTCATCAGCGGACTCCGCGGCATGTACATCTGGATGGCCATCATTGCTTTCGTCATCTTCGCGATCAGCCTTTCTTGGGGCAAACTTGGCCTTGTGTCGGCGGTGTCGTCGAGTGCGAAGAACGCACGGAGGAGCGTTCGGGAAAGGCGAGACTCCGAGATCGAAGCTGCCGTCGCCGATGGCGCCCCCGTCCCGTCACGATGGGAACGCCTGCGTGGCGGTGCTGCAGCATTTTTCGCCGACATCGAGCTCGCGGATCGTGCGGAGTCTGTCGCCGACTATGTGGACGGTCAGATTCGGATGCTGCGCGGGGTCGGTGTGATCGTCGGCGCGCTGCTCGTCTTGCTATGGCCGGGAGTGACGGTCACCGTCGTCACCGTCATCGCGGCGCTAGTCATCCTCTATATCGGGGCGCTCGAGATCATTGGCGGTCGCGCCGATGAAAGTCTTGCCATCGTCGCCGTGGCTGAGTCGACCAAAGCCGACGCTGAGGTCACGGGTGCAACCGAAGCCGACGCGACCGTACCGGTATCGACGAAATCGTCCGAATCGGATCGAGCGAGCGACGGCGACGCCGACGAGGCGCAAGCCAAGACAGACGAGGTCGCGGCCGAGCCCCAACGTCTCGACCCTCAGCCCGACGACTACAGTGCCCGGCTCGACCTGCTCACGAAACTCTTCGAGATACGCGAGACGGGGGCGTTGACCGACAAGGAATACCGAGCCGAGAAATCGCGGGTGCTTGGAACCTGAGGGCCGGCGCCGCCCGAAGATACGTGGCGGAGCTACGTCGGCCGCGTCTGAGGGGCGCCTAAGCGCGTTTGAGGATCTCGTCGACGCGCGTCAGGACTTCTGTGTAGTCACCTGTGGACGGTTTCACCAGGTAGTCGATGATTTCGAGACGACGGGCTTGTTCTCTGTCTGTATTTGCGCTCGACGTACTCAGAATCGCGACGTCGATTTCTGCGGTGGCCGGGTCTGACCTGATCCGTTTGAGAACTTCGAGGCCCGACATGCCGGGCATCTTGAGGTCGAGAAGAACCAGGTCGTAGGGAGTTCCGGCGCTTTGTATACGTCGCAGCGCCGCATCGCCGCTGTTTTCGAAGTCCACATTCGCGTCGAAGTCGTCTCGGGATTCGAACGCTTCACGTATGAGCATGCAGTCGGTAGCGTCATCGTCGACGACGAGGATCGTCGCCATGGTTTGGGTCTTCGCAGGCCCGGCTACTTCAATGATCTCGGCGTCTTGGCCGCTTGTCGAGTCGACGGATTCGACGCTGTGGATTCCTCCGGGGTTCGCCGGGAGTGTGAATACGATCTCGGTGCCGCCTTCGGGCCGGGAGACGGCCTCGATCGTGCCACCATGGGCTTCGACGGCACGCCGGCAAATTGCGAGCCCGACGCCGGTACCGCCTCCATAGGCGTCACCGGCGTGCAGGCGCGTGAAGGGCTCAAAAACCTTCGTGAGATCCCTGTCTGCTATTCCGATGCCGTTGTCGGCGACCGACACCCTCCATCCGCCGCCAGATCCGAGGGGTCGTGCTCTCACCGACACTTTGAGATCGGTATCGGCGGAACTGTATTTGATCGAATTCTCGAAGAGGTTCGCGAATAGCTGGCTGAGCAGGCTTGGAATGCCCTGCACGACCGGCAGCGATCCCGGTTCAAGGTCGAGTTCGCAGTCGTCTCGGTGGAGGCTGGAGCAGGCGTCGAGGGCGATCTCGTTGAGATCGACCGCTCCGAGGGTGCCGCCCCTACCGGCCTGGGCGTATTCCAAGACGTCATCGAGCATACTTTGCAGACGTGCAGCATTGTCGACCGCATACCGGACGTATCCGATCGCGTCGGAATCCAGTGGCTTACCGACCGGGTAGCGGTCGTCGAGCAGTTTGAGGAAACTCGCGATCCTCCGTAACGGCGCTTTTAGGTCGTGTGCCGCTATGGATGCAAAATCCTGCAAGTCTCGGTTCGAACGCTCGAGGCGTTTCTCGGCACGCTCCCGCAGCTCGACCTCATCCCTGAGTAGTCGTTGGCCCGGCTCAGCTCGCCGGTTCTCACTTCAACAGCTTCTTCGAGGCGGTCGCGTTCGCCCCGATGCCGGCGCAAGGCCCGTTTGCGCTCGACCGCGACCTCGATCGCCGACACGATCGCGTCGATGTACGCAAGAGGAACATCGGTGAGATCTCGGGATTCGGCGAACGCGAAGGCGACGACGCCCACCGCCGCGCCCGAATCGGCATCGAAGAGCGGCACGCTCAGCTCTTCGACAACAGACGAGCTCGACAGATCGGTGAGGCCGGCCCGATCGACGTCCATCCGATCGACGTCCATTCGGGCGTCGACGAAACGTGACCAACTCGCGGGCGTTTTGATTCGGCGGCCTTGCACCCGTGCGCGTCGCACCGCTGTACGACCCAGTTCTCGCCATCTCTGAACGAGATCGTCAGCTCGGCGGTGTTGAGTGCCGCGGACGTGACGCTAGCGAGTGCCTCCACCACCTCGGAGAAGTCCGTCGTGCGCGAGATGGTCCGCACCGTTTCTGTGATCTGGCGCTGCATCTCTGAAAGGCGCCACAGGTCTGTGTCGGCGCCGGCCTGTAGAAACAGGCCGCAGTCGACACGACTGAGACGCGCTATCACCTCGGGTATCATTGGGGCCGGGATGAGCGGCCTGTGCTGGGGCGCGATCAATGCGGGTTTGAGCGCTCCGAGTCTGGCAAGTCCCGCGCGCAGGATGTCGCTGCTCGGCATGTAGTGTTCATGGAAACGTCGTATGGCGCCAAAACAGGAGTCGAAGTCAGACATGTCTTCCAACACGAACGGCAGTGCTTCGTCCTCGGCTGTGATCGCGCCGAAAATGTCGCTCGAAAACAAGGTGGACGATGATTCGTCGAAAGTCGTGAACGCGCCGGGAAAGTGCATGTACGGCGTGAACACGAACCGCGGGCAGCGACCGGGGCTCAACTCGAGCATCCAGTCGTGCTCGTCGACGAGCCAAAACGGCAGCGCATCGCCGACGAGGGCCTCAGAAAGAACCTGATTCCGCCAATGCGCAACGACCGCTGCGTCGTCTCGGGCGATGACCGACTCGATCAGCGGCAGTGAACCCACGATATCGGGATCCTGGTGATGGCACACGAACCAGCGAATGTGATCGAACGGGACGATTTCTTCGATCTTGGCCATCCGCCGGTCGAAGTCGGATCTCGGGCCTGGATCGATCAGCACGGAATCGCCGTCCGCCTCGATCAGATACGAATTACAGGTGAGGCGCCCCGCGGCGCGCTCGCCCACCCACCAGATCCGATCCGCGATCTCCACCGGTTTCGAGTAGTCGCTCGACATCACTCGACATTACCCGCGACTCGACACTCGTCGAGCGTCTGACTCCACCCACGCGGAGTCCAACCACGATATTGGGACACCCGGTATGGGTTGCCTATTCGTCTATCGGGGCGAATCTGGCGGTGGCGGCCGATACAATTGCCGCCATGCAAGGGACATTCGGACGTGTCGTAACAGCGATGATCACACCGTTCGCCGCGAACGGCGGTGTCGACCACGACGCGGTTGGCACGCTCGTCGACCATCTACTCGACAACGGCACCGAGACGATTGCCGTGGCAGGTACGACCGGCGAGTCCCCGACCTTGAGTCAGGCCGAAAAGCTCGCCCTGTTCGCGAGCACTGTCGAAGCGGTGCGAGCCCATGGGTCTGGGCAGGTCATCGCCGGGACGTCATCGTCGAGCACCACCGAATCGGTCGAACTCACTGCCGAGGCGACCGACATCGGCGTCGACGGGATCCTAGCGGTGTCGCCGTACTACAACCGTCCGCCGCAGCGAGGGCTGATCGCACACTTCACCGCCATCGCCGACGCGACAGACAAGCCGGTCATCATCTACGACATTCCCGCACGCACCGGCGTTCGGGTCGAACTCGACACGATGGGCCGGCTCAGCCGGCATCCGAGAATCGTCGGCGTGAAAGACGCGACCGGATCGCCCGCCAACGTCGCCCACATACGAGCACAGTGTGGTCCAGAGTTCGATGTCTACTCGGGGGATGATGCGCAAACGCTCGCCTACCTCGCGTTCGGAGCGTGCGGGGTCGTGTCCGTGGCGTCGCACGTCGCTGGGCGCCAGATCGCAGACATGATTGCCCTATTCGCCGCCGGCGACATTGATGCAGCGCTTGAGCGTCACGAAGAACTCGCCCCGCTCTTCGCCGTTCTTTTTGAAGACGCGTCGCCGATTCCGGTCAAGGCAGCCGTCGAGATCGCCGGCCTACGCTCGGGCCGGCCTCGGCTCCCGCTGATGCCGATAGAGCCCGAACTCGAAGCGAAACTGCGCAAGATCGTCGTTCCGTTTGTCGGCAAACAGTGACTGCTAGGCCGGTCCAGATCGGTTTTCTCGGCGGTCTCGGTGAGATCGGGCGGAATTGCTTCTTCGTCGAGTGTGACGGTCGAATCGTCGTCGTCGACTGCGGGCTCATGTTCCCGACCGACGATATGCCCGGTATCGACCTCGTCCTGCCCGACCTCACATACCTGACCGAGCGTGCGGACGCGGTCGACGCCGTCATAGTGACCCACGGTCACGAAGACCACATCGGAGCGCTTCCGTACCTGCTTCGGGCCGTGGACGCTCCGGTATTCGGGAGTCGTCTGGCGCTTGCCATGATCGCCGCCAAATTGGATCGGTCAGACACCGTGTACTCGAACGAACTCGTCGAGATGGTCGACGGCGAAGCGTTCGAGGCCGGTCAGTTTCGAGTCACGCCGATTCCGGTGACACACTCGACGCCCCAGGCGTTCGGGCTGGCAATCGAAACGCCCCAGGGAACGATCCTCCATACGGGAGACTTCAAGCTCGATCAGACTCCCGTCGACGGACGAACGACAGATCTTGCGACGTTCGGCGCGTTCGGTCGCGAGGGGGTTCGGCTGCTTCTCGCTGATTCGACGAACGCCGAAACCAATGGTTTCACCGAATCTGAGACCACGGTCGGGCTCTGGCTCGACCGCGCTTTTGACGAGAATCCAAGCCGGCGAGTCGTTGCTGCCTGTTTTGCGAGCCATCTGCACCGTATCCAACAGATCGTCGATTCGGCGACGAAACAGGGTCGCAAGATTGCGTTTCTCGGACGATCGATGCATACGAACACCGAACTCGCCCGCGAACTGGGCGTTCTCAGCGTTGCAGACGACGTGATCGTGCCGATCGAAGAGGCCGATGACCTGCCCGACGATGAGGTATGTGTGATCTGCACGGGCTCTCAGGGCGAGCCGTTCGCGGCGCTGTCGCTCATGGCGTCGGGTGACAACAAGCTCATATCGATTGGCGACAATGACACCGTGATCATTTCGTCGACACCGATCCCGGGAAACGAATCGAAGATCAACCGAGCGATCAACGGCCTACTCAGGCACGGTGCGCGTGTGCTCCATTCGGGCATTGCCGACGTCCATGCTTCGGGACATGCGAGTAGCCGCGAACTCGAAATCATGCATACGCTCGTCCGAGGAGAATTCTTTGTGCCGGTGCACGGCGAGTATCGACACATGCATGCGCACGCCGCTCTCGCCGAGCGGGCCGGGACAACAAGAGACAACATCTTCATCATGATGGACGGGGCGCTTGTCACACTCGACGACGACGGTTGTCATGTCGAGCGAGACGCTCTGGCCGCAGGCTATGTGTATGTCGACGGCGCGACGGTCGGTGATGTGACCAATGGTGTGCTTCGGCACAGACGATCGCTCGCCGGCGACGGCGTCCTGGTCTGTGTCGTAGGCGTCGATAACCACACGGGTGACGTGACGCGGGGGCCTGAGATCTTTTCGAGAGGCTTCCTGGCCGCGGTCGATCACGAGAAATTCTCAGAAGAGGCCGCGGCCGTCGTCGTTGCATCGATCGAACGGGCGGCAGCCGGCGGGGCGCTCGATCTCACGACGCTCAACCGTCATGTCCGCGAAGCGATTGCACGACATGCGAATGAGGTCGCCGGTCGCAGGCCGTTCATCTTCCCGATAGTCATCGAGGTTTGAAAGGCTTCTCGCGCGCCGCCCAGGGGCCGCTGGGTCGTTGACATGGCGTCCGCCTGGTAGCTTTACAGCGGCGATCGACGCGGGCAGCGGGGTAGCGATCGCCCGCGACCACGCGTCGCGAGCGTACGAAACAGCCAAACGACAGGTGACCTGTGCCCGCAGCAACGCGATCGAAGTCGCGATCGAAGTCGAAAAAACCCAAGTCGACGAGTTCGCCTCGCAAGTCTTCGGTCCATAAGAAATCGGCGACGAAATCGGGGTCTCGTCGAGTGCGGGCCAAGCATGACGTCCGCAACGATGTCGGGATCCGCTCGGTGCTTTCACAGCATGCGGTCGATTTGGTTGCGATCGCAATGATCGCGATTGGGGTCATCGCTGCAATGGCGATCTGGGCCGAAGCGGCGGGTCCGGTCGGCGACGGAGTCGACACGATCGCCCGAGTGATCGTCGGCCGCACAGCGATCTTCGTGCCCGTCGTGCTCGTCGTCGGCGGCATCGCTCTCATCGTCGGGCGCAAGACCGATCATCGAGCGCGAATCGCCGTCGGCATAACCATCGTCTTTCTTGCCGTCCTCGCGCTGATACATGTTGTTGGCGCAACGGGTGGGTTGTATTCGGGTTGGGTCGAGATCTCGGACGGGGCCGGATATGTCGGTGCGATCGGCGGCGCCCCGCTCGTCTCGGCCCTCGGCGCCGCGGCCGCAGGCGTCATCTGCGTGGCGGTCGCGATCGTAGGAGTGTTGATCGCAACCGGCACGACATTGCGCGCCGTCGGGAAGTTCATCGTTGATGCGTTTGCGCTGACCAGGTCGCGAAGCGAGCGCGTGGCGATTCCCGAACACGACGCTTCCGATGTCGGGGCGACGCCGACGGTCACAGGCGATCTGTCTGAAACCGGACCTGTGCCGATCGTCGACACTCCGCTGTACGACTACGACTCGGATTCAGACGAGGCGGCATCTTCCCAAGGGGTCGCTCCGACAACGCCTTCGAAGCCGACGGTGGGCCATCTCTCGACGGTATCGAACGTTGTCGAGCCCGAGCAGCTCGAATTTCCGGTTCCGAACCTCCCCGACGCAGACCTCTACACGTTGCCGAGCCTCGATCTGTTGTCGTTGTCGAAGCAGAACGACATCGACAAGGCGGCGCTGACCGCGCGTGGAGAGATCATTGAGAGCACGCTGCGCGAATTCAAGGTCGGCGCGAGGCTCGCTGGGATCGTCGCGGGGCCGACAGTCACACGATACGAGGTCGAACTCGACCACGGTGTGAAGGTCAACAAGTTCACGAACCTGACCCAAGATATTCGCTACGCCCTCGCAACGCCCGACGTTCGGGTCCTCGCTCCGATTCCGGGCCGTTCGGCGATCGGGCTCGAGGTTCCGAACGAACAGCGCCAGCTCGTCACCGTCGGCGACATCCTCACGACCGAGGCTGCGAGCGACGACCTCCATCCGCTCACGGTGGCGCTCGGGCGCGACATCGCCGGGCGCCCGAAGTTCGTCAATCTCGGCGAGATGCCACACCTTCTGATCGCCGGGGCGACGGGCTCAGGTAAGTCGTCATGCATCAATACGATTCTCACATCTTTGTTGTGCCGCGCGCGTCCGTCTGAGGTCCGCTTGATCTTGATCGATCCGAAGCGGGTCGAACTCGGTCGGTATTCCAAGGTGCCGCACCTGCTCACGCCGGTCGTGACGAACCCGAAGCGGGCGGCCGATGCGCTGCGGTGGGCGACAGAGGAGATGGACCTGCGCCTCGAACAGCTCGAAGCCGTCGGCGCTCGTGACATCACGAGCTTCAACCGGGCGGTCGAGCGGGGCGAAATCCGTGACGAGCACGGCGAACCGGCCGCTCGTATGCCATACATCGTGGTCGTCGTCGACGAACTGTCAGATCTGATGCTCGTTGCATCGCGCGATGTCGAAGACTCGATCAGGCGACTCGCTCAGATGGCTCGAGCTGTTGGTCTGCACCTCGTGATCGCCACTCAACGACCGTCGGTCGATGTCATCACCGGAGTGATCAAGGCGAATATCCCAACACGAATGGCTTTCAAAGTTCGCCAATCGGTCAATTCGCGCGTGATTCTCGATCAGGGCGGTGCGGAGACTCTCATCGGCAAGGGCGATCTGCTCTACCTTGGCCCATCGGCAGCTCAGACCGAGCGTATCCAGACATGTTTCGTCGAAGAAAGCGAAGTCAACGCGGTTGTCGAACATTGGCGCATCGAACATGACAAAGTCCTCAGCGCCGCTCAGCCCGATTCCGGCGGTGTCGGAACGGATGGCGGAACCGATGGCGGAACAGTCGAAGTGGCGCCTGCCGGCGGACGCCACGATGTCGCGGTCGTGGCGCCGGATCGATCGATGTCTCGACTCGAAGAGCCCGACGTCGTCTTCAGCGGGGCGCGCGCCGTCAAGGAGGCGGTCGAAGTCGACGATGGCGGTGACGAACTGCTCGTCAAAGCGCTCGAACTCGTCGTCGCGAGCCAACTCGGATCGACCTCGATGTTGCAGCGTAAACTGCGCGTCGGATTTGCCCGGGCGGGACGGATCATGGATCTACTCGAAGAACGCGGAATCGTCGGCCCTTCGATTGGCTCGAAAGCGCGCGACGTACTGATCACGCCTGACGAACTCTCTCCGGGCGAACTCTCTGTGGGGCGCTGAGGTCATGTCCTCTTTTTGTCTCGCCCCGTCGCCGCCCTCAATTTGTCTGCCACTCGAGTTCGGTACATGCCGCCCGTCAGCCTCGCGGCGAGCTCGAATGATTTCGACCCATATGGGAACCAGAAGAGTTCGCGGCGGGTCCGGAAGCGGTTGCTGACGTATGCCTTTGTACGAACGAATTCCAGTAGACCCTCAGTGCCGTGAACCCGCCCGAAGCCGGACTGTTTTACACCGCCGAAAGGCAGGTCGAGTATTCCATACGCGATCGCGTGATCATTGATCAGCGTCGATCCGACGACGAGTTCGCGTGCAATTCGCTCTGCCCGGATTGCTGATTTCGACCAAACCGAGGCCATCAGCCCATAGCGCGAGTCGTTTGCGTATCGGATTGCCGCCTCGTCACTTTGCACGGCCATGATCGGCAGCACAGGGCCGAATGTCTCGTCACGCATTATCTTCATCGAGTTGTCGCAGCGTGTGAGAACAGTCGGCTCAAAAAACGTGCCTGCCAGGTCGCGGCGGGATCGGCCACCGAGTTCGACCCTGGCGCCTGCTGATACGGCATCGTCGACTTGAGCCTGCACGATGTCAGATTGGCGACTCGAGATCATCGGGCCGACGTCTATCGAGTGGCCGGCAGTTTCGACGCCCTGGTGCAGTCGGCCCGTGATCGCGACGACCTTGGCTACGAACTCGTCGTGTATCGAGTTGGCGACATAGGCTCGCTCGATCGAAATGCAGGCCTGTCCTGCGTTCGAGAATGCGCCCCACACCGCGCCCGCCGCGGCGCGGTCGATGTCGGCATCGGTGCACACGATCATCGGATCTTTGCCGCCGAGTTCGAGCAACAACGGGGTGAGCGTTTCGGACGCGCTCCGCATGATTTCACGCGCCGTGTCGGGTGATCCCGTGAACGCGAGTTTGTCCACGCCTGCGGCGACTAGCGCCCGCCCGGTCGAATCGCCACCCTCGGCGATACCGACGAGATGCTCGGGCAGACCGGCTTCGGAAAACACGCCCCGAATGATCTCGGCAACCACCGGGGTCACCTCACTCGGTTTCAAGACGACCGCATTTCCGCAGATCAGCGCGCTCAATGTCGGGGTCATCGAGAGGGTGAGTGGGACGTTCCACGGTGAAATGACTCCGAATACGCCGTACGGTTCGTAGGTCTTCCACGCTCGTTTGTGCTTGACGATGCCGACGCCGACCCGCCGCGTACGCAGCACGTCACCCGATCGGCGTCTCAAGAAATGGGCGAGTTCACAAACTGCATGCACCTCGGACATTATGGCTTCAAAACGTGGTTTGCCCGTCTCGGCGGCGATTCGTTCGGCGATGACACGCGAGTCCCGCGCGAGTACATCTTGTACTCGTTCGAGGTACTTCGACCGTCGCCGCAGCCCGATAGCGGCCCAATCCGACTGGGCGCGCCGTGCCCGTTGGACGAGTTCGCGCACTTCTGCGTTTTGTCCGTCGGGGCGCCGCTGGGGTGTCCCCAGGGCGCTGCCGATCTGGTTCGAGGGCAGCGCATGCCCGACGTTGGATGCGGCGTTCTGGGCCTGGGGCGCCGCTTCATGGTCTGAATGGTTCACGATACGTTCACGCTCGCGGTGCACACGCCGGATCTCGCTCATGCCGGCCGATTTGGTGTTCATCTTAGGTCGCCGGCCCGCTGCGACGACACATCGTCGTTGTCGACGCACATCTGCAACCGATGCCCGATGCTGGCGACCTGCTCGCTCTATGCTCGCTCATGTGGCACACGAAAGAACCGACGACACCGAGGGGTCATTTGGGCCGACAGCGTTGCTCACCCCGGCCAATATCGTCACAATCGCTCGGATCGCCGGCACCATTGTCGTTGTCGTGCTGATTCTCACCGAGCAGTGGTGGTGGGCGTTCGGTCTCGGTTTGGGCGTTGCTCTTAGTGACACGGCCGATGGGATCATGGCGCGCCGCGAAGGAGCGACCCGGTCCGGAGCCTTTCTCGATCCGCTTGCCGACAAGCTGTTGGTCGGCGGCGTCGGCATAGCCCTGGTCATCGTCGGTCTCGTTTGGTGGTTGCCCATCGCGTTGATTTTGGTTCGAGAAGTCGTGATCTCGTGGTTTCGCGTGTACGCCGTCCGACGTGGCGCTTCCGTTCCGGCGTCGACATTGGGCAAGATCAAGACGCTGGTCACGATGGGCGGACTCAGTTTGATCACAGTTCCCATCTATGAAGTGCAGGTCGCGGGGCGGGTGGTCGTCTGGGTCGCCGTCGCCGTCGCCTGGATTTCGGGCGTCGACTATCTCTGGCGCTCGCAAACGTTGATTGCGAAGGGTCAACGCAGTGATGCGGATTGAAATCGTTTCTGTCGGGACCGAGATTCTCCTCGGCCAGATCGTAGACACGAATTCGGCGTTCATTGCCGACCGCTGCGCAGAACACGGTCTGGATGTCCATTACGTGACGACCGTCGGCGACAATCCGAGTCGTTTGTCCAACGTCCTAGCGATCGCCGCACGTCGCTGCGATGCGGTGATAGTCACCGGAGGACTAGGTCCGACGCCCGACGATCTGACACGTGACGCGATTGCCGGCGTGACCGGACGACCGCTCGAACAAGATCCGCAGGTCGCTGAACGGATCATTGCGATCTTTCGCAGCATGAACGCAGACATGCCGATGTCCAATCTGGTCCAGGCCGATGTTCCCCGCGGCGCCGCAGCGATCGAGCAGGTTCGCGGAACGGCGCCCGGCCTGATCGTCGATTGCGAACTCGAGTCCGGGTCGCGGGCCGTGATCTACGCGCTGCCGGGTGTGCCGCACGAGATGCATGAGATGTTCGACCGGGCTGTCTTGGCCGACCTGGCTGAGCGCTCCGGCGGCAGAATGACGATTCGGTCGCGGATCGTGCGTTGTTGGGGCGCTTCTGAGTCGCGGATCTCGGAGTTGCTCGCGGAGCACTACCACGATCTCGATGTGAGCCGCCATGCGACGATCGCGTTCCTCGCAAGTCGGGGTGTGATCGGGGTCCAGATTACTGCGAAGGCCGTCGGTCAGAAGGCGGTCGACGATATTCTCGACTCTGAAGAGCGGATCGTTCGTGACATAGTCGGCGACATCGCATTCGGCACCGACGGCGACACGCTCGAATCGGTTGTCGTCGGTGCGCTCGACCGGAGCGGTGAGACCTTGGCGGCAGCCGAATCGATGACGGGTGGCATGTTCGGCGAGACCATCACGCGTGTACCGGGTAGCTCGGCGGTGTTTCGCGGCACGGCCGTGACTTACTCGGCCGACGCTAAGTGTTCGATTCTCGGAGTTCCGGCGACGACGATCGAACGATACGGAGTCGTAAGTGAAGCCGTTGCCGTTGCCATGTCAGAAGGCGCACGCAGGTTGTTCGAATCCGACGTGGCGATTTCGGTCACCGGCTCGGCCGGACCCACCACTCAGGGGTCGAAAGTCGGGGAGGCATACATTGCTCTCACAGATCAGTCTGGGACGTCGGCGCGGCATGCTCTTTTGCCGGGCGACCGCGAGCGAGTGCGACGCTTTGCCACCAATTCGATGCTCGACATGGTTCGCCGTCGAATCCATGAGACTTCAAATGACGACTAAGGGCCTGTTTGTGGCCCGCGAGTTCGAATGGTGACTAGGCGACTGTTCGTTGCCGTCGACTTGACGCAGGCCGCGCGACGAAAGCTCGAGCGCCAGCTCGGATGTCGCCGAGAACTATCCGGTGTGCGATGGGTCGATCCGAGCAGATGGCATATGACGCTCGAATTCCTCGGGTCGGTGCCCGACGTGGATATCGAACGTGTCGAGACGTGTTGCCAAGCTGCCGTCGAGGGCCGTGAACGATTCGACGTGACGCTGAATGCGGTCGGAGCGTTTCCAAACTCGCGGCGCGCCCGCACGTTATGGGTTGGCGCGTCCGAGGGCGCCCGACAGTTGGCAACGATCGCGTCGGCGCTGCGTCGGGAACTTGCCTCGAATCGACTTCGCCATGAGGACCGTGACTTCAAGCCGCACCTCACGATTGCACGAGTTCGTCGCCCGATGAGCGTGAAGAAGTTGCTCGGTTCGGATTGTACCGTAGACGTGTCCATGCCGGTTGTGGCGGTGACCCTGTTCGAATCTTGCATTGGGGACGGTCCACTTAGATACGTCGAGTTGGCAGAATTCGATCTCAGAAAATGAGAATTGCGGCGGGCCCTTGTGGATCGATCGTCTCGTCCGTATCGGGGTCGCTCCGGTATGGATGCAATAGAACAAACGTTCGACTAGTGTATTGAGGGTTGAACTACATCAAGGGAATTTCCTCAGGCAGTTCAGTCGAGTGAGTAGTTTCTGTCGTAGGTCGTGGATACCGTCGCCCGAGATGTCGAGATGGTCTCGGCGCGATGATGAGATGAGAGGGGATCGTCATGGCGAGGAATACTCGCAGTGCACGTAGTACTGGTACTGAGCCCGAGAAGGGTAAGGCGATCGACATGGCAGTCGACCAGATCGTAAAGCAGTTCGGTAAGGGCGCGATCATGAAGCTCAGCGACGACGGATTTCGCAGTCAGATCGATATCGTGCCGACGGGCGCCTTGTCGCTCGATCTTGCGCTCGGCATCGGTGGGCTGCCCCGCGGCCGAGTTGTCGAAATATTTGGCCCCGAGAGTTCGGGCAAGACGACCGTCGCGCTGCACGTCATCGCCGAAGCTCAGAAAAATGGAGGGATTTGCGCGTTTATCGACGCCGAACACGCGCTCGATCCCGAATATGCAAAGCGGCTTGGGGTCGATGTCGACGAGTTGTTCATCTCGCAGCCCGATACGGGGGAGCAGGGCCTGGAGATCGCCGATATGTTGATTCGTTCAGCGGCGCTCGATGTCGTTGTGATCGACTCGGTCGCAGCGCTTGTGCCGAAAGCCGAGATCGACGGCGAGATGGGCGATATACATGTCGGCCTACAGGCTCGCCTCATGAGCCAGGCAATGCGCAAACTGTCGGGCACGATCTCGCGAACGAACACGATCATGATTTTTATCAATCAGCTACGCGAAAAAATTGGCGTCATGTTCGGTTCACCCGAAACCACGTCAGGTGGGCGGGCTCTCAAGTTCTATGCGTCGGTGCGTCTCGATGTGCGGAGAATCGACTCGATCAAGAACGGTACCGATGTCGTCGGCAATCGCGTTCGCGTCAAGGTCGTGAAGAACAAGGTCGCGGCGCCGTTCAAGCTGGCTGAGTTCGACATCATGTATGGCAAAGGGATCAGCCGAGAAGGGTCACTGCTCGACGTTGCTGTCGACACCGGCCTCATAAAGAAGAGTGGGGCGTGGTTCACTTACGAGGGCGAGCAGCTCGGCCAGGGGCGCGAGAACGTGAAACGCTATTTGTCTGAAAACCCCGACATTGCTCTCGAACTCTCTGAACGGATTCGAGTCATTTTTGCTCCAGAAGAAGAAGCAGATGATTCGACTGCGAAAGCCGAAGAGATCATCGATGTTCTAGACGCCGAGAGTGCTCTCAGATAGTTCTGCGCTCGGGGTAATTCCTCATTGTATTTCGCTCCTGTGGATGAAAAAATCGGCAACTAGTTTCGTCGTCAAGCGAAATTGCGCGTAAGGGTCCACGCCAAGTTAGTGCGCGCGATGTAGTGTTGTGGTGTGGATGTTGCACCTGAGGCGCTCGGTCGGTTTTTTGATGTGGTGTTGCCGCACATGAATGAGGTGCAGCGGCGTG
>SDBV01003520.1_pt1 | contig 23028 bp, 18 predicted proteins | sample 2277081 | NCBI WGS metagenome assembly SDBV01 (sample SAMN10402039, study PRJNA504765) | marine sediment metagenome | isolation source: marine sediment core GS10_PC15, 223 cmbsf | place: Arctic Ocean: Southern Knipovich Ridge | collected 2010 | reverse complement strand
GAACGGTGAAATTGCTCGAGCAGGTCAGCGAGTCGGTAGTCATAGCGGGCTCCGGTGTGGTTCCTGAAGAAGTATCCTCCCTCACGCGATTGGCGGACGTTCCCGACGCCGAAGGTCCCATTTCCGGGGTACTGGCGGCGATGCGTTGGGCGCCGCACGCCTCGTGGCTTGTCGTCGAATGCGACCTTCCCGACCTGTCCGCCGATGCCTTGAACTGGCTTCTCTCGACTCGCAGACCGGGAATCTGGGCAACCTTGCCCAGGCTGGAGGGTGCTTGTGGGTTGGAACCGCTGTTGGGTTACTACGACTTTCGTGCTCGGGCGGTGCTGCAACGACAGGCAATCGATGGAAACTTCCGGCCGGGCGGCGTCGCCTTGCACCCAAAGGTGATCTCGCCGAAGGTTCCAGCACATCTGGCGGCGGCATGGAGAAATATCAATATCGCAGCCGATCTGGAGTCGGAAACAGTCACGTAATGATACACCTCGACGTCAAGTGGTTTGTAGGCGGAAAGCAGGACAAATCCAAGGGCATTGTCATCGAGAGGTAACTGCTGGATAGTACTGTTGTTATGGCCGATGATCATCGGATGGTCTCTCGCTGCGGGGGCTTGGGCGCGGTTTCCAACCCTTCCCCCTGCAATTCTCTAGTTTAACGCTTGACAAACAGCAAATATGCTGGTATAAGCTATTTTGCGTCGTAACTGTGTAGTTGGAGGATCGGCGCAGTTGTGATTTGGTATGAGCCTTATTCGATATGGAGAGGGCAAGAGCGACTCGCTCAATCTTCTTCCCTCAGATTGGAGACGCATCGTAGCGATGTGTAACCGGTCCAAGTTTTGCAAGCAAGACGCAAGCAAGACCAGGACTATAGAAGGAGCCTGAAGATGAGCATTTCATTCCATCAGTTACGTAGGTTGTGGCTGGTTGGAAATTGCCAAGTGAGGCATGTCGTTGTGTTGAAAGGTTACAAATCGCAGGGTGCCCTGTGTAGGGGAAAGCCTGTGCGAGGGATTCGTGTGGACGAAAATTCTGCACGTCATTGAGAAGGAGTGTAAACATGAAAAAGTTATGTCTATTGATGGTGGCAGTCGGGCTGATGCTCGTGCTGAGCCAGACGGTCATGGGCGAAGATGTCGTTCCTCCGCCCTGGGTAACGGACCCAACTGACCCGCAATGGGACGGCGGATCGACCACCTTCCAGGTGTGGGAGTTCGCTCAGGATCCGTACTCTGACCCCTACTATGAAAACGAATGGGGCCCGCCGGAGGTGATTTTTACCAATGCCACCCCGCAAATCGCGCCCGGCCCATTCCTGGACGACACGACGGGCGAGCCGATCGACATCTGGACTTGGCATATCGACGGGACCGGCGGGATCGACATTATAGTACAGAACGACCCCCGGCCGAACGACATGAAGATCATCTGGGTGCAGATCACGGCGGACAAGGCCCCCGGCCCGACCAGCCCGTCCAGCAACCCGTCCGGTACGACGACCTATCCCGTGCCGGCCTGGCAGCATCCGAACCTCCCGTGGTACACGTTTACCGCCAGGATAGATATTCCTTACAACCCGGAATTCGAGATCATCCACTACGACTTCCCAGAGAGCACGAACATCTCTGAGATCGTCGTGGACACCATCTGCATACCCGAACCGGCGACACTGTCGCTACTGGTGTTGGGCGGGCTGGTGATGCTGAGACGCAGGCGGAGATAGGAGATACTGACAATGATTCAATTCAATACATCAAGATTAAGAAGATGTTCCCGGGACGGGCTGGTTCTGATGGCTGCGATCATTCTGCTGCTGACATCGGCAGGACTGGCGCAGACGGATTATACCTTCCTGAATAACCAACTGTTGTACGGGAACCTGGACCAGGACGACATTCCCCAGGGCGGGCAGTTCATGTGCGGCCCGACCGCGGCGATCAACTCGTTTAAGTACCTGGAGAACGCCTACCCGGCCATTTACGGCAATTCCCTGGTGCCCATCGGGGCTTCCGGCGGACTGGACCTGAACGGTGACCTTGTGTTCGGCGATTCCTACGACGACATGATCGCAGTTGCCATGAAGGTCGGCGACCAGCCCCCACCCGTACCCCCGGCGGTCCCGCAGTTCATGAACACCAAGGCGGCCCTGCTGGGCGGCGGCGGTGGCGCCGGGACCTGGGACGACATGTTCATCTATGGGAAGCAAAAGTACATCGAGAGCGTGCTTCCGGGCCAGACGATCTACTCCGCCCAGATGAAGAGCCAGTGGGCGTGGCCCGGAGCCCCGATCCCCCGGCCGCCCGACGAGATCCCGCCGATCCCCAGGCCTGCTTGGGTGCAGGACCAGACGCAGCCGGACGCCGTGTTCCTGGCCTTGGAACTGGCCGCCGGCGAGGACGTTGAGATCCTCATCGTTGACGGCGAATGGGGCCACTACCTGACCGTTACGGGCATCCAGTGGATCGATATCAACAATGACGGGCTGATCAACACAAACGTGGAGAACGCCGTACTTCACTACATTGACCCGGTAACCGGCCTGGGAGCTGCCTCGCCGATCGGTGAGCAGAACGTCGCGGGCGACCCTGTTCGAGTCTCCTACGGCAACTTCCCCATGGCCGAGTTGATCATGACTGTCTCGGAAAGTCCAATCCCCGAGCCAGCCACGCTGTCGCTACTGGCCCTTGGCGGACTGGTGATGCTGAGGCGCCGAAGGTCCTGAATTAAACCAAAGAGTAGACAGAATAGAGCATCAAGTATGTAAATCAGCGTGTTTTACGAGCGGTGGACGGGTCAATACGGCCTTTTGGACGGGGGGACATCCATTGGCCTGTTCATCGATTGTTTTCCGTTATACTTTCCCATGCCACAATATTGGCTCGGGAGACGGGTTCTTTGTGTGAGGATATCTGCCACATTGTTCGTAATGAGCAGGAAACCATATTTTACTGGCGAGAAAGGAGAAAAAGCAATGAACGAACATAGCAAATCTTTTTGGGTATTGTCCTTCGTGGTCGTCGCGCTGTTGGCGGCGCCCAGCCAAGCGCAGGTTAGCTTCTCGATTGACGTATGGAGCCCTTCCGTCCAGTCCGCACAGATCACATCCCCAAATCCTACGGTCTTTCCGGACGACATCTTTGATCAGATGGGTCTGGTGGGGTTTGTTCCGCCGCCGCCGCTGTTACAGATTAACGGGATGGCTTTGGGTGGTATGGGCGGGAGCTTTGTTGAGGTAAACGCATATTCACAGGGACGCCCGCTCAACCAGTTCAGCACGTCAGCATCAGCGTTCTTCAGTGTGGATCGAGGTTCCGCGGGCGTCGCTGGCACGGCGACGTCGAACGAGTTCAATATCGTTGGCGGTTCCGAGCAGTCCAGCGATGTCTTTTTCTCAACTTTTAACAGCAATAACACACTGTTCCTTGATGGCGATGGTGTCGCCTCGGGAGCGAACCCGGCTGCACCGCCATTGGCTTTGGCTGAACCTACCACCGTTGGTGGTCCTATTTTGCCGATTCCGCCGACATTAGTGGGGGACTTGGACGGCCTTGATTTACGCCGTGCCGGTGGCGTGTCTCCCAGCACGAGGATATACTTCTCTGTCGATCAGGGAACTGTTATTGGGGGGACATACGGACCAATTTCAGCTGCTGATATCTTCGTTAATCAACTGATATCTGGCTATAACCAACCGGTAGGAGGCGTGGCGGGCAATCCTCCGGCCGCGCCTGTTTATGCTGCTGAGTCGATGCTGGGCTTCGGGCAGTTTATGGGCAATGACCTGGACGCCTTGGTCGTCTTTGACAACGGTGACGGCCAGTATCTTCCGGGAACCGATATCATCGTGTTCTCGCTCGCACCGGGGTCAGGTTTCCTCGGACAGACTGATTCCTTGCTAGGTTGGACCGTTTCGCCCGGTGACATCCTGGTGGATGGGTGGACGGCCATGGCGCTCGGAGCCGCCAACCCCACGGTGGGCATCCTGCACACTGCCGAGTCACTGGGACTCCGCACCATGCGCTCAGGGGTCCAGAGCGATGATAACCTCAACGCTTTGGACATACCCGAACCCGCCACGCTGTTGCTGCTGACCATTGGCAGTTTGATCCTGACTCGCAAGCGCAAATGCGCGTAGCGATATATCTGTAAGCGGCTTGTGAGAACATCGAGTGAGGGCTCCGGAAGGCGACTCCACCCGATGCGATTGAGAACCTGTGTGCTGATTATGCCGGAAGCAAGTGTTCTAGCTTCTGCGGTTGGAAGTGTAGGGAGGAGAAACGGTCTCGCAAACCGACATTGGGCGAGCGTACGAAGTTGATCTGCCGGGAGTGAGGAGAAAAGCCCAACGGTTACCCCCATCAGGTCAGATCGAGTAGTCCCGGGTGCGCTTTTCCGCTTCTTGCTTATCCCTGTCCAAGAAGTCCTGAAAGGTGGTTTTGTCGTACACCCTCGAAATCGCTTCCTGGACTTCCAGCCACATGGGCGAAAAAACACAGTTTCCGAGAAGCGGACAATCCCCTTCCGCCCCGACAGCAGAACAGTTTACCAACTGCACCGGACCTTGGATAGAGCATATCACCTCACCCACCGTCAGCTTTTCAGGAGAACGAAGCAGAAAGTACCCGCCGTGCCTGCCCCGTTTGGCGCCAATGAAACCTGCTTGCTTCAACTGATTGAGTATAGCTTCCAGGAACCTCGGCGGGGTGGCCTGGGCCTTGGCTATATTAATAATCTTCACATGGCCTTGGCCGTAGTGCCTGGCCAGTTCAAAGATCGCCCGAAGGGCGTACCGGGTTTTCCGCGGGATATCCATCTTTAAGTTTGCGTGGCCATCATGCCTGATTTTGCTCGTGGGAGCGATCCTCGGACAATCGGCTTTCTTTCATCTCTTCGACGTTTTTGCCGATGTCTTTGGACGGGCGGTCCAAAGAATCCTGGCATTCCAACCAACGATATGTCCGTAAGCGAAGTCATTTCAAGCTCCTATGTGCAACCACCACTTGCGAGCACAACATGATAACAAATACGCCTTTACAGATACAGAACCAACAATTTCACCCGACATTTCCCATATGGCGTAACGTCCTGCTTTCGCATACATTCATGGTCTCATGTCGTGCCCTTAACTAATTGTTGATGGCTCAAGCACCAGGTCGCCCCTCATCACGTAAATTGTGTTGCAGGGATTCCCCGCAAAGCCTAACATTATAAGAAGTCAAGGGCAAGTTGCCAACAAGGGTTACCGAAGGACGAGATTTTCTTTTTTACTACTGAGGAATACGACTATGCGCGGTTGGAGAATGATGTTTTGTATTGTTCTGGGCTGTGCATTGTGTACTGGAGCAGCGTTCGCCGCTGACGGGCTGGTTGCGCACTATTCGTTTGATACCGAGCAGGGAGTTGCGGCGAAGGATGGAAGCGGCCAGGGGAATGACGGCAAAATTCTTGGCGGCGCAGCTTGGGTAAAAGGAAAATTCGGAACGGCGCTGTCATTTGACGGGGTTGATGATTATGTAAACTGCGGCGCGAAACCGACCCTGAACATTGGCAGGTCCGGTACGGTCATGTTCTGGTTCAAACCCAAGACAACCCCCCAGGGCGGGCTCGTGGGTTGGGCAACGGGCGACGGTATGGCGAACCAGCGACTGGTGGTTTCACTGAATACGCTCAGTAAAGCAACAGCTCCTGACTACGGCGCCCGATATCCAGTGAGCGAATTGGGCCTCTACATTTCGGACGGGCGGAATTTCGATTACCCATTTCGCTCCAACGAACATGAACCATATTTCCCTCCGGGGGACCAATGGCTTTTCTACACCGTGACGTTCGACGGGCGGGCCCTGGATATCTATCGCGACGGTGTACTGGTGGAAACGCGGTTCCAGACGGTGGTTCCTGGTACTGCCAATGTGCCCATGCTCATCGGGAAGTGCATTGGCGTGGGCGGGTCGAGTGACTACTTCAAAGGTCTCATCGACGAGGTGCGGATTTTCAATCGCCCCCTGTCCCAGCAGGAAGTCTATAAACTCTACATGCGTGACGCCAAGGGACGTGGCGGAAACACGGCCGGTTTCGGATCGATCAACATCACCCCGACCGTAATGCCCAAGGCGGGGCGCGCCTTTGCGGACCTTGATTATCGCGGTCTTGCGCCCACGCCGAAGAATTTGAGCATCAAGGCTGATTTGCGGGACGAGAAAGACGCCGTAGTGGCAAAGGGTAAGATTCGGATGCTGCCCGCATGGGGCCGCGCTGAGGTCGTCTTCGATACAGCGAAGCTTCCAGCCGGGAAGTACACCGTTCGAGCAACTGCTTCAAAGGGCAAGCCCGCGAGTCTCGCCGTCAACTGGCCCGGCCGCGCAAAGGGCTGGGAAAACGTCAAGGTGCTCAACAATTTATGTTGGGAACTGCTCAACGAATCGCCGGGCGCAAAAGCAAAATCGGAATATACATTTACGAACCCGCGCCGCAGTTGGGTGTATTTTGTAATTGAAGCGGAAGGCGATCTGACCCTGACCGTTCCCGGCGCTAAACCTGAGATCATCCACGGACCGGACAAGGTCGCCAAGCCCGCCGGAACGGATGACTATGAAGCGATGCGCTGGCTGGATAAGGGGGAGTATAAGATTACGCTTAACGGAAAGGGCGCGCTGAAGCGACTCATCGTTCGTTCAGTTCCGATACTCTGTTTTCACCTTTACCCGCACGTCGGACCGGGTTCGGATGGTGATGACACCGACTTTCTCGTGAAGCACGTGCTCAGTTCGTACAACACGATACTCACGCACGACTACGGTGAGGCCTTTAATCCGAGCCAGTTCCGACAGAAGTGGGCGAGCGCGCTAGGCCGACATGTCTACGAACAAATCTACCTTCTTTTCTATAAGACGTTGAAGGATGATACCGTACGTCAACAGATATGGGACTTTGTGACCCCCAGTGCAGGCCTGAACAAACCGGAGTTCCAGGGCGTGACCATGGACGAATTCGCCCCTGGCGACGACTGGTTGTCTGCTTGGAATATCAAGGGCTACTACGACGAGTGGACAGAGGTCTGCACCAATATCCTCGATGATCCCAAGTACGCAGGTCGGTTCGTGATGCCGGATTATGGGTGGAACATGTTCGATTTCGAGAAGAGTTCGGCCTTTCTGCGCATGTTCGTTGAACGCGGCTGCCCCTTGGTAGTGCAGGCTTATATCCCCGAACGAGACACTGAAGAGCAGGCGTGGGAATTCATCAACGAGACCCTGGCCGACCTCATGGATGAGCGGGAGCAAGCTGTTCCCGGGTCCACTGAGCTAACGATCATCTCGCCCAGCTTCCTCCACCGTGAAATCTGGAACCCGGGCGTGGACTTCAAGGTCCACTTGGAGATGCAGTTCGAGCAATACGCTACGCGGCCGGAGTTCTTCGCCCTGGGTGGCGTACGGCCGTACAAGAGTTACGGCTTCAGCGGCGAAGAGTACGTTCGCTGGCTCTCGAAGTTGTGCAGGCATTACGCGCTGGAAGGAAACACGGAGCGTCTGGGCACGAACCCATACGAAGCCGCCCAGATCCGCAATCCCGACTTCATCAACGGGGCTGACGGCTGGACGCTGAAGCCTGCAGCGCAAGGCAGCATGGCCGTGAAGAGCCATAAAGGCTACGGCGTGCTGCAGGAGCGCATTTCATACAAACCCTGGACGGACACGCCCTTCCTCTGGACCAAGCGTTCGTCGCAGAAGCCGAATGTCTTTTCCCAGGAGATTCGCAACCTGGAGGCCGGGAGACTATACGTTGTGCGGATCTGGATAGGCAATTACTCCGAACTCCTGGCCGGGGCCTCAAAGGACGAGGACCGGGCGGTCAGCATTAGCGTAGATGGTGGCGAGGTCTGGGACGACTGGTACCGCACCGAGGCCTTTACGAACAAGGGTGGCGAGAAGAGCAATGCGTACACCTTCCCTAGCTATCTGCTGGCGCCGTTCGGCCCTGAGAACCGGTATTATTTCAAGGTTCAACAGCTCATTTTCCGCGCCGAGGAACCGACTGCTACGCTCAAGATCAGCGATTGGAAAAATAATGCGGAGCCCGGCGGGCCCATCGGCCAGGAACTGATGTTTAACAAGATTACTGTGCACCCGTATTTTGAGCCATAATCGAAGCCAACGTCGTTATGAAATATTCAGGAAATTCTATTGTTTTGAAAGGAAAATCCATGCGAAGTATTAAAATCGTTCTAGTTGCAATACTCGGCTGCGGTCTTTTGCACGCCTGCGCCCAAGCAGCCGAACCCAAGGTGCTCAACAATCTCGTTACCGAGTTGGTGAACCTGAAGTCAATTTCCGCCAAACCGGCCTATCAGGAGATATCTTTTAACAACCCGCGGGAAGGCTGGATTTTTATCTCCGCCACCACCCGTCTGGATGTTTCCGGTCAGCCCGTGGAAAACGATGACGTCGTCAAGATATCAATTGACGCGGGCAAGGAAGATGCCGTACTCAACTATCGGTTCGGGGACGCGACTACAAAGGAGACCATGCGTTTCCTCTCTGCGGGCGAGCACAAGTTGCGTATCTGGTTTCCGGAAAAGCCCGAATTGCCCACGCTTGATATCCGGAATCTGGTTGTCAGGGCGGTCCCGGCGATGGTTTATTGTAACTTTCCTTGTTCCTCGCGCGGATATCACGGTGTGTATGGTAAGGAGTTTCTTGCAAAGGACGTCTTGCCCAACATCAACACTATTGTTGGCGAAGGCGGCGCGCAATATCAGTACCTGCAGAAGTGGTGGAAGCAGCGCGGCGGGCAGTGGTATCTCGAACAGGACCTCCCGTCGTTTCACAAGAGTTCCCGGGAAGATCTGCCGGACCCGCTGACCGCGGACGCTGTCTACGACTACTGGACGAAAAGCTCGGGCTTTACGAATCCCTATTTGGACGGCATTTTGGCGGATGAGTTCATCTGGAGGAGCAACCAGATTCCCGACTTCCCCGCTTACATTGAGGCCCTCAAGCGAATTGCTCGGAACAAGGAGTTCAAGAACAAGGCGGTGCACGGCTGGACGGCCGGAAGGGGCATGTACAGCAACCCGCTGGGGAAGGAGTTGCTGCAGACTTTTATTGCATCAGGATATAAGTTGGCTTGCGAGGTTTATGCGGTCGAGCTATCTTCGGCGGCCGAGGCGCGACCGCGCCTGGAGAATGCCCTCCCCACCAAGACGATGAAGAACCTGATCGTTACGCTTGGAAACTTTTCCACACCGCCACACACTCTCAACACCAACCCGCATGTGGACTTCAAGGTTCACCTGGACATGCAGTTCCACTATCTGGCCAATGCGCCGGAGTGCGCCGGTTTGTACGGGATCATGGCGTACAAGGCGCGCTATGCGAATGAGGAGTACCTGCGCTGGACGGGACGGCTGTTCCGGCATTATTGCATTGAAGGCAATACCGGGTTGCTGTCGGATGAATACGGATTCAAGTACGTTCCCGGGCTCATCACCAACGCTGATTTTAATGATGGGCTGAAGGGCTGGACCGTCACCGCAGCCGCGCCAGGGAGCGTTCGTGCGGGCACGATGCCTGGGCTCAGCGCAATGCTGGGCCGATATGGGACGCCAGGACAGGGGAACAACTATCTGTTGACCAAGCGAACCAAGGACAAGCCCAACCAGGTGTCGCAGGAAATCAAGAATCTCGTCCCCGGTAAGCTCTACTCCGCGAAATTGTTTGTGGCGGACTATCAAGACTATGTTAAAGGCGACTCCTTGCGGAAAAAGCTGGCGGTTTCCCTGGACATTGACAATGTGAATATGATTCCGGCAAAATGCTTGGTTCTGGAAGTGGACGGCATTGGCTATGCCAGTGTCGGTCCGTTCAGAGGCAAGACCCCGCCCTGGATGAATTACCATCGCCTGGTCTTCCGGGCTTTGGGTACCACGGCCAAATTAACCATATCCGACTGGACCGACGAAACGAACCCGAGCGGGCCGATAGGTCAGGAGATACTCTACAACTTCGTTGAAGTAGAACCATATATTGAAGATTAGCGTTTGCACGTAAGGAGATAATCCGGAAGAAACGATTCCGCGTACAATTTCTTACGAATAATTTTAGCGTATTTAAGTCGCCGCGTCGAAGGCCCCGACGTTCAGCTTCGACGCACCGCAGTAAAAGCACTTCTTATGCCGCGGGGACATCGTCCGCCCGCACTTGGGACACTTGGCGACAGTCTTGCTGATCTTCCCGTCGGCCCGGCCGTCACGCAGATCGACCTCTTGCACCTTGGCTAACAGATCCTCCTCGGTCAACTCGGTCCGATCCTTCAACAGTTCCCACATCGCCATGTTCACCAGTAGCAGCTTATCCAGGCGATCTTCCAGATTCCACACCCGGCGATTGGCTGCCGTTCCCTCCCTAGCGCCGTGCGAAGCCTTCGATTGGGCGTCGGCCGCTACCTGCTGTGCACGCGCCGCCACCAAAAGACCAAACATTCCAATCATAACCAGACTCCCGTAATCAGGACAATTACTATTCTTTTGCTCCAATCCATTCTCCCTCGAAAACTTCCGTCGCCGGACCTGTCATGAAGACGTGGTTGTCAGACTCTCTCCATTCGATTCGCAGATCGCCGCCGGGCAGATGCACCAGCACGTCCCGCCGGGTTCGGCCGGTCAAAACACCCGCCACGCACACCGCCGCCGCCCCGGTTCCGCAGGCCAGTGTGATCCCGCTGCCGCGCTCCCAGGTCCGCATGATAACTTCATCCGCCGAGGATATCTGGACCACGTGCAAATTGACGCGTTCCGGGAAAATCGATGCGTTTTCCACCATCGGGCCGATCTCTTCGAGCGGCACTTCGCCGACATCTTTGCAGAAGAACACAACGTGCGGATTGCCCATCGACACGCAGGTCATCCCACTGTGGAGCCCGGAGCGTTTCTGCCAGTCGATCTCCACCTTCCCATCCGCCCCGTGAATTTCCGTAGTGCGAGGTAATTGTAAGTTGGCGGAAATGGGCACATCAACGATGGCGTCGCCATCTAGCCGCACGGGAATGTCGGAGGGTAAAAGTTTCGGCTCGCCCATATCGACCGTCGCAGCCGTGAGGTGTCCATCGGCGTTGAGGGTTTTCTCGATAGTCTTGATACCACTGGCTGTCTCGACCCGCAGGGGGTTTTGCTCGGCCAGGCCTCGCTCGTGGGCGTACTTTGCCACGCAACGGATGGCGTTCCCGCACATCATGCCCTCCGATCCGTCCGCATTGAACATCTGCATGCGAACGTCCGCCGTCTCACTTGGCAAAATGAGAACCAGCCCGTCCCCGCCAACACCGAAATGCCGATCACTGAGTTTTTGCGCTAACCCCGTCGGGTCCGCCACCTGCTGCTCAAAACCGTTGATGTAAACATAGTCGTTACCGGCGCCGTGCATCTTTGTAAATCGCATGGGATTATCCTTTCGCACATCGAGGCATTATAACCGCTTTTCACCCCCGGGCCTACGATCAGTGTAAAAGATTGGCCGCGACGGTTTCTCCTCCTACGAATTCGTCGCAGCCATTTCGAAATTCACTGAGAATAAAAGTTCAGTTGACACGCCCCGCATTCAACCGAAAACGCCGAGGAAACTCCACCCGAGCCCGCTGTTACGTCGGTTGAAGCTCCTTCTGTCGATTGTCCAATTGTGACTTGAGTCGATCCATAATTGCCGAGTGCATCTGGCTGACACGACTCTCGGATAAATCCAGCGTCTCGCCGATTTCCTTCATCGTCATTTCTTCGAAATAGTACAGTATGACGATCAGGCGTTCCGCCCGGCTGAGCCCTCGCGTAATTAACTCCTTAAGGTCCCTCCGCTGCGCCGCATGAACCGGATTCTCGCTGGCCGGATCCTCCAGCACATCCACCTCGCGGACGTCCTTGTTCGAGTCGGTTTCAAACATTTTTCGACTCAGCGATATGAAGTTCGTCGCCTTCGCGTCGCGCCGGACCTTGCGGAACTCTTTTATCGACAGGCGCATTTTCCGGGCCAGTTCCTTTTCATTCGGCTTGCGTCCGAGTTGAGCTTCCAGCGACATCGTCGCCTCGTTCAGCTTGCTGGCCCGGCTGCGAACCAGCCTCGGTACCCAGTCCAGCGACCGTAACTCGTCGAGGATCGCGCCGCGAATCCGCTGGGCGCAATACGTCTCAAACTTTACGCCTCGTGAAATGTCAAATGCCCTTACCGCGTCCATCAGCCCGAAAATCCCCGAAGAGATCAGATCATCCACGTCCACTTCGTTAGGCAGCTTGGTATACAACCTCTCGGCCGTATATTTCACGATAGGAAGATAGTGCTCTAGAAGGCAATTGCGCGCTTTTTCATCGCCGTTTTTCTTGAGCTTCCGCCACCAGACCTTGACCTGCTCTGCAGTGGCCCGTCCCTGATTAGTCTTCATCCCTGCTACTCCTTCTATTGCATCCAAATCTCTAGCAGCCGTCTCTGGCCACAAGCAATTATCATCTAAACCTTCTATATATAAAACGTTACGAAAATCGGAAAACCCTACAACGGCAGCCCATATTCCACAGACTACCTATTCTATTTTCTTTACTTATTTTATTCTCTAAAGCATTTTATGCGGATTTCTCAAATATTTATAAGTTATGCCCACTTTGGGTTTTGAAGACATAAGTCCGCACCGTATCTCCCAGATGCGAAATCATCACCTCTATCGGCTCGGTGACGACAAGGTGCAATATCTCGGCGGCGTTTCGATTTTCCCGGCGGATCCACATCCCCGCTGATCGCATCGTGGGACACTCCCCGCACAGAGCGAGAAGCCTATTTAATTCCCGCCTCTCCCCTGCAACGAGCAATCGGTCCGGTCGAATCCGCCCCGTTGCCACTGTTCTTCCCTGAACAGAAATGCGATAATTGTGCGATCCGAGTTTCAGGTTGTCTCGGACGCTCACCGGCGGAAGGACAATGTCCAGTTCGGAGGCGATCTGACGGCGAAGGGCTGTAATTTCCTTTAACAGATCGCCTCCCTGTGCAACATCCACCAGCCGAATGAGCGCGTATCCTAACTCGATACTGATCGGATCCACCACAAAGGCCCGCCGAAGGTCCGATTTCCGCTCTTCCTCCCTGCGTGCGGATTCGTCGAGCACCCCGGACCACCGGATTCGCCTGCGAATGAGCATCCACGCCCGGTCTCCGCACACGACGGCCAACAGACCCAGGGGAAGCATAGGCAGTGATGTGAGCGTAATGGACCCCAGGAACATGCCCACTGTGATATGTGCAATCGGACGGATGCCCGGAGCGATGTCTGGCAGTTCAATCGCAGAGACGCAAACGATTGCGATCAGAACGGCCACAGTCAGTTGTTTTACCCAGCAATCCATTGCATTTCCAAATCCCAGCCCGGCCGGGCCTTATCTGCCAAACCGATCCGGGTCTTCACAGTCCTAAAAAACAGTTGCCTCCTGAACGTAAATTTGCTTAACCGCAAATACTTGGTTTGCTTTCTCGCGGGGGTTTGGTTGTACCGAAGGCTGAATCTCATCTGCGAACTCGAGCAGGCCCAACGCCTCGCGCCTCTGTACCGCCTCAATCCACTGCGCTCGACAATGGGCCAATCTGGCCTTGATCCCGGCAAGTTGTCCCACGTGCTGCGCCCGCAGAAGCGTCAGCCCCCGCACCTCCCGGCGATTCCCCCTGCTGATCTGGTCATTCCCATCCCGCTGTGCGGTAACCCCGGCGGCAGTGCAATTGGCAATGGCTTCTTCGATGGCCGAAATCATTGCACGCGCCTGATCCAGTTCCCGCTGGATCACATTTAAAAGCCGCCGGCAAGTGGCTTCTTCATGAAGTCTCAATTGCACCAGAACTGTTCGGAACGTTCTCTCGTCAGCCATTTTTTGGTCTCCTTACCGAGGCAAAATGGAAAAAATCGACAAGAACACCCATGATAGCGCAGGGATTGTTTAAGCTGATTCGCTGAGTGCCCCGCCGAAACCAATTTGTTACGTTCTTATCCACGCACGGTCCTCCATGACCGTTCTGACCATCGCAAAAAAACGTTTATCTTCTGCCGAATTCAGACATCCTTTTCTTTATCCGCCCGGGCAAATAATTCACGCATGAAACCGAGCGACTTGCGTTTCCTCTTCAATTCGGCGATCCTGTCCAGACGTTCGAAGACCTTTTCGTCGTAGAGGCGATGTCCACCACGGGTCCGGTTTGTTTCCCGGATCAATCCCATGATTGTATAGTTGTGAATGGTTTGCCGACTTACCCCGGAGTAATCTGCGATCTCACCGATTCGATAGAGTTTCGGGGGTGGTTTGCGCCGGGCTCGACCAACGCTGAGAGAGGCTGGATTTTCCAATCCCTTGTTCGGAGAGTCAGTTTCCACCGATCTCCCAAGTGAGAGATGCTCGCTTTGCCGCATTACAAACCGATCTGCTGATGCAAAACCATTCATCAAAAATCCTCAAAGTCGATGTATATCATTTTACGTTTTGCAAAACGTAAAATGTACTATAGATCCAATGTTGTCAATTAAAAAAAAAGCGGTTGCCCTCCAAAAAAGCTCTCCAACCCCTTTAAATAAAAGAACCTGCGAGAAAGACTTCATGCCCGGATTACTCCGAAACACCAACATATAGTGGCTTGGTTATCTTAAACACTCAACCTGTGCTTTTCTTCTAATCCACCCGACCTGCTCAAACTTCCTATTTTCACAATTCAGACAGAACAATTTTTTTGTAATTTTTTTCAAAAAAAATTTTACAATGTCCAGGAATTGTTCGTTTTCCTTCAGGCCATGCTGTGTGTCCAATATCCGACAACAAACGAGCTGAACATACGGCTAGTTTTGCGGTCAGTCGTATGACCGTATGGGCGGGCACAAAGCTGCCCCGTTGAGGCCCGTGGGATCTTCATAATAAAAAAACGGTAATTCTATTTCATTCGCGCACCGGAAGTCCCATCCTTGTTGCCAAACTCAAGCCTCGCCCTGTAGAATGACGTCAATGCGCGCAATACGAAGCATTGTGGCGGGAGTTATCGGGACGGTGGCGGCGTGCGGACTGCTGGTGCTCTTGCGTTTGACCTTACTGAAAGCTAATCCTGTTACACCCCCTGCCCCCCCGCTCGCAATGCTCCCAGTACAAAAAGCACCTGAAAAGATCGAAACCGCCAAGGACAACGGGAAAACAACAACGGCTGCGCCCAGAAGATCCGCAAGGGAGGTTCCTGATTCTCAAGAAAAGAAACCACCTGTGGTCTTCCGGGCGATCAAACCGAAATCGAGCACCCCCGTGAAACCGCAGACCATCCCTGCCATACCACTCCCCAGACCCTCGTCCCGTCCTGCATCCCCCGATAGAAAACCCGCTTCCAGCCCGGTGAGCGGGAGTTTCCGTGCGAAGATGCTCGATGCGGACAAGGCCCTCGCCGCCGGTCGGAACAAGGAGTCCATCGCACTTTTCCGCGAGGCTGTCGAACTGTCACCGTCCAATCCCGATGCCTTGCGGGGTCTGGCGATGGGGTTGTTGGCGGCGGAGCAATTTCAGGAGGCTATTGACCTTTACCGCAAGCTTATTGAGTTGGCCCCGGAGGACCGAACGGCGCGATTCAACCTGGCGTTGGCGAGGGCGAGGGAGGGCGACTTCGCCGAGGCGGAAAAGACCTATTGGGAGCTTTTGAAGCGGTATCCCGATTTTGTCCAGGCCCGCGCGAATCTGGGCACCCTGTATCAGACCCAGGGGAAGCTGGGCGCAGCACGAAGACAGTGGTCGGAGGTGATTCGGTTGTCTCCGAAGCTCATCAAGGGGCATGAAGCGATGGGCGAGATATTAATGGACTTGGAGAAGCCCGCCGAGGCGATGGAGGCATTCGCAGAGGCGGCGAAGCTCCAACCGAAACAGGCCGCCGCCTGGTTGAATTATGCTGCCGCCGCCGCGGAGGCGGGCAGCGGCGGAAGGGCCTTGGCAGCCCTGCAGCAGGCGATTAAGCTCGCACCGCTCGATTCCGAAGCCTGGTCCATGCGAGGTGACATGCTGCTGGAACTCTACCGGGCGAAAAACGAGCGCAAGCTTCTACGCCAGGCCGTCCAGGCATGGAAAAAAAGCCTCGAAATCGATCCCTCACAAAACAAACTCCGCGAACTGCTCAAGACTTACAGCCGCTTCGACAAGGCGGATTAAAAAGATAACACGGAGCGAAGGACATCGGGAATTTGGGCATTCGGCGTTAGGAGTCTGTCGGACTTTGGGCGCACATTTCACGGGGCCGACTGATGTCCTGCCTGCATGTATCCTGCTCCAGCGCAAACCACATAAAGTCTGAAAATCTGATAAAGCGAGGAACTTCCCAGTTAGTTGAGCGTCCATTATAGGAGACTTGGTAATACGGTTCTGATGATGAATATATCTTTTACAGCATGAGCAAGAGTTCGTATGAAAATTATAGGGTTGAAACAGCATGAAAGGGTACAAGCATGACCAAACCTAACGCCTCTCACCTCGTACTGGTAATTCTTTCTCTCGCTGCTGCAAGCTACGGCGCCGAAGGGCAAGATTCCCTGTCCAACATACCCGTCAAAGAAGTAACTGTATTCAAGGACGGGCATTCATTCATCCTGCACGAAGGTGAAATGCCGGTAGACGAGTCTGGGGACATCGTGATGGACTATCTGCCCACACCGGTGCTCGGGACATTCTGGCCATACTCGGCGGAGAAAAACGCCAAGCTCACCTCAGTCGTGGCCGGGCGACGAATCGTTGCAATTACCCACACCACGCTCGACCTTCAAGAACTGCTGAAAGCCAACGTGGGCGCAAAGGTAGCTATCACGGAAAACGGGCACAAGAAGTACGTCGCCACTATTGTGGCGGTACCCACCCGCAGCTCCCATGAACTCGAAACGACCAGCCCGCCGAATTCCAATCCGTCTCTTCCGCAGGAAGGCAAGGTAATACTCCTTAAGATCACTGAAGGCGTCAAGGCCGTCAGGCTTCAACACATCACCGACGTAACCTTCCTGGAAAACTATAAGACGACCCGCTCAACGGAAGAGTTCCGCAATGTGCTGACGCTGAAGCTGGACCGGAAAAAAGGGGACATGCGAGAATCGGCCAAGGTCGGGATTGTGTATCTGCAAAAGGGCCTGCGGTGGATACCGAATTACAAGGTGACAATCGACGGTCGGGGCAAGGCTGCGATCGAACTACAGTCCACGCTGATCAATGACCTGACCGACCTTGAGGACGTCACTGTTCACCTGGTCATTGGCGTCCCGACCTTTGCCTTCGCTGACATGATCGATCCGATCTCGCTGCAACAAGTGGCGGCCGAGGTTTCGCGCGGCGCCCGCCGAGGGGATCGGATCGCCCGGGTCCTCAGCAACGCCATAATGACGCAAATGGTAAGCAATGCAGAAGAGATATCCCGGCGGGCACCTGGCGAAGCTCCCCGGGTAACCGGCGCGGAAAGCAGCGAAGATCTCTTCGTGTTTACCGTGGAGCATGTGACGCTCAAAAAAGGACAGCGCATGGTCCTCCCCGTCAAGCAATTCGAACTTCCCTACAAGGACGTCTACACGCTGAAGCTGCTGTTCAGCCCCCCGCCCGAAGTCTGGCAGCGTTTCAACAGCGAACAACTCCGTGAACTTTCCCGGCTGACCGGCTCCCCGAGGATCATGCACAAGATTCGCCTCGAGAACACCAGCGATGCCCCACTGACCACAGCCCCCGCCTTGATACTGCTCGGCGATCGTGTGCTTGGCCAGGGGCTTATGAAGTACACCTCGATCGACGGTAAAGTCGACCTGAGCATTACGCAGGCGGTGGATATCAAACCGAAGAAGACGGAGAAGGAAACCAAGCGTGACCCCCAGGCTGTCAAGTGGCGAAACGACTACTACGGGCGGATCGATCTCGCCGGGAAGATCGCAATCACTAACTACCGCGACGAGGTGGTCGATCTGGAGGTAACGCGTTACGTCCTTGGGAACGTAGACGAATGCGACAAAGACGGCCGGACCGAAATGACCAACATCCTCGAAGACCCGGCGTTCATGTCTGGGGCCGACTGGCCTCGCTGGTGGCGCTGGCACGGCTGGCCTCACTGGTGGTATCGCTTCAACGGCATGGGACGGATAGAGTGGAAAGTCCGCCTCGAACCTGGGAAGAGCATTGATCTAAATTATACATGGCACTACTTTTGGCGGTAGGTAGTCGATAGTCAGTCGATAGTGCCTGTAGTCGCTGATGCGGTCAACGCGTAAAAAACGAGCGGGTTGCTCGGAACCGTCCGATATTTCATCCGTGTAACTTGCCTACCAGCAGGCAGGTCTTGCCCCCCCCTGCCGGACGGGCAGGTCTGTGTACTATTTCCGCCCGTGGTGAGCATTGCCTGTCCTGAACTTGTCGCCCTTCGAGTACCTCAGGGCGACCCTGAGCAACGCCGAAGGGTCGAAAGGGTCGAACCGCCCGCCCTTCGGAGCAACTCAGGACCTTCGGCGCCTCAGCACCTGTGCTGAGCGCCGTCGAAGCACCTGTGCTGAGCGCCGTCGAAGCACCTGTGCTGAGCGCTGTCGAAGCACCTGTGCTGAGCGCTGTCGAAGCATCGCCAGCCCGCCAATTCCCAACAGCGCCAGCGTCGCCGGTTCGGGGACGGGCGTTTCGCCTCCCATTCCCGCTATGGCGCCGAAGTTCAACTGCACGGAACCGTAGTCGTCGGCCGAGACCGCACCGTCACCGTTGGCGTCGCCAGGCAACCCGGGCGCGCCAGTATCGCCGAAGTTTAACTGCACGGAACCGTAGTCATCCGCGGAGACAAAATCATCTCGATTTGCATCGCCCATTAAAATCGCCAGCAGAGTCATATCATTCCCATCCCCGCCGCCGTAACTTACAAGAAGGTCCAACCCGCCGAAGTTACCTACGCTATCCCCATCAAGCAGGCCCGCAAATGTACCGCTGATTGTCTTACTGATGTCGGTCAGGTCGATCAGTGTAATTAGATCACCTTGTTCGAGCACCAATTCACTCGCCAGATCGACGTTAAGCGTACCATCAAGCACAGCATTACCCGCGACATCCAGCAACGGATCGCCAAGACTGCCCAGGAGTATATTCAGCGTGCTTAGGCTATTGATGCTCAGGTTGCCACCAACCACAACTGCACCACCGTTTTCGATATTCAGTGTGCCGCTTCCTTCATTGCCGACGATGAGCTTACCACTGTTCGTCCACGTCGAGCCAGCCCCATTGACAGTGACCACGCCCGTCGAGCCGAACTGGTAGCCGATGTGGCCTCTCCCACTGCTGACCGCACCGCCGCCTGTGATATTCAGCACCCCGTTGCCTTCGTAGCCGATGTAGAGGTAACTGCTGTTCGTCCACGTCGAGCCAGCCCCATCGACCGTGACCACGCCCGTCGAGCCGGATTTATGGCCGACATAGCCAAAGCCACTGCTTACCGTGCCGCCGCCGGTGATATTCAGTACCCCGCTGCCGGAGCGGCCGACGTAGAGGGGGCCATCGTTCGTCCACGTCGAGCCGATTCCATCCACTGTGACTTCGCCAGTCGAGGCGGATGCGTAGCCGATGTGGCCAGTGAGGTCGCTGACCGTACCGCCGCCCGTGATATTCAGCACCCCGCTGCCGGAGTCGCCGACGTAGAGTCCTTCGCTCGTCCAAGTCGAACCGGCCCCATCCACCGTGACCTCACCCGTCGAGCCGGACATCCAGCCGATGCGGCCAAAGCTATTGCTTACCGCGCCGCCACCCGTGATATTCAGTACGCCATTGCCTAAAAAGCCGACATAAAGGTCGTCTGTACTCGTCCACGTCGAGTTGGCCCCATCCACCGTGACCTCACCCGTCGAGACGGATCTGTTGCCAATAACGCCATAGCTATCGCTGACCGCGCCGCCGCCTGTGATATTCAGCATGCCGTTGCCGAAAGTACCGACACTGAGATTGCCGATGTTTGTCCAAATCGATCCGACCCCATCCACCGTGACCTCACCCGTCGAGCCGGAATTGTAGCCAATAAAGTCCCAGCTTTTGCTACTACTGACAGCGCCGCCGCCTGTGATATTCAGCGTGCCCTTGCCTGAATAACCGACGATGGGGTAGTTGCCGGTCGTCCACCACGTCGAGCCAGCCCCATCGACCGTAACCTCGCCTGTTGAGCCGGCGGAGTATCCGATGTAGCTATACCATCCATTATTGACCGCTCCGCCGCCCGTAATATTCAGTACCCCGCTGCCTTTGTAGCCGATGTAGAGACTTAATCTGTTCGTCCACGTCGAACCGGTACCATCGACCGTGACCACGCCCGTCGAGCCGGAGGAGTAGCCGATGTAGCCCCAATCACTGCTTACCGCGCCGCCGTTCGTGATATTCAGCACCCCGCTGCCGGAGTTACCGACGTAGAGGGAGTTGCCCACCGACGTGGACGCACCGGGATTGATCTCTATATGGCCGTCATTGATGCAGTTGCCTCCTACGCTGAGCATGCCACTATCAAGGCGTAGTTTACCCGGCCCAGAGACGGTCAAAGTACCAGCAGATACATCTTTGTCAACAACCACGATATATTCCGACTGAACTGATGCATCGATATAAACTGCGGTCTGAGCTGTAGGTGGAAGCCCTTCCTGCCAAGCCGCGCCATGCTGCCAGTATTTATTTGATTTGCCAAACACATGAACCTCAGAGAGTGATGCAAACTGCCAACCCAGATCCTGAAAAATACCACGCTCAAAATCATACATGCCATGCGTTGGACTAGTTGCGTAAAACATGAGCGCATCACTCTTGCCTGCTTTGGCAACATGGGAAAGACTAGAACCAGGCCTGAACTCCCCATCGACCAACCCTTGTATCCTTACCGGATTTCCCTCGTTTGCTTGCTTTGCAGATTCGCCAGTGAACCACACATACTCGCTTTGTTCGTCAAAAGATTCAGGTGTTCCTCTAGGTGCCGGCGCATTACCTCCTTGTTCCTGGTCTCTCAGATATGTGTCCCACTTCGTCAGATGCCAATCGCCGAGGGGCCAGTTTTCGGCGTATCCCCAGCCCCAATCCCATGGCCACAGCAAGTCCCGATAGCTATGGCTTATCCCCATTTGGTGTCCTATCTCGTGGAGCATGACGCTAACAAAGTCATTTTCTGTCCCTCCAGGATTGCCATCCGTGCCCGAATACCAAGACTTGTCAGCATTGAATTTGATGACGCCATCCTCGCCTTCAAGATCATTCCCAGTCTGAAACATGTATTGAGCCGGCGTCAGCGCCAAATTCCCTGCGTGGCCCCACCATGATGGGTCCGCATTAGCTAGAGTAACACCGCCGAGGGAATCCCATTGGAGTGTTATTTCCAGTGTACTTGCATCACCTGAGGCAGTGTTCACAATCCATGTTTCCCAACGCTGAGTCGCATATTCCGCAGCAGGTTTGAGAGAATCGGGAAAATTGCTGTCATACGTCAACACAATGTCAAAGCTGCCAGCATTTAGAACTGAGGGTAGCAAGAAAACAAACATGACCATTGTGAAAAAAAATCGAAGAAGACGGGTGTTTTGCCTGTTCACTGTTCTGCTCCTTTCCCTTTCTGCCTCCAATTCTTCACGATGCCTGAACAAGTCCGATCAACGGAACAGCCTTCGTACGCGGAGGCAATAGTATTACCAGTCCAGGGAACTCGGCCGCAGACGGCCTGGAGGCAGGAATGCGTTGAAACGGGTACGCCCCTATCCTCACATTACGTTGTCTAATAGCTCCGCCGCTCCCTATGTTAGCAGGCTCGACCAAAAAAGACAATAACACTAAAAACGTGATTTGTCAAGAACTTTTTGCGAAAAAAAGTTTTTTTCACAAAGGCTTGTTTCAAAATCCCGATATTCTTCGTTGTGATGGCGATTCTCGTCTTTCGCTTTGCCGCGTATGGATTGAAACGACATGTGCGAAAGCGGACTGACAAGAGACAATCTGAGTTGATTGAACTGATTTCACCAAGAATCCCATGCCAAAAATTATTTGAAAATCTACTGATTTTCTAGTTGACAGGCTTACTGATTAATCCGTAGCATTACTTGAGTTCCGCCAAGGCCGCTGATGGCCCGGCGGGAATTCCATGGGAGAATAGTCCAATGGCCAGACCACGACACCAGCATCCCACTCCAAACGAACTGGAAATCCTGCATGTTATTTGGCAGCGCGGGCCCTCTACTGTTCGCCAGGTAATGAACGTTCTGAACGAAACCCGCCACCGTGCCTACACTTCTATCCTGAGCCTGATGAACATCATGTACGAAAAAGGCCTGCTGAAGCGGGAACCAAAGGGCAACGCATTCGTCTATAAGAACAAGGCCACGCAGAAGAAGACGCTCGCCGCCATGGTGGCGGATCTTGTCAGGCGTGGGTTCGACGGCTCGGCCAGCGCGATGGTGGCGCACCTGCTGGAACAGACCGGGCTATCAGCAGATGAGTTTGAAGAGATACGCAAGACCATCGCCGCCTATAGGCGGAAACGGGGAGACAAATAGTAATGTCCGCAATTGAATTGCTCTGGCAGCCCCCCTGCCAGCGGCTGGCGTTGACACTGCTGCATTTCCTGTGGCAGGGGTTGGGGGTGATGATTCTCGTCGCAGCGGTGGTCCAGTTGCTCAAACTGCGCCACGGCCCGCCGCGATATGCAGCTTATCTGGTGGGAATGCTGGTCATGGCTGTCTGTCCGGTAGTGACGTTCCTGACCATCGAAGCGCCTCTGGCAGCACAGTTAGACAGCAAACCTTCAGTTGCAGTGACCGAAAAAACGCCTGGCCAAAGCAACGAAATGCTTTTACCCGGTCAGTTCGCCCGGACATCATCGGCGAACGTCAATTCTGAAACCCCACCCCCGGCCGGACGGGTGGGAATCTCAGCGGATCGGGCAACAACTGCAGTTCCTGAAGACACACTTGACCACGCCAGAACGTGGCGCACCGTCCTGAACCAGTACCTCTCGGCGACTTTGCCATGGATTATGGCAGTGTGGGT
>SDBV01003519.1_pt1 | contig 23037 bp, 17 predicted proteins | sample 2277081 | NCBI WGS metagenome assembly SDBV01 (sample SAMN10402039, study PRJNA504765) | marine sediment metagenome | isolation source: marine sediment core GS10_PC15, 223 cmbsf | place: Arctic Ocean: Southern Knipovich Ridge | collected 2010 | reverse complement strand
ACCGGAACCGATTGGTATGTGCTTGCGGCAACAACAGGAAATGGTGACGGAGATTTCTGGTATACCCAAGGTGCAACGGGTTTTACTTATAATAGTTATATGGATACCGCCGCAGGATGGCAAGCATGTTGGGTAGCTAACCCTGCTGCATTTCCTGGTTTGGATTCTCCCGCAACTGATACAACGTATTATGCTTACAACATGGCGGCGACATCCACGAGCGGTGAGACTATCACCGATGGTTTGATCTCGTACTGGCCGTTAGATGAGACGACGGGCAGCACGTCGGTTGATTTTATTGGCGGCCATGACGGCACACGGATAGGGGGCGCCAGTTGGGTAGCGGGGAAAGTCGGTGGTGCGATAGACACAAACAATTCCGGTTATATTGTCATCGGTGAACATGCAGATCTGCGTCCGAGCGCCGCTTTTTCGCTCCAGGCATGGGTCAGTGTTGACAGTTTCAGTATGTGGGAAGGTTTAGTCGCCCATAACCAGGACAATGGCGCCAACGAATCGGGTTTTTGTCTGTACACCGATGCCAGCGGAGTAAGTCTTTATGTTTCTGACGGCGGCTATAAGACTGTTTCGACATCTGTAACTGCCAGCCAGTGGACACATATAATCGGAACCTATGACAGCGGCACACTGCGATTGTATAAGAATGGTGCGCTTGTGGACAGCATTGGCGTAAGTGGGCCGGTTGACTGGAAGTTCATACCGCTTGATATGAACATTGGCAGATACCATGATGACAACGAAGAGTATCCAGCCGATGCGCGTATTGATGAAGTGGCACTCTGGGACAGGGTTTTGACGGCTGAAGAAATAACTTATCTTTACAACGGCGGTGCGGGTCAGTGTCTTGCCTGTGGCCCATACGTATCGATAAACGAACCCGACGGCCAGACAATAGTTGAAGAAGGTGGTATGACGGACGGTTACACGGTTGTTCTTAGAACCGAGCCAAGCGCGGATGTGCAGATTACTATTACCCCCGGTGACGCGGAAATTGATCTTGGCAGCGGTCCCGGCACTGCGGTTACACTGGATTTTACATCAGGTCCGAGCGGTAACTGGGATACGCCGCAAACCATAACCATCTCAGCCTATGACGATTTGGTTTATGAAGGCCAGGCCCCACACATGACAACCATAACACACAGCGCCGTTGGGGGTGATTATACAGGAATTAATATTGCTCCGTTACCTGTTGCTGTTGTCGATAATGAAGAGACATGCGGTGACTGGGGTTACCGGGTGACGGATCTGAATCGTGATTGCCATGTCAACATGCTTGATCTTGTGGAGTTTCTTACAGTGTGGCTTGATAGTGGCGGGATTTAGATTCAATAGTTTTTTCCATGAGGTGTTACTGATGAGATTAAAAAATATACCAGTTTCAAGGGTGCGTGATATTATGCGGATGAAGTCAATTATTTTGCTATTGTGTATATCGTTTACGGCAAGTGCGGCTTTTGCGATGGACCTGACCGCTTGGAAATCCCAGGCTCAGGCGACCAGCGGCAATGTGAAGGCTGATACCACGGGCTGGACACTTGATGGCACTGCCGGGATCAGCTTTGATTACGGCAATCTGGACGAAGACGCTAATCCGCAAACAACTGGCGCCGGGGCAACGATCGAATATATTTTCAATCTGGCCAATTCCGGTGAATGCACTGATCTTGGTTCGGTAGCAGGGTTTAACAATACCGAATCCAGCGAACTCAGGCTGGGGCAGTGGAACAATACGGGTACTTTCGGTGTGACCGTCTTTGGCGAAGGTGACTATACATTTCCATCTGCTTCTTCTGTTTTTGGCACCGATGTGCATGCCGCCTTTGTCAATCGAACCGACGGGGCGTTCGAGCTCTTTGTTAATGGTGTCTCTCAGGGCACCGACACCAATGGCGGTTTTGTCACCAATGGCGGCGCGGGCACACTGGGTATGGCCAGCAACAACTCAAATCCGAGCACGGGAACGGTCTATGGCGTGGCCAGCTACAATCGCGCTCTGAGTGCGGCTGAGATCGCTGCGCTGACAGCTACAATAACACTGCCACTGCCGCCAATTGAGGCTGAGGTTGGGCCATACGTTCAGTTTGCCGGCTCGGACAGTGCGGTTGTCCGTTGGGATACCGGCAGCAATTCTAATTCCGTTGTGGAATACGGTACTTCACCGGCGAGTCTGACATCACGTGTGGAATCAGCAGTTTTGACGAAGGTGCATGAGGTAGCTATTAGCGGCCTTGATATTAAAGATAAATATTTCTATCGGGTTGGGACCTCAACCGGCGGGGAAGTGTTCAGTAACGTATTCTGGTTTGACAACAATATCAATTATTCGCGTGCAGATGTTTCCGGGATCGCGTCACCTTATCCGGTTGATTCTTTGACGAGCCTATATACGGCGGCAGCCGACCATATCATCGCTGAGACGGGCATTACGAAGGGCATATGCCTTGTGTATGGCTGCGGCGAAGGGCGGTTGGCATTTGAACTTGCCAAGCGGACCGACATGATGATAATCGGCGTCGATACCGATGGGGTTAAGATCGATACGGCGGCGAGTAAGTTGATCGAAGCCGGGGTCTACGGCGCGCGTGTGACCGTGCGTAAGGTAACATCGCTTGACAGTTTGCCATTTACCAAATACATGGCGAACCTGATCGTTTCGGATGATATGATCGCTACGGGCCAGTGCAATGGTTCGGCGACAGAGATGTTTCGCGTTTTAAGACCCAGTGGTGGTGTGGCTTTTCTGGGTCAGCCTAACGGGTGTCCGAGCGTGTTGAATCAGGCAACTCTGGAAGGCTGGCTAGGCGGTTTGATTTATACGACGACTAATGACGGCAACGGGGTGTGGTCAAAGGTTGATCGTCCGGAGCTTACCGGTGCGGGGTGGTGGTCCCATGCTCACGGAGGCCCTGACGCAGCAGGCAATTCACACGACACACTTGAGGGCGGCAAAGGAACAGGCGATTTCGATCTGCAATGGGTAAGCTGGCCGGGCGCCGATGCAAAGGTTGACCGTCAGATCCGCGGACATAGCCCGGTTACCAAAAATGGCCGGATGGCTTATCGTGGTTTTAACAGGATCATTACTTTGGATACTTATAACGGTTCGATCCTGTGGTCCCTTGAGATCCCGGGACTTAAGCGTTTTAATCTCCCTCGTGACAGCGGTTGGATATGCATGGATGACGATTCCATTTATGTAGCGGTTGACGATGACTGTTGGCAGTTAAGCGCCAATGACGGCAATCGCACCGCGACTCATAAACTCAATGACGCCGGTTTCGACTGGGGTTGCGTGATCCGCTATAATGACAAGCTCTATGGCAGTGCGGTTATTGCCGATTCATTTTATACGGGCTGGTGGGGCGGCGGCTACTGGTACGAAAGTGCGGATTCAAAAATATGCAGCAAGTATTTATTCGCGAATAACCTTGATGGCAGCCGTGCGTGGACGTATAACAGTGCTGAATCCGATAAGGGCGTTATCATTAACAGCACGATCTGCATGGGCGGTGGGAGAGTTTATTTTGTCGAAAGTCGTAATCCATCAGCGGAATCTTTGACTACCGGGCAGATCGGCAGTCAACTCTGGACCGATCTGTATCTGGTGGCTCTTAACTCGGATACGGGGGTAAGGGTATGGCAGAAGAATCTAAAGACGGCTCCGGGCGGCGATCCGGTTGTCGCTAACGGTACGGCGATCATACACTTGATGTATTCCGATGAGACGCTGGTACTTGAAACTTCCGATACTCAGTATTATATTTATGCTTACGCTGCATCTGACGGTACCGCAAAATGGAATACAAGCCAGGCTTGGACAGCCAACCGGGACCATGGATCACATCTTCAGCGAGTAGTGATCGCTAATGGCCGTGTTTGGGGCATCGGAAACATCAAGGGCCTGTCGCTGACTAACGGTACGGTAGGTGGTGCTGCTACGATGCCTTTGACGATTTGCGGTGCGGTAGCGGCATCGGGTAATGTGTTTCTGGGCCGCTTCAATAAGGGCGATATGAAAATGTGGGATTCCCAGACTGGTTCGTTGACAAGTTGGAGTCGTATTCGCCCAGGCTGCTATATAAATGTTTTAGGCAGCGGCGGAATGGTTCTGGCGCCAGAAGGCGGCGGCGGCTGCGATTGCTACGACGGCGGTTTCCATACATCGACAGCATTTATTCGTTCGGAAAATTAAATTTATAAACCTATGCGGTGACAGGTATACACGGAGATTAAAATGAGTTGTAGTGATACAAATATTCGAAAACAGGATATGTCACGGTCAGCGATCTTGATAGCGTTTATGTTCCTTATGTTCTCGAGTGCGGCACTGGCTCTGGATTGGCCCGGCTATATGCATGATAACGCACGCAGCGGTGTGACGGCTGAATCACTGGTGCTTGGCGATCTCGATCAGGCTTGGGTGTATGAATCCCTGGTTCCGCCAATGCGTGCATGGAGCGACGGGCCGCCGTGGGATTCTTATTCGCTGGGCAATTCGGTACCGATGCGTGATTTTGATACGGCATTTTTTGTGACGGTTGTCGGTGACAATGTTTATTTCGGTTCTTCGGTGACAAATTCGGTTCATTGCCTTGACGTTCCATCCGGCCAGCAAAAGTGGTTTTATCGCACGGACGGTGCGGTTCGTTTTCCGCCGAGTTATTCTAACGGGAACTTGTATTTTGGTTCGGATGACGGCTATGCCTATTGCATAACCGCGTCAAACGGATCGCTGGTGTGGAAATATTGCCCCGGCAGCGACCAGAGAGTGATAATGAATAATGGCAATCTTATTACGATGTGGCCGGTCCGGACGGGTACCGCTGTATTGGACGGCAAGGTTTATTTTGCCGCTTCGCTCGTTCCGTGGGAGAGCACATATCTTTGTTCTGTCGATGCCGAAACCGGCTCGGCAAGTGGTGCCGGGCTATACAAAAGCAGTGGAGGCATTGCTCCAAATGGAGCTATACTCGCATCCGATCAATATCTATATCTTCCGCAGGGCCGGTACTATCCGCAAGTGTTCCATCGTTCGACCGGTGCATCGGCGGCTGCTATTAGTGGAACAGCCGGAACCTTTGCACTGTTAACTTCCGATGGCCCGACAACCGGTTTTGTTTATGGGACGGGCCTGTTTTCAACTTCGGGCAATAAACTGACTGGTAACAGTGACAGGATAGCAAGTTATCCTGCGGGTAAATGTCTGGTCGTTGCAAATGATACTTCGTATGCGATCACAGAGAGTTGCTCGGTTGAGACGACCTCGGGGTACAAATACAACTATATCACAAACCTTAAGGCGCTTGACAGGACCGATGGCGGTTCGGTGAAGTGGAACGCACCCTGTAACACCAGGCGATTTACGGTCATACTTGCCGGCAATCTTCTTTATACAGGCGGAGTTGGCAAGGTCGAGGCGCATAGCATCACTGACGGTTCCGTTGTCTGGTCGGCTCCGGTCAATGGCAGGGTTCGCGGGCTTGCCGCTGCAAATGAACGATTGTTCGTCAGTACCGACACAGGAAAGATCTATATGTTCGGGTCCGGTTGTGTCGCTGCTGATTTTAACTGCGACGATAGTGTTGACATTCTGGACTTTGTGACTTTTGCAGCGGATTATTTGAAGTGTACGGACCCTGAAACCCCCGCTATCTGTCAGGATCTGGTACCGTAGATACAAGACAGCGTAGTTGCCTTTCTTTATTTCTGACTCCCTCTTTCACTGAAAAGCTCTCACTGTTGCTGAAAGCTATGCTGCGGCAAGCAAAGAGGAGTTGGTAATGGAGAAGCCTGAGGAGGTGTGTGACCCCTAATTTGTGCGATGTTATATGGAAAATCCCAGCTTAAAAAACAATTTCGTTTATGGTTTCGGCTTGCTGTTTGCTTTGGTGATGCTCGGCGCATTCGGGAATACGGGGTTAAATGGAGCGGGGGATTGACTTTGTCAATAGCTATTATTATGATGCGTGTATAAGTCGTTGGGATGGATCCCAGCCTGCGCTGGGATGACAAGATGTGGGGGATGACAGAATTGGAGGTTTTAATGCAGTGTAAAGTCAGTTATGAAGAAGCGAAGAAGAGGCGTTATCCCGGGCAGGTTGTTGTTGCTATCGCTCGGGATGAGAACGGTAAGGCTAATCCTATCACGCTTGGCTGGACGACGCAGGTTTCGGGTTCGCCTGTGATGATGGCTATCGCGGTTGTTCCGAAGCGGTATTCAGTTGGTGCGATCCGTCACTCGAAGTGCTTTACCGTGGCGTATCCCTCTGAGGGGATGGCCGATGAGGTGCTGCTGTTCGGTACGGAAAGCGGTCGTGATATGGATAAGCTCGAAGCTGCGGGGAGTAAATACTGTGCAGCAGAGGAGATCGATTCGGCGCTGCTGAGCGATGCGGTGGCGAATTTCGAATGTGTGCTGGAAAATGAGGTCGTAACGGGCGACCATATCCTTTTTATAGGGAGAGTCGTGGCGAGTCATGTAAATACCGAACCCTGCGGGCGGCTGTATGCGATCGCACCGGGGAACACGCTCGGATCGATACAATCGGTAATATCAGACCGATAGCCTTAAAAGATCATGGCGTTTTCGGCTATGGTGGTTATAATGGGGGGCGGGCCTTTGGCATGAGAGAGTAGAGCAGTAGAGAGTGGATTCCCGCCTAAAGCATGCGGGAATGACAAGGGGGGTGTTGGAACTATCGTTAATCGCAATGCAAGGAGAATGCAATGAAATCTTATTTTTTTGGACTTATCGGGATCATTATTTTTGTCAGTGGTTGTGCGAAATCGAAACCTGCCGATTCGGTTGAAGCGGTGTATGGGCCGACGAACCCTACGGTTGAGCAGAAGGCTGAGGCCGCAGTTAAGAGATTCGGGTCCGTTATCGAACTGATCCCGGAAAAAGAAAAGTTGTACCGCGAGCTTCACGCTGAGGTGTGGCCGGAAGTGGTAGTGGCCATTAAGAAAGCGAATATTGAGAACTACAACGTTTTCGTGGCGGAATTAGGCGGGAAGAAGTATCTGTTCTCGTATCTGGAATATGCAGGCGATGATCTCGAAAAGGATTTTGCCGGGATAGGTGACGACCCGACGACGCGCGATAAGTGGTGGCCGATAACCGACGGCTGTCAGAAACGGCTGCCGGGGACACCAGAGGGCGAGCAGTGGAAACCGCTTGAAATGCTTATGCATATTCCATAAAGCTACATCAGGTGACCGGCGCTTTATAATTCTTTGATCATTATATCCTTGTACCATGCTTCGGCTGGCGGGCCGCCGTGTATCTGGATGGCAATGATGCCGGGCTGCTTTGCAATTGCCGGGTCGGTCTCGACGTAATCCACCGTCTTGATACCGTTTAGGAAAAGCTGTATCCTGTCATTAACGCAGCGGATTCGATAGTCATTCCAGTCATTTTTTTTGAGGATATCTTGAACATCCTTAAGAGGAGCGAGGAATTTATTACGCCGGCTCTCATCGTATAATCCACCCCAGTACTGCTGGCCGAGATCGGCTTGATAACCTTTTACTTCATGATGATCCGGGATGCGTTTGCTGCGAAACTGGATGCCGCCATTGACATTGGGGCTTGAGGTTCTGACCTTTAATCGCAATTCGAAGTTGTAGTACTCTTTAGTTGTCGCCAGGAAGAAATTGTGCGGGAGGTTTTCATCCAAATTACCGGCAACAATAGCGGCATCTTCAATGCGGAACCAGTTAAGGTTGCCCTCCCAGCCGGTGAATGTTTTTCCGTCAAAGAGGGAAGTAAACTGCTCCTGATGCAGGCTATCGATCTTGGTGCCTGGAATGGATTTGCCGATCTGAATTGCCGCGAGCATGGCTTCATCCCTGACCTGCGGGTCACTTATATACTTGCGGGCTATCCCGAGAGCTGACGGATCTTGCAGGGATGCCAAAGCGCTAAGAATATTTTTTTTCTCGGCGACAGTATCCACTTGCTCTATGATCTGGCCAAGTATCTCAGCTTTTTTTGCAGCGTTAGTCTGCTTATCCTGCTTCAAGAGCCGGACATAACCGCGCAAAGCCAGAATGCGATGGGTTTTGTTGCCGGTTTCTTTGAAGATGGCAAGTAGGGTGTTCATGGCTTGTGTATTCGGCCAGGCTGTGATAGCTCGAACCGCTGCGTCTTCAATCTGCTCATTTTCGTCATCCACGGCGGATTTAATAACCTGAAATGACTTATCATCAGCAAAAGCGACAAGGATACGTATGAAGGAAGAACGGGCCTGAATATTCTTTTCCCGCTTATATGCCGCGATGATCGTATCTGCCCGTTTTGACTTTTCCGGTATCTTCCTCGCAACAGATATGACTGCTCTTTCAGCTTCTTTGCGAACTACATCGTCATCGATGTTTTCAAGAAGAACGAGAACTCTGTCGATATCTTCAGCCGGTGCCAGTTTAGCGATCGCCTTAAACGCAGCCCTCTGTACCTTCGTATCCTTATCCTTAGTTGCATCAAATATTTCGTCCAGCCCAACTACTGCGCCTCTGTCGGAAAGCACTCCGATCAATTTAGCCTTTGCAGCAGGTGTCGTTTTTTTCATTTGAGCAACAATAGCTTTGTCAACTCCTTCGCCTTTGAGCATTCGCAAACTGACCAGAGCGATCGCTGCCTGCTTCGAATCGGCGCAGGCGGCTTTGAGTAGAATCGGCGCCGTGGAAACATCACCGATCCGTCCGAGAGCTTTTAACGATTCGGCGACAACGTCCGGGTTTTTGCTGGAAACCAGGGTCTGTATGCCCTTGACTGCAGTGGGATCGTTACGGTCGACCAAAACCTTTATCAGCAGTACCTGAACATTCGCCGGTAATTTACGCAGTTCTTTCGCTAACTTTTTGGTCACTTTCGTGCCGTCCATATCTCGAGCGGCGCGTAGCGCGACGGCGACCATGGCAGGGTCGTCATTTTTCAACTGTCTGGTCAGTAATGGCAGACCTTTGGATCCGCGCGCCATGATCTCGCTGTAAAGAGCCGCAGTACGCTGGTTCTTTGGAACATCCGCCTTACCAATAGCAACGTATAACTTCAGAGCATGTGTCTGTTTATCCATAACCAGCAAGCGTTCGGCAGCGGTTAGTGTCGCGTCACCAGCCGCTAAACGCAGCGTCTGAGAATTGCTTTTCAGAGCTTTTTGGATTGTATTGATCGCATCGCCGGTAGCGATACGGCCAAGTGCAGCCAGGGCCTCGGCAGATGCCCCGGAATCAGGATCCAGTGCCAACTTGCTCAATTGCCCCGTTGCTTTGGCATCTCGCCGGACGCCAATCGAATTGACGATCCCGATCCGCATCTTGCCCTGACACTTGTTCAATGCCTTACGGAAGGCTTGATCGACACTGGGGTCATCGATCCCTTCCATCGCATACCTCGCGTAATCGCCAAGTGACTCGTCACACAAAAGAGAACTCAGCGTGTCAACGGATTTGCCGGTGCCGATGATCGTCAATCTATGGCAGGCCTTTGTTTTTTCAAACAGAGCCGCTTCGGATAGCAGAACATCAATTTGCTTTTGCTCTTCATTAGCCAACACAAAAGAGAAACTTAAAAAAAACAAAACAGCGATCAACATATATCGTTGCATTTTCATTATTGCATCCTTAATTATACATTTTTTAGACGTGCCAGGGTGAACGTTTAGCGCGTGAGCGCATTGCATTGGCTTGGTCGTCGCCGGCAAACCGGCCTGTCACAGGATCGAAAGTCACCTTTCTGCCAAGCTGCCAGGATATCGCCGCCGCGTGACAGGCAATATGCGAGTAACGCATTTGTTCGGGACCGCAGTTGGGATTCGCACGGGATTTTATGCAATCGAAAAAGTTGCGTGTATGTCCAGCCGGGTCCGTACCCGCAATGCTTTTGACAAATGCGGCCCTTTCTTTTTCCAGCGATTCAGGATACACAGCAACATGTCCGCTATCACCGGTTTCGACCCAGCCTTCATCGCCTTCGAATCGCACCGGGCAAGTACCCAACCCCAACCAATTCCCTTCATTGCTAAACCCTCCCTGACGCATGACCAACTTTACTCCGTTTGCATATTGTGTGTGAATCGTATTTCCGTCAGGGTCGACTTCATAAGTCAGCGGCGTAGTTCCATCGGCATCAAGTGCCATTTGACACAGATCAAGGGTATGCGCCCCCCAATCGAGCAATTTTGCCCCGGAATCGAAATCATAATATCCTCGCCATGCACCGCGGACGTAAGCTTCATTATACGGTCGCCATGGCGCAGGTCCCAGCCATCGGTCCCAATCGCAAACGTCTATGGCCGGTTCCGGCTGGGCGGGGAGCCAGCCATGATCGACCTGGAGTTTGTAGATCGAGGCGTGGACGGTATGGATCTTTCCAAGCTTTCCACTGCGAGCCAGATGCGCGGCGAACTGGAAATTGCCGATGCTGCGCCGCTGCGTTCCAGCCTGAAATACTCGTCCATAGCGGTTAATGGTATCGGCCAGATCATTGCAATCTGCCATCGTAATTCCACATGGTTTTTCGCTATAGACATCCTTGCCGGCTTTTGCAGCAATGATCGACGCAAGCGCATGCCAATGGTCGCCAGTGGCGATCAGCACAGCGTCAATGTCCTTGCGGTCAAGCAACTCAAACATATCGCGATACATCACGCAATCCTTGTTGCCGTAGTGCCTGTCTGCCATCTCCTTGACATATTTGCGTCTACTGGCTTGGACGTCACAAATAGCCACGAACTGCACGTCTTTTTCGTTAAGCATTGCACCGAGTACATAACGACCGCGCGGCCCGATGCCGATGGCACCGAGGACAATCTTTTCGCTTGGCGGAACATTTCCGTTTTTACCCAGAACACTGGATGGAATAATGGTTGGCACTGCAATTGCAAGTGCTGACTTTTTCAAAAACCGCCGGCGAGTAACTGACGCTGTCTTCATGAATTTACCCTCTTTCTTTTAATTTGTCTCAAATTCGCTTACATTGGCATTATAAGCAAATCCCCCCTCAAAACAAACACCATTTTGGGCAACGACTTTGGGGTAACCTTTAGTTATAATACTCAATGGGCATATTCCTGCCGCACTATCAGAAGTATATTAGTCGGTCAATGCTTTTGCGATGGTTTCGCCGAATTCTGCAGCGGCGCGCGGGCCGGAGCCGGTTACGAATTTTTGGTCCCTTACCACAGCGGTTGTCTGGAATTTTGCGCCGAGTTTTTTCAGGGCTTTGGCTTCGCTTTCGTAACATGTGGCGGTGATGCCTTTTAACAAGCCGGCGTTGGCGAGGATCCTGGGGGCGATGCAAATCGCGGCTATGACTTTGTCCTTACTGTGAGCATCGGTAGCTGCTTTGAGGGCGTCTGGGTCGTCGTAATACTGCATTGCGCCACCACCGCCTATGAAGACGATGGCATCGAAGTCGTCGACGTTTATGTCCTTTACGAGCATTGTCGATTCGGCGTTTCGGCCAAGTTTGCCCTTGCAGGCGCCGATCTTTGTGCTGGCGATAACGGTTTCGACACCAGCGGATTCGAGGGCGGCTTGGGTGTCGAAGAGTTCTTCGTCGCGGAAAGTTTGCTCGGCGATTATGAGGACGGCTTTTTTGGGTTTGTTTTCAGTCATAGTTATGCCTCCTTAGTTAACCTGAGGTTTGCGGTTGAGGGTTATCGTTAGGGTTTCCATGTTTTTTTATCAATACGAGGTTGCGGACATAGATGGCGATCTGGAGTGTGAAGGCGAGGATGAGGACGGGTTTTTCGATGTGTATGGAGTAGACGGCGAGTATGATGCTGCCGACGATGGACATGTACCAGAATGCGATGGGGACCTGTGATTTTTTTCGGTATTCGCTGACGAGCCACTGGAGGATGAAGCGTCCGCCGAATATGACTTCTCCGACGAATGCGGTTGCCTCCCACCATGGGTCGAGCTTTATCTGCAAAAATGCGTTTTGAAGTGCGGTTGTTAATGCGTCTAACATGATCTTTCTCCGTATAATACTGATATATTTCGAACTACGAGCATGATAAAGTAATTTTGCGGGGAATTAAAGGGGTGAGATAAAAAATTTTACAGATATGGCGGGTATTGCGAAAATGGGAATAGGCGGTTATAATCGTATCCTATGGCATTATTGCGAAGACATAAGTATATTTTGGCGGCGCTGGCGATCTATTGGCCTGCGTTGTTTGTGGTGACGCATATTCCTGTGCCTGAGTTGGCTCGGAAATCAGGGCTTTCGGATAAGAGTATGCATTTTCTGGCGTATCTTGCTTTGGTGGCGCTGACGTGGCTTGCTATCAGTCCGTATAAGAAGGTACAGTGGGCCAAGGTCAAGTGCTGGTTGGTGCTTGCGGTTGTTGTGTGGTACGGGGCGGTCGACGAGTGGCTTCAGGGGCGTGTGGGGCGGAATGCGGATGTGCATGATTTTGTCGCGGATCTGCTTGGGGCGTTTTTCGGTTTGGTGGTGCTTTCGGTGTTCAGTTTCTGGCCGGCTTTGTTAGTGACGTCGGCGAGTGTTATCTTTGCGATGACGAATTTTTCACGGGTGACTTTGATCGGGGGAAGTGCGATCATTAATACGGCGTTTTATTTTCTTGCTTATATGTTCTTTACGTTGGTGTGGGTGCAGTATATCGACTGCAATGAGTTTTTGAGTAAGCGGTGCGGTAATGGGCCAGGGTGGTTCGGGACAGCGGTCGGGGGGCCGGTTTTGTTATTGGGGGCAGTTAAGGTGTGCTCAGTTTTTATGGGCAGGGTTATCTGGTGGACGGATTTTCTGACGGCGGCAGCAGCAATAGTTTGCGCGGTGGCGGTTTCTTATTTTGTTACACGAATGCTGTGGCGAGAAGAATGAATCGGCAGACACGTTCTACTTGAAGGGTGTGTACAGGGGGTCCCCGATGAGGAGCATTCGCCATGAGTTGTATGGATTTGTTTTGTAGTAGGCTTCTACGAGTGTTCGTCCCCTTAGGAGTTGGCGGAAGAAGCGTTGCGGTGGCGGGAAGGCTCCGAGGTATGGTTCGGCGACTGCGCCGATGGTGGCGGTTATTCCGTCTCTGAGCATTGCCGGGCACCACTGAGCAGAGGTGCTGGAGCGGAGTTTTGTAGCTTCGAGGCTGGCGATGTGATAGCCGATGGCGCCATCTACGAAGTCGAAGGCATCGACATATTTTTTAAGGCTGTACCAGCCGCAATATAAGGCTGTGTCGGGGCATGTGCCGGGGGCGAAGAGTCTGAGGGTTTGTTCCTGGATTACTTTCATCGAGGAGTTTTTCTGGAACAGTTCGGCGGTGTCTTTTATGTACTGATCAAATTTCTCATAGGCGCCTCCTCCTTTTTTGCCGGAGTCGAGGTATACATTTCCGTTTAAGCCCTTTGCTTCGGTGGCAATGGCTTTGTCGATAAGGCTCTGGCAAATTTTGTAGGTTGGTGCATCGATCCTTGAGACCATGAGGGTCCTTACGCCGATCCAGAGGACGCGCTGTTTGAGTTCGTTGGGCTGCCATCGGTAGAGTTCATAGGGGTCAAACATGACCATTGAAAGTTCGCTGTCGAGGGCGGCGTCTGTTTCGATTCCCTTGATCATGTCAATATCATTGGTTAGCATGAGTATCTGGCCTGTCAGTCCGGAGACGAGTCCGAGGGCCTTATAGTAACCGTTTGCGATTTTTTTATCCGTCGGCCAGTTTTCGGATTTTACCTGCTCAAGGAATTTTGTTTTTTCCTTGATGCGGAGCTGTTCGACGGCAGTCATCGGAATGGCGATGCCGAGTTTTTCTTTCGCGGTTTGTACGGCTTTGATCTTGCCGTAGCAGGTCGAGTAAAACGTGAGCCACTTTTGGAGGTGCTGCTGTCTGAAGGCTTGTTCCTGTGTGTTCTGTATTCTCTTGAAGGCGCCGTCAAAGTCCGATTGGAGGGCTCTTATGGCTTTATGCATTACAGGGTCAAGTGAAGCTTTTGCCGGCGGGCGGTAATCGGGGTTGGCGATCGCTTTGACCTGATTGGCAATGCCGGCGAGTTGATCCGATTTCGGGCGGAAGAGTTGCTGCAGGACAAGGACGTCTTTGTCTCGGCCCTTTAGACGCTGACGGGGGCCTACTTTATATGGTACCCCGTAAAAGGTGAGCAGGCATTTTATTTTTTCTTTTCCTTTTGGCCTGGATAATCTGTGACGAACGGGAGCAGCGATGAGGGAGTCATAATCTTTTCTGCTTATTTTGTCTTTCAGTTTTGCTCTGAGGTTGAGAGCGAGGATATTGTTTTGGGGTACATATCTCCTGCGGCAGTAATATTTCGCCAGGCGCATAGAGTCGGGGTTATTTTTGTTTGCGATCAGGAGTATCTGATCCGGCTGGAGAGCAAGGGCAGAAGGTGCGACTATAGTAAGAAAAAAACCCATAGCAAATGTTATTCTGTTAGATGTTTTCATTTTACTCCGACGAAGATAATTCTGTGGTATTATACTTCAAAAGAGGGTGGTCGTCAAGATATTGTTGCATTTGGCATTTTTGTTGGACATCTTTGTTCCTTTTAGTTACTTTATAGAGGCGATCATGAATTAATCTTCGAGATGGTTTTTCATACGCATATAGCATTATTGTTATCAGAAAGGCAATAATATGGTCGATGGGATAGGGAGTCTGAATTCGATATGTCGATTTTGGCCTCTTATTGTCATATCTTGTATCAGTGGGGCAATTGCAACGGTGGTTTGCAGGAAGATCGCGATAAAAACGGGGCTTGTTGACAGGCCTGACGGACTGGTTAAGACCCATACGGAACCAACCGCATATCTGGGGGGGATAGGTATTTTCATTGGATTCGCGGTTGGTATATTTGCCGCTATGATATTGTTGCGGAGCGAAGATAATTACGGCCAGGCCCTGAAATGGCTGACAGGGGTAATGTGCGGTGGGGCGATAGCGTGTCTGACAGGCGTTATTGACGATGTTGCCGAGATCCGCCCATGGCAGAAGGTGCTCGGGCAGGTTCTTGCAGGAGCGGCATTGTTAGTGGCAGGCATTGGACCGAATCTGAATTATCTGATGAAACCTTTGGGGGTTGAAATGCCGCCGGTAATCGAGGAGTTGGCAGGATTTGTTATTATCCTGATATTCGTATTAGGCGCAACGAACTCTTTGAATTTGCTTGACGGTATTGATGGCTTGTGCGCAGGCGTTACGGCTGTGATCGCTTTTGGTATGTTGGGATTGGCGGTGCTGCTGGGCGAGCAGAGGCCGGATGATTTTAGCAATACTGTTCGTTATATTGTTGCTCTTGTGCTACTTGGCAGTGTTTGCGGGTTCCTGCCTTTTAACTGGAACCCTGCGAAGATATTTATGGGCGATGCGGGCAGCTTGTTTCTTGGTGTTACTGCCGCTTCGATGATGGTGATGTTCCTTGCCGCTGGTGTGGTGTGGGGCGTAGCTTCGATAGTGATATTCGGCTTGCCGATACTTGATACTGCGGTGGCATTTGCCAGGCGGTGGATCAACAAGCAGCCGCTTTTTGTTGCTGACCGGGGGCATATATACGATCAGATGATGGATCGCGGCAATGAGTTAAAGAAAACCGTAAAGATGTGTTATGGGATATCAGGGGCGTATGCTCTGGCAGGAGTCGTCATTAGTCAAATGAGTGTGAAATATGCGTTTTTAGCGGCGATGGGGGTGTTTGTGGTTTCTGGCGTGGTGGTGTGGTACAAGGGGTTCTTGAAAATGACCGGTTTGCGCGGAACAGTGGGACAAGTGGATTAGTTTTTCGCCTCTGCTTTATCTATCGTATCATGTTCTCGGTTACGGGGTTTGTAGAACCGCCGGCCTTTATAAACTTGACGAAATAGTCAAAGATTTCAAACATTAGCGGCAAGGGGTCGCGGAATAGAAAATCATCATGATGACAGTTTTTGTGTCGAGCCATGATCTTGAGCATTTCTTTAATGTCCCCACGTTTTAGCCGATCAACTATTGCAAGGCACTCACCGACAATCCAGCGACACTTTATGTCATTTCGGTATGTTTTGTTTTGTTCGGGTATGTCTTCTCCCAATGCGGTAAGATACCAGAGGTATGAGAAATCCACCCCGGCATAGTAGGAAAGTGCAAGAGCTCCCCAAAGTCTTGGATTAACTTCGATCAACTTGAAAACACCGTTTTTGTCAGCAATGAAATCCAGATGAGCTACCCCATGCCAGTTCAGCCTGTCCATGACCGCAACAGCCTGAGAGATCAATTCGGGGTTATAATAAGGCTGACGCAGTATAGATGTTCCAAACTTTGCAGGTTCTTTGCAATACAAGTACTTTTCCGCAAAAGTTGTAATGCATTTGCCGTGGTTGTACAGTAAACAAACCCCTGCCGCTTCTCCGGGTAAAAATTCCTGAACGATCGGCCATCTGTTTTGAAATAATCCAAATGTTCTAACAAAATTTTTCAGAGTATCGATAAGCTGTTCTTTGTCATGTACTACATGAACACCTTTGGCACTATTTCCTATCCTGGTCTTGACAACCGCCGGCTTGTCAATCGATATCGCATATTCTTCGGACTGCGACAGTGAGGAAAGCTCAATGGTGTTTGGTGTCGGGCATCCAGCACTTTTAGCAAAATCAAGGATCTCGAATTTATCTTCCGCAATACTGTAACTATCCCAATCAGGTACAGCAAGAAAGATATCATCCGGCAGATCATCTTTATATCTACTGAAAATGCCGATGTCTTCATGGCCAGGCAATAATACTTTTGCGCCTGTTTTTTTCAGAGCGTAACATGTTTCTTCGAAATATTTTTTAGGTTCGGTAAAGAAATCCGATAATTTAGTGAAAGACTTGCAATATTTTGAAAGTCTTGACATAGCAAATGACGAGGCATCCCCTACATGCACATCAATACCGTGTCGTCCAAGTGAGCAAATGGCTGCGTAAGAACTACGACACCAGCCATATGTTATAAATGCAGGTGGGTTACATGTTGTCTTTGGTTTTCTTGATTTTGAAATCATAAATACCTATGAAAAGATTAAGTCAATCTGTTGAAGCTAACCTCAAAAGTTTTGCTTTTGGCAATTATTTCTGATCTCTTCTTGCATCAAAACGGCACTCATATTATCGAGAAAGCCGAAGGAGTGTTTGTCATAGATTGACCAGACAATTTTTTTCAGTGGGAAAGCAGCTTTGATCGCTGTTTTAAAATAAGCTGAGTATTCAACATTTAAACTGGCGTATTGTCTTGAAAACCCAAATACGCTCATAAGGTGTTCCTGGATATGGGTCTTGTGATGGATACTTCGCGATCCGTCCAAAACAAAATCCATTTTTTTTGTATTCAGATAATAATTCAATATCCCATTCATAAGCGCATAACCGGAGTATTTTTTCATGAATGCCGGAACGTGCCTTATATTGTACATCCAAACGGCATTATTCTGAATGAAACTCTCGGCATAACTAATAAGAATCCCCCCATGAAAACAGCCAATGTATTCAAATACCCCTGGGACATTATTCATAGCATTGACACGCTGTTGTAATAATTCTTGTGACTCCGGTTTAGCTTTCCCTTTGTATCGTAAAGTTGCAAGACGAGCCACCTCGGGGCACTCGTTAACAACCTCATCGGAAGTCAGGGGTCGCACGGTATAATGTTTTTCGCCTTGCCTGACCATCCATCGTTTCTTTTTGTTTTTAATATTCTTAATATCCCAGGGGCCTCTTTTAAGAATATACCACCATTGGCTATCTTGTGCTTTGCCGAATTCTCTGTCCCATCTTACAAAGGGCCTTCCCGATATTCTAAGCACTTCTCTGGCAACGGCCCTTGATATTTCCGGGATACTATGAGGAAGGTATGCGGGTACCATGAAGCCTTGATAATCACACCAATCCGTCCCGTCAACTGTAACCACATAATTACCCAGTTCTTTCAAGAAATGTGCGTATCTATTTTCCTTAGTTTCTACTACCATTTACACTTGTTCCCATGTTGTATAGTCAAATTCTGTAGCATTTTTTCGTTTGGCCAATGTATATACATGACACTTAATACTATAACGCTCTTTGTTTTCGATAGTTGTAACACCATGATTTGTCAACTTATAGGTCCGTATTTTTCGACCAAGGTGTCCAATACCGCCGCGAGCCTGCCTGCATCTTCATCATGGTCGCGGGTAATATGACGAGCATTGAATGTTTCCGGAATTTTTACATCCGTTCTGCAATTGTAAGGGAACTTCCGCTCTTTTAGGAAATCTGCCAGTCTTTCTGTAAAACTATAAGTAGAACGGCAGTTTTCGTAATAATCGCTTTCAAAAATAATATTTGAATAACGCGTTTGCGTTTCCGCAATTCTACGATTGATGAAAAAGGCTTGCCGAGCAACCTTTTCATAAGGTGTCTGTCCAGGTTCAGAAACATCTTCTTTGGGTATAGGAGATGCTATTTCAATAAAGGTTCCATCTTTTTGCTTCATCCCCATCAACATTGAGTAAGCTGAAGAAAGTAAGTCCCTTTTAACTAACACAAAGAGACACTTGCTGAAAATCAACGTCAACTGATCCATATAAAAGGGATGTGCCTGAAAGCCCGCAAGAAAGGGACGTCCATCTATTCGGTATATTGCGTTCATTACTTTTGCAAATCTTCGCAAGCGCACCTCGTCAGGTTTGGGTAGGCTTTCTATAAGATTCTGATCACACCAGTACAGCCAGAATTGATAGGCTTGCGCAAGTCCGTTAAGTCCTGGAATGAAACCAAAATCAGAAGAGTAATCTGAAATATATGGCTTGGTAATTAACCTTGACAATCGGTATCCAATCAAAGGTGTGCGGTAAAACAGATAATGTAGATTATTGATGGTCATCCCGTCGATCATTTGAGTCACAATTTGAAAAGTAAGAGTAGTGCCACTTCGCGGAGCTCCAATAACCGCTATAAAAGGGATATTGATCTTGTCGTCATTAGCTTCGCGTCGAAGCAATAGTGATTCGAGCTTGTCGCAAAAACCGATGTCCATTTTTTGGAACAGATATCCTAATTTTCTTTGCATTGGAAAAAACCTCTCCGCTTTCTTGTCTCGTATTTATTCAGTTGGGTTTATCCACACGAGATATGCGGTTCTGTTATGGAAGGTCACTCTATATTCCCACAATAAAACAAACATTCGTTGTTGCGGTTCCGCCGATGTTTAGGGTTGCTATTTTTTTTGCATTTGTTACCTGGTAGTTGCCGGCGGTGCCTGCGGCTTGTTTGTAAGCGTCTAACAATTGTCTTGTGCCGGTAGCACCAACGGGATGGCCGCAGCCGATGAGGCCGCCGGAAGGATTGATGGGGAGTTTGCCGGTCATTTCGATGGTTCCATCCTCTATAGCTTTCCATGATTGGCCTGGCTCGGTAAGTCCGAAATGATCTATTGCCATATATTCGGAGGTTGTAAAGCAATCGTGAGTTTCAATCGCATCGAGTTGCCAGCAGTCCTCTATCCCGGCACGGGCGTAAGCGTCCATTATTGCTTTTCTCGTCATTGGCAGGACATATTTGTCATCGGCTGAGTCGGTTATTTTTCTGAAAACATGACAGGTTCGACTCAGGAAATAAACCTTTATACCATGCTGAGCAATAACCCCACCTGCTAAACTCCCTTTGGTTCCGCTTGCACCAAGAATAACAACGGTTTCAATTTGGTCTGTCATATTATTTCTTCCTGGAGGAATTTTTTTATATTGGCGATATCGGTAAGCTCAATGGATACTGCCGGCGATATGCTTACTCCGAACTCGGATTGCAGGGCCATCATCAAGCCTACATGTCCCATCGAATCCCATCCGGAGACATTATCTATGGACATTGAATCGTCAATCTGCTCAAGTCCAAAAGATTGTTGGAAAATTTGTCTTAGTCGTTCTTCTATTTTTCTGCCTTTTTTATAAAAAGTAAATTAGGTGTTTGTGATTACTTTAAGGTATTCGATAGTTTTCGGCTTAAAGGTAGTCATATCAAATTGCCAGGCGGAAGAGTCCTTATTGGACTTAACTTCTTCAAAGTTCATCTTTTCCCAGAAGCCGTATACTAATTCATTCTTGGCGGTGCGAATATATTCAGCACAAATATTGCTTATATTCTCTGAAGCAGCATCTGTCAAGATCTCGTTTAACAGTGCATCTTCCGCACCTCTGCCAATAACACGACAACTCATAAGAAAGGTGTCAATTCGCCAGTTGCCGGCGTCCTTTGCTATGATTGCCAGTCCTACGGTTCCATTGTCGCCGAATTTATCTTTAAGTTTGAGTACATATACAGACTTGCTGTCATCGGCAAGCATATCAGTGATCTGGGCCTGGCTATAGCGTTTCGTAGTAAGATTGAATTGGTTGGTGCGCTGTGTGAGTTGGCTTACTCGTTCGATGTCAGCATCTTCTGCCTTATGGATAGTTGCTGCCATTTCCAGAGACTTGAGGAATTCATCCAGATTCGAGCATCTCTTTTGGGCTTTTGATCGCTGCTTCTGTGCGGCGTATACCTGACCCCTTTTAAGGTCGTCTGGCGTAATGTTCGCTTTTGCGAATTCATTGCTCTGTCGTAACGTCTGTGTGTAAAGGCAAGGGTTGTCGGGAAGTTCGACCGTACAAATCTCCGGGAGCATCTGTCGCATCATGGAACGTTCAGCGGGATTGTCATCGAGAAAGACGAAACTGTCGATAGCGATATTAAGTTCTTTTGCAATTTGGGTCATGTTCGAAGGTTTATCGTTCCAGTTCGCCTGAATGTCGGCAAAATGCTTTTCTCTTAGAAGCATGTGCGGATGGTTTCGAAGCACTTCCATAACGTCATCGAAATTGTTCTTGCTGTTAATTGCCAAGATCACGCCCTGATTGTAAAGTTCGAGTATGGCTCTCTGGAAGTCAACGAATTCCCTGCCTGGCGAATCCGGACCAAGGGCAATACCATCAATGCCATCTTCGCCGATTATCCCCCCCCAAAGAGTATTGTCGCAATCGAGAACGAGGCACTTCCGGGTGAGGCCTTTGTAGGCCCTGAAATGAGAGGTGATCTTGCGAGCGAGTATTGCCATGAAACCTTCGCTAAATGGGATCCTTGCCATACTCATCATCTGGGGCGAAATGGCCCGGCTAAAGCCATAATAGGCCGCCAGCATATTCAGGTCGCATATCTGAACGCGAGGGTCATTTGCAAGAGTCTGCTGCAGTATATCATTTGCGCACTGTATGGTTGAGGTTTGTCGGCTGGTAACTATGTGCAGCGGCCATTGGGGCGATGCCATGAAAGTAGTTATCAGCAAGATGCCCGAATGGTTCTCTTTGTAAACTTTGGCAAGAGATATTAGCTGTTCGACCGCTTGGGCGGCAATGTCTTTGTATCCTTCCTGCGAATCTTGGCCGTTTGCTAATGCGTCGAATTCCGCCATCAAGATCGTAATGTCAGGAGAGAACTTATACAACTCACTGGCGGGGTCAAGTATTTGCTGGTTGAACTGACCGTAGCCTCCGGTATATGTATCAACGCGAATATCCAGTGCGGCACTTTCAACGATGATATAATCGATTAGCGGATCGATTGTGAAGGAACTTAGAAAAGCTGCTTTTATCTCGGCTTTGGTTTCGGCTGAGCCGGATGTGTAAACATCCACGATCCCGGCAGCGGCTCGTCGATAGGCAAGCCATGTCGCATTTTTTTGGGCCTGGCAAATTATTTTGTCAAGTTGTTCGATAAGAATTAATCCTTATTCTTTTCTATCATTCTTTTCAAAAACAAGGCTGCTCCGTGGGCACCAATAAATTGAGGGTGCTTCGGCACTACGACTTTCTGGTCAAGCCTGTTTGAAAGTTCGTCGATTATACCTTCATTGAGGGCAACACCGCCAACAAAAAGTATCTTGCCGTCGTACATGGAGTTTACCTGATGGAACAATCCAAGTATCTGACCGGATATCGCCGTATGCAGAGCCCTGATTATGTTTTCCTTTTTCTCTCCCTTGGCGATGTATGAAACAATCTCAGATTCGGCGAATACCGTACAAGTCGAGGTCAAACTCAGTGTTGTGTCTGCCTCTTGGGACAGGTGTCCGAGTTGTTCTGTTTTTACTCCTAACGAAGCCGATGTTACTTCGAGAAACTTGCCTGTGCCCGCTGAGCATTTCTGGTTCATTACAAAATCAACGACTTTTCCCGATTTGTCAACGGCAACCACCTTGCTGTCCTGACCGCCAATATCGATAATATACCGGATGTCGCTATTTACGCTGAAACCGCCAACCGAGAGAGCTGTTATCTCCGTTATTACCTTGTCACAAAAGCCCACCTGTTTTCTACCGTAACCAGTCGCGATTATGGCTTCTATCTGATCTTTGTCAATGCTTTGGGCGTTTAACAGGTTGCGATAACTTTCCTGGCAGGATTTGTCGATATCAGCGCCTCGCGGGATTATATTTTTTCCAACGGGTTTACCGAGTGAGTCGATAAGTACCAATTTTATGTAAGATGATCCGGCGTCTATGCCGAGGTAGTATTTCACTTTAGCCTCACGGTGTCCCTGAACGATTCGATCCGCAACTTAACCTGTTCATCGGAGTAAAAGGCGGGATTTGCCATGTCGGATTCTATTGTTATGGAAGGCAATCCCTTTTCTGACAATTTGTTTCTTGTAGGGTTGATGTCGGTTAATGCGCGGCGACAACTTCGATTCGCATGGAAGATAACCCCGTCTATGGAATAATCTTCGACTAAGACTTCAGCCCAATCGATCTTTTTATTGAGTGGCCAGTTCAAATATGTATTGCTGTAAGCGGTGGTCAAGGCGTCAATGTCGTTTTGTTCATTTCCATAGTCCAGATTCCACCATAGCGTATAGTTATTCAGCACTATTTGGAATTCGTTGTCAAAGCAGTTGGGAAATCTTCCCGGAAGGAACCACATAGGGTAACCATGCCAGAGCAATCGGATCGCATCCGCCGAAAAATTCTCCCCTGCATTCATCTTTTCATTTATAAGCGTTTCGTAAAAATCACA